>Ga0208057_1000085_pt1 | contig 30814 bp, 32 predicted proteins | sample DeeseametaMP1649_FD_184183 | JGI IMG/M metagenome (GOLD analysis project Ga0208057, IMG submission 184183) | Marine microbial communities from the Deep Pacific Ocean - MP1649 (SPAdes) | ecosystem: Environmental > Aquatic > Marine > Oceanic | place: North of Tokelau, South Pacific Ocean...
CCAACATGAGATCCTTCTGCTTTAACTGCCAGTAAAATTTATTAGAATCGTAATGGATTTCTTTGGTAACCGCATTTCTATAGGTTGTAAAACGATAAAAATTACTTTTATAGTATAAACCAACGATAAATCCAGCAAACGATGTGTTTTTCCAGGGGATAGTTGCCAATGATGCAGTGATGCTTAAATCATTGGTTGAAAAATGATTTGATTGTGCCCAGATCCAGTTTTCAGGAAAGTTACGGCCCCAGTCTTTTTCAATATAGCCTCGACCACCAACAAAATTATAATTAGAACCATTGAATTCAATTTTGCCATCTAAGGAATGATCCATGCTCAGGATGCCATGAAAACATTCCATAGTGGGCACATAAGCGTACCAACCCATACAGCCCGGTTCAAATAGAGTTACTGGCCAAGGTTTCAAATTATCTGCAGTGACCTGTCCCTTTATTGTAAGAGTCTCTGATTCAATATCTAAGATTATTTTTTCCGATGAAAAGTAGTTTGATCCAATGTGTAAACTGTAACTGGAGGTACTGCAACTGAACTGCTGAACTTCAAATCGCTCATAGAATACATCGCCTTTATCACCATCAAAAATCATAATAAAAGCTGTTTGATTATTATTAAACCCGCTGCGATAAATACCAGGAATTATGGCCAGTGATTGACCGTCACCCGTAACCAGTTTATGGTACCATCCTTCAAAAAATGGTCTTTTATTTTTTTCCCCATGGTAAGCACTGGGATCACGTAAGAATATCATTTAATCATCACAAACAGCCGTTTGCGAATCTACCACCACCACCGCAAATAAAAAACCCCGCTAAGGGCGGGGACTAATGTCAGCCAACGATTCTTTTTAATTCTTCGATGTGGTCTTTAAACGCCTGACGTCCCTCACCGGTTAAATACACCCAGGTGCGTTGGCGACCATTGACCGTGCTTTTGCGCTGCTTAACGTACCCTGCATTTTCCAACTGCTTGATATGTTTTGACAGCACAGAGTCGCTGACATCCAGTTCGTCACGCAGTATCTGAAACTCAGCTTCTTGCAGCGGCGCTAAAAAAGCGCAGATTTGCAATCGGTTGGGTGCGTGAATAACGGCATCAAATAGAGGGGGACTCATTAACTTTTACCTGCAGCGGATTTTGACAAATGCAAGCGACGCTCAATAAGACTCAACAAATAAACGGCAATGGCAAATACCCCACCACCAAAAATGGCAGCCAATGTCTGTCCGAGCACAGGTGTCATCAATTGACCAACGACTATTGTGCCAAAGTACATAGGCAACAACAAAATCAGGGTGATAACAACCAGCTTTATTGGCAATGTTTTAAGCGCGACTCCAGACTTTTGACTTTGGTAAACTATCACTAGCCCAATGCCCAAAATAACCAGCACCTGAAGTTGCCTCATATCCGCCACAGCCAGTGTCACCAGCGTACCCATCAGCAGTGCAATCGCAACACCAAACCAGCGCGGCGGTGTCGCTCTTCGCATCGCCGACCGCTTCATTTGCTGTATCGTATCAAGCGCTTTATGTGCTTCACTGGATGCAGCACCGTGTTTTTCATTAGTCATGATTTTTAAATCTCCATATTAGTTATTCAATTCGGGAAGTAAATTAGCGATAACTTTCCATATTGGAAAGCTTTATCTTTCCAATATGGAAAGTTATATAATTCAAATGTGTGACTTACAAAATTTTACACAGGATTAACCACTAATGCGGGTGATTATTACAAAACATAAAACCACCCTTCGGATTATGAGCTCGATAAAGATTAATAATATTTTTAATTGATAAATAAAGAAATTAATTTAAGTCATGAAACTATCTAAAAATGCTCTTTCAGCTATAGGAAACACGCCATTAATTAAATTATCTAAAATTATTCCATCAGATTCAGCAAATGTCTGGATAAAACTTGAATATGTTAATCCAACAGGATCTTATAAAGACCGAATGGCTCTAGCAATGATAGAGGGAGCTGAACAGAGGGGCGATCTTCAATCTGGAATGACAGTAGTTGAGTATACAGGTGGAAGCACTGGATCGTCTCTTGCTTTCATATGCGCAGTAAAAGGATACGATTTCCATGTGATCTCATCAGATGCATTTGCCATTGAAAAATTAAAAACAATGAAGATATTTGGTGCAAATTTAGAGATTATAAACAGTCCTTCAGGAAAAATTAACTCCGACCTAATTCAAAAAATGATTGATAGAGCAAAACAATTATCACGAAGAGATGATTATTTTTTTACAGATCAGTTAAATAACACAGATGTAATTAAAGGTTTTGAGGTGATGGGAAATGAAATCCAAAATCAATTTGACTATCCAATAGATGGATTTTGTGCATCATTAGGCACTGCTGGAGCAATGATGGGAGTTTCAAATATTTTACTTAAGTCACATAGTAACTTAAAAGTAGTCGCCCTTGAGCCAGACACTGCTGCTTATTATTCAAAAGGAATCAAGAACGGAAAACATCATGTAGAAGGTATTGGCCTTGGATTTGAGCTTCCACTTCTGAACAAAAATAATTACAATGAGGCACGAGGTATAAATGAGGAAGAATCAAGAATTATGGCTAGAACGCTAGCAAGAGATGAGGGAATATTTGCAGGTACATCTACTGGCCTTAATGTAGTAGGTGCATTGCAATTAGCTAAGGAAATGGGACAAGGAAAACACGTAGTAACGTTAGCCTGTGATTCGGGATTAAAGTACCTTAATGGAGATTTATACTCCTAAGAAACTATACGAATTACAAAATTTTCGCCCATCGAATTATCCCACAAACAAAAAAGCCTCCGTGAGGAGGTATTAGAAAATATATTTAATTTAATATTGCAATTAGACAAACAATGAAGCCAATTATAAAAAGAAGGGGGTTTCTTGAATACCCATGGTTTTTTGGTAACATTTTCTAATCCTTCATTTGAGCCAGAGGCGGTTCATTTAAGTCTTAAAGCAATGTCATATCGTTGTGCTACATTATCCCAGTTGATAATATTCATTAAAGCATCCACAAAATCGCCTCTCTTATTTTTATATTTCAGGTAATAAGCGTGTTCCCATACGTCAATGACCAATAGTGGAATTGCTCCCCAAACTGTCAACTTTTGATGATTCTCACATTGGAGAACCACCAAATTATCTGAATAAGGCTGATATGCAAGAATCCCCCAGCCACTTCCTTCTATCAATTTTGATAGTTTTGCCAGAAGTCCCTGCATTTTATTAGTTGAGCCAAAATCCTTTTCAATTCTCTTAAGTAAGTTGCCAGTCGGTTGAGATTTCTTTTTGGCCAGGTTTGTCCAGAATATGCTGTGCAAAATGTGACTGGAAAGGTGAAATGAAAGTTTCTTTGTCCAGTGGTCAGCCATCATCAAATCACCACTATCCATTACCTTTTTTATCATTTCTATATCTTTGTTCGCCCCTTTAACTGCACCGCCGTGATGAAATGAATGATGTAAATGCAATGTTTCTTCATCCATAAATGGTTCAAGGTAGTCAGTATTGTAAGGTAGTGGTTGGTGGATAAAGTTTCCGTTTTCGTCCGTTAGTTTGTCAATGCCATTATTATTTATATTTTCAGCAAAGACGGAATTTGAGGGTAAAATTGTCGCTCCCGTCAGAATAGCGCTTGTTTTTAAGAATTCTTTTCTGTCCATAATTCAGATTATAATATGACCCAGAGGCGTTTCATTTAATCATCTCTTTTTTTCTTTGCCCATCTCGCAATTACAACCCATGCATATGCTGTTATTGTAATCGTTAGCACTAACCAAATGTAAAAATTCATGTTAGTATAAGACCAACTTAATTAAAACTACGAATCATCATACGAGCACTCCACATAGTCCAAATAACCAATAAGAAAAGAAATAGATAAATGTTTTTTCATTTATTCTCCTTTATTTGAGCCAGAGGCATTTCATTCTGTTTTAGTACATCCTTTGTTTTCAAATACTTTACGAGCAGCTTCTTTTTCACCTCGTACATTATTCAATTCTGATGCTACGATTCCATCACCCATACCAATTCCTTCAGTCCACCATTGTTGATCTTCGCTTTCATTAATTCTTTCCTCCTGGGCAATTACCAATTCTTTCTCACGCTTTTCTAAAAATTTTATTTCATCATTTAGTGTTTCACAATCATATTTTTCATAATGCAATCCAGAAATATGTGCGCCTTCAATTTCTGAAATTGGGGTTGGTGCGTTGTAGCAACCAAAAATAAAGACTGTAATAAAAAATAGGATTGCTTGATGCTTTGCTGATTTATTCATTTTCTTCTCCTTTATTTGAGCCAGAGACATTTTATCTTTTATTGCATCATAATCTTTTTAAGTACTTTTTCATCATCAATTAATAATCCAGATCTAATTAATCTCGGCGTCATTTTTTTTAAGTTTGGGTTTAATTTAAAAACAGACTTAAAAATTGGGAGCGCTTCATTAATACGTCCACCATTTACTAATGCAACCGCAGACCAATAAGGTAACTCAGGATTTTCAGGATAATATTTGCTAGCTTTTGTATACTCGGTTAATGCATTATCAATTTGATCTAATTCCATATAATAATCACCTTTATTAGCATGTTGATATGCACGGTGTATTCTAATCAGACGTTTTAATTCTTTTAAGGGAGTAGGATGATCTTCAATGCGAAGACTCATTTTGGTGTCTTTCCATTCCACACCAGTTGGCTCACCAGACATAATAACCATCGCTGCAGATTGCTTACCTCTAATATCTCCTCCTTCATTTTGCGCTGCTTCTAGTGCCGCCATCATTCTATCAGCTAAATCACCTGATGAATTTTCGAAGGCGACGGCCATAGCTTTTGGTACCGTACTATTTTCCATCATATTTGCTTGTACTGAGTAATTATTTCCAACAATATGATTAGCAAAATCAATACACCGTTCACCTGTATGAGCTGCTACATTACCATTAATATCAATCATCCCAACCTGACGAACAGCCTCCGCCTCATCTTTATCTATTAAAGATTTTAATGCTTCTTTAGCACTCATTCCACTCTCCATTAATTCCAATCCATCAGGTCCATAATCAACTTTTACAAAGGATTGTGTTGCAACTGCACCTACGCCTGCCTTTACCCATGGAACTAAAAAGCCAACTGAAAACCAGTGACTTTGTACTGCAACACCTAATTCACCGGTTTCTTCATCAAGGGCAACAATTGAATATGTTGAAATTGGTCGATGATCGGTAACATTTTGTGATAAAGAAATTGTACTAAGGAGAAAACATATAACAATTGATTGTTTCATTTAATTATTTTGGTAAGTTTGATGCACCAGTTTCATGCGTGTAGATTTTTCCATCCTTAAAAGTAAAAAAAGCTAGTACAGCCTGCGTACTCCCATCCTCAAACGTTACAATTGCATGCTCTACACCAACCTCGTCATTTTCAAAAAGAATTCTAACTTTATCTCTATTAATATCTCCACTCATTCCCCAGGCAATAACCTCAGATTTTGATAGAATTTTTCCAGCTGAATGCAGAGTAAATTTGTAATCATCATGTATACAGTCATTCATGCTATCTTCATTACGTGAGTCAAGTGCTTTTCCCCATTTTTCTAGTATGGACATTATCATTCTCCTTTATTTAAGCCAGAGGCGTTTCATGCCGAAAATTACACAAAAAATTACCCAACAATGCGGGTGTTTCTTTTATTTAAAGGGTACACCCCCTAAAGGGTGTTTTAGGTTGAGTTTTTTGGTTGAAAAAGTGAAGTTGGTGGAACCATCCCAAATAAGTAGCGTTTTAGTAGCAGTAATTGCCTAAAATGGGCAGTTTTTTGATAAATCAGACTCTTTAACGCTGAGCATAAATTGAGTGGTTTATAGAGGATAAATCGAAGGTTTTTGAAGCATATCTAACCGACGACCTCTTGACTGCCAGTCAAGCGCTCTCCCAACTGAGCTACGGCCCCTTTGTCGTTAATAGACATCGAAAGTTAAACTTATTTGGGACATCAAAAGTCGTAATTTTGTAGCGATTTTGTAGCGAAAAAAACCCATCATAATGGAAGGAAAATCATGGCTCCTTTGTATAATAATAATTGTCTAATTTTAATAATAAAAGGAATATCGTGCTAGTTAAAATTATTAGTACGCTTTGGGTATTTCTTATCCTGTTGTTTGGAGGATGTACCAATAATGATGAGCCTGCATTCGATGAATGGGTCAATGGTTTCTACCAGCCCCGCACTGTGACCAATTACCAAATATATGGAAAGCGCGATGGTGCAACAACACAAGTTTTCATCATTTTTGAGTTTGAAAACAATGAGAGAGCGCAATTGGAACTTGAAGTAACCTACAACCCTACACCCATACTCAGTTCCGGCCATTGGCAAATAGACGGAAATAAATCGAGTTCAGGTGAGGTTCGAGCAATATCGCTAAAATTTTTAGGTGGTCAAGGTGAGGGGCCAAGTCTTGGTGGAAGCTTTCAACTTGAAGAGAACTCCCAACCTCGTTTTCGCGTAGTTATACCACTAAGACCAATTAATAAACCAAAATGGTAAACAAAGCCCCCGTGAGGATGCTATTTGAGCCAGAGGCGTTTCATTAAACTTGTTTCCAAAATGTCATTATAGGTTTTATTCCAGCCAATAATGCAATAATTAAATACCAATACCAGTCCAAATAGAGTATTGGTGCCCAAAGTTTAGCAATCATCAGTCCGAATGCCAAACCTACTAATCCCGTTAATCTAATATCAATATATGGAAATGTAAATTTCCACATTCTTACGAATAAATTCTTCATTTTCTCTCCTTTATTTGAGCCAGAGGCGTTTCATTTTAATAAGGTTTTATTTCGACCTTTACTTTGGTTTTAATTCATTAAGGTTTAAACAGACCGAAATAATGTAGGGCTTTTCACCCTCATCCCAATGGCCATAGGTAGTAGTCACAATCTTACCGGTTGGTAATAATTCCACACCAGGATATGTACTATCCCAACTATTGTAATTTTTTTTGATTCGGATTCGGTACTCCCCTAATCCATTATCCGTTAAGTCTTGATAGGAGCCAACCCAGGCAACCCAATCTCCCTGGGTTGGACTATTCTTTGCCATATCCCTAAATGATATAAACAGTTTTCCATCTTGGGTGTATTTCGCTGTGTGGCGATCTCCAGTTAATTCTAAAGGTAATTCTTTTGGTGAAGACCAGGTCTCTCCTTCATCAATGGAAAACATAATATGGGAATTTTGTGTTCGGCTATTTTCCCGGAGAAGCATAGCTAACTGTTTGCCATCGGGGGAACGAATGATCCCCGGCTCACATAAATGAATCTTTGAATTGGAATATAAACTTACTGGATGAGACCATGTTAATCCGCCATCGGTTGAAGTGGTTTTGTAAAGTGTAAATATTCCCGTCCGTTTACCGTCTTTGGTAAAAAATCGACCATCATCGTGGAAAACAGAAAGGTAATGTCCGGGGGGTTTTAAAGCCACCACGCTACCCATGACAACAATACCACCCCAATCACCCACTTTTTTTAAAGGAGACCATGTTAATCCATCATCTTCAGACATAGCTAAACGGGCTGGATAAAGCCCTGACCATAGAATAAGCCGCTTTTTACCGTTCGCATCCACAACACGATGGATGGTTGGCACTTCCTTGCTGGTTGACCAATTTTCCGGTACAGGCAATCGATTGGACCAGGTCTTACCACCATCTAAACTTCGCTTATAAATGATCTCGCCAGCGCCGTGCCCTTTGGGATAAACAGTCAGAATTGTTTTACCGTCCTCCAAAAGAACGGTGGTAGGATGGCCAAGATAAACACCACTTTCTTTATCTACAATGGCCTGGAGATCTTTTCGATGGTTAAGGTCAATAACAGGAATCTTAAAAAAATTATTAGATTGTGCTACTAAAATGAAACTAAGTGATAATATGAGCCAGAGGCGCTTCATACAGGAAATTACACAAAATTTTTAAGAGCCGATATGTAAAAAGGGGTGAGCCTGTCCTTGGACTTTCCCCATAAACACCCCCCCCCATCTACTGGAATAGGCTTGTTGTCAAATTTTATTCAATATGATTGTTTTCACCAACGGGGTGTTTGAATGCCACGATTCCAAAAAATATTGCAAAAATGGAATAAATAATTGCGATTGACCAAATTACGTATGAGAGACTTGGATTAGCCAATATTCCTTTAATTAAGGCAAGTCCAGCAATTACAAAATGTGCCAAATTAGCCATAGCTATCGGACGATTATAAATTCCACCGATAATACTTCCTTTAGACATCCAATTAAGTATTGCAAGAGCAAAGTAGAGAGATCCAATAATTTGCATTAATAATTGAAGCGTTTCTGATACACTCAATTCAAGATAATCTAATATTTCATTTGGAAGAAAAATTAGGCTAATTCCTATCAGAGCCAATATCATCGCGCTTAAGGTCATTAATAATTTTGTATTCATTTATTCTAAATATTAAACAGGATTATTCACAAAGATGGAGATATCTTGTTAAAAACAAAATAGCCCCGCGCTTGGCGAGGCTATTTAGCCCGGAGGCGTTTTATAACTCTAATTTTTCTTCTTCCGCTTTATTTTTTTCATATTTATAATTTTTTTGCGGATCATTTTTTTATCCCCATTCTCATGCAAATCGTCCTCATTTCCCTCGATGATAAATTCCATGTTTCCAAAGCCACCTTGATTTTTCCCACCATGAATCCTTTTTATAATGTGAACTTCACCATCTTCTGAGGTCCACTTCATTTCATTATTAGTTTCATCGAATTTTGAAGCATCCACTGGCTTTCCATTGACAGTTACATTCACAACAGTATCGCCGTCAACCACTACTTTTTCAACCTTTACATCCATTTCCTTTGCAGAACCAAACTTGGTAAAGTCCCCATCATGATCGCCGATAAAGACAAATCCATTTTTATCATGGTTTCTAAAAGAGAATGACGGTGCCATAGAATTGTGGTGTGAATCAAGTAATTTGAATCCCAACCCTGCCACCAAAATTAGTGCCAGGTATTTCCAGGCCATTTCCAACTTTTCTTTTGTATTCATTATCTGTGTTCCTTTTTTTAGTATTTGCCCGCCGGGGATTTGTCTTGGAGGACATATTGGTTAATAATATTTCCCCGGCAAAGCTAAATTATTTATAATATCTTTCTATCTGGCTCTTATTTCACCATTTAATGGCTGTAATATACTTTTGCCACTATTTTCCAACCGCTATCAAATTTTGAAAGCAAAAGATAATCAGTATAAACCATTTTTTCTTCTTTGCTATACTCAATTTTAACTGCTGCCGCTTTGCCAGTTACGTCAACACTGACAAAATTGTAATTATACTCATGCTTTTTAGGATCATAATTAGCACTTGCTTTGGCTTTTTTTGTTCCAGCTAACCATGCTTTGATAGGATATCTGCGAATATCTTCACCTTTGGGAGAAAAAATTGCGAAATCTCTATGAAAACCATTCTCCATAGCATCGGTATCAAGTTTATTGAAAGCACCATTAGCATATGAATCTTCTACCACTTTTCTAACAGCATCCTTCTCAGAATATAATACTGTATTATTAGTTGCCGAGTTATTGGGATTATCTTTAAAAGCAGTAATAACTAATAAAAATAATACCAATATTAGATAAAATGATTTTTTCAACATTATTTTCTCCTAACTTTAAACGATTATTTAAACAGGTATTGAAATTTCAGGTAATACTGGCGGTTTGTTAATTGACCCGCATTAATGGCATCATAAGATAACGTATTTACATTTTGGTTTTGAGTGGAACCAATATAAAAGATTGTAAACGGGCTGGGCTGATATGTCAACAGGGGCTGTATCTGAAATGTTTTACTAAAGTCATTATATTGTGCCAGCACCTTGAATCCCAAAGATTTATTGTGCTGATAACTGGCCCTCAGCGTAGTGGTATATCCTGAAAAATAATCCGTCTTTTTGTCCATTGTAGTCATTTTTTGGAAATTATATGAAAGGCCAACATTCAGTTGTTTTGAAGCTTGCATTCTAACCCAAAACCTATTGGTGGCAAGGCGACCTTCTTCAGGCACTTCTAGAAAACGAACCGCTGCCACATGGCGTCCGATATTGGTCCCAAACTGATAACGCTCACTGAACTGGCTGTTCAGATTGAGCCTAAGATCATAAGTGCCGTTAAGTTCCGTATCCTTAAATCGGTACTGCAAACGCCGGACATATTGGAATTGTAGCCTTGTCTGCCGGGGCATGGACAAATTCCCAAATCCTACAATATACTTTGCTTTTTGCTCTCCATCGAAATTGTGTTCTACACCCGTATGAAATCCACCAATAACTTGTGTGAAGAAATTATCAGGATGGTAGATCCATACGCTTTGCCCATAAATGCGCCGACTATTATTGCTTGATTCAAAGCCGTTTTCTGCGCGAAATGTAGGTGTTTTATGATCATAACCAGCCTCCAATCGCCAATGCTCAGTATTACGGTCAAATTCAATCTTCACTGCATTCCCTGAAAATGATTCACCATCAAAAGTGAAGGTATGATTGTCACCAAAAGTGGACGTGCTTACCAAAAGCGAATCATTAGGCTCCTGCGTATGGCTGAAAACAGATTGGAATTCCACCTGGTATTTATCGTTAAAACGATAACGAGTGTCAAAGCCCACCACTGATCCGCTTCCGTTATTGTTTACCATCCGCCTGTCCGTAGCGATGAGGCCCAAAAAGCTCCCCTCATTCAAAGCGCGTTTATACCTGAAAATATTCGAATAACTCTTACCGCCCAGGCGTGTAAAACTCTGTTCTTCCCCTGGGATAATATATGGTGAATCTTCATCAAATGCAGAAAGCAGTACCCAGTTATCTTTTTGGCCCCGGTTGATTATGCGCCCTGCTCCGGTGGGATTATTGATTGACCGCGTATAAACAACGTTAATCGGGGTATTGATTAGATCAGCACCCTCATTGAAAAAGGGGCGCTTTTCTGGGTAATGCAAAGCAAAAGTGGTATTCACATCCACCTGCTCTTCATCAGCCTCCACCTGGCTAAAATCCGGATTAATTGTAATTTCTGCCACACGGCTTGAGCTGAAATTATATTTAATACCCAGTGATGCCTCCCCGAAGGAATCACCATTATTCAATGTACCATTCTCACCCAGTTCTGAAGCCTGTGATCCCACCAATGTGGGCAGAAATTCGAAACTCCCTTTCTGTTCGATTCCTTGGATTCCTTTAAGTGTACCAAATTGACAAATCCAACATGGGTTAGAGCGGTCAAATCCGCCCCAGACTATCTGGGCTCGGGTACCTCGGGGTAGACTTCGATAAAAATTTACTTTCCATTCCTGAATATCCGTTTTTGGAAATGATAAACTGGAGAAAGGAATGGCCATTTCTACCTGGTATCCTTCATCCGTAATCTTCCCTTTGGATTCATAAATGATGTCGAATGATTCGTCTTCATGATCGCCCTGGTTCAGGGCATCTATTTGAATGCCGTAAGGATTGGAGCCGATCATGACCGCAGAATTGGCATCACCATAAGTATCAAGGACGATGGCAACAAAATCATCCATCCAGGCTTGATCTCTTTTTTTAAATGATGCGCGAATATCCTTAGGATCTGCATAAGCTTTAAAGGACACATAGAGATTGTCCTTATCATAGGTTACTTTTACTTCTGTATGTTCTGATGGTTTTACATTATCTCTCGGTTGAAATTCTAAGAAATAATCGGTGGTTGAAGCATTTTCCCAACCCTTATCATCAAGATCACCATCAATTACAATCAAATTTTCTGTTCGTGTAATCACAAATTCACGTGATTTCAATTCATCTGAATTTGCTTCATATTTAATGGGCCCCGCTCCCAGGATTCCTATGGCAGTAGCTAACGCCATTATTAGACTAGATTTCATTATATTCCTTTATTTTTATGATTAATTAGACTTTATTTAGACAGTATTGAATCTAAATAGTTGTCAGTTTTTTGGGTTTTTTATTAATATTTTAATAAAATTTTCAATATGTATTTTTTTTACTTTTTTATAATCAAATTTTTCAATCGATTTAGAACCAAATATTTCCATCTGTATATAAAACATAACGGTGGCATAATAAAATAACCTTGCCTGTATTTTACTGTCAATTGACTTGGCAAAATTCCAGTGTTTTTTTCCATACTCAATTCTGTTTTCGATAAAACTCCAAACTTCATCCTTTAAGTTTTTATAGTTCCAATTAGATATCGGGTGTTTCTTCAAAGAAGTCTGAATAATTAGTGAAACATTTTTGTTTCTATTGGAAGAAGTATCAAAGGTAAAATCTAATATTTTATGAAGGGATTTTTTAAAATCTTTAAGTGTTGTTACTTCTTCAGCATTAAAATTGAATGGTCTACTTTGTATATATTCCTTGATCACCGATTCAAGGATGTCTTCCTTGGAATCAAAATATTTGAACATCGTAGCTTCGGATGCTCCGATTGCATTGGCAATATCCTTGGTCCTTATGGAGTCCATTGAACCATTATGAGTAATGAGATTAAGAGTTTTTTTCTTTATCTGTTCTATTCTTTGTTCTTTTTTCATCTTATTTCTCTCAAAATTGGCCGGGAAAGTAAGTACTTACTTACCATTACTACAATAACTTTTGACAGCAGTTCCAGATTAATTTTTTTTCTTTAAAATGGGAGTGTCCCTATAAACAAAAAATCCCCCGTGGGGAGCCTATTTGAGCCAGAGGCGTTTCATACAGAAAATTACAAATAAATCTCCAACAATGTGGGTGTCTCTTTTATAAACAAAAGAGCCCCACGCTTGGTGAGGCTCTTTGTTAAAAATAAAATATTGGAAGCACTCATTTATTTTTCAAAAGCATTTCTAACCTGCTTCGGTTGTAACTATACGACCTGTTCCAGTTATTTTTGAAGTTATTTTCGGACGCCCATAATAAATAGTAACCTTTTTTTCATTTTTACCTAAAAGTAGTTAAATAATTGTAATTAATAATAATAATAAATGTATAATTTAATAAATGGCAAAACTAAAGAAATCTTTAGGCTTATTTGATGGCATATCTCTTCTAATTGGGATTACAATAGGATCGGCTATCTTTGCAACTCCTCAAATCATTGCAGGATATACAAATTCATTTACTTTAATTATAATACTCTGGCTTGCTGTTTCTCTTTTTGTTTTTATAGGATCTCTAATATATGCTGAGCTAGGATCACGTTTTCCAAATACTGGTGGAGAGTATATATATATAAGAGAAGCTTTTGGTCCTTTTTGGGGATTTATATTTGGTTGGGCGCAACTAATAATAATCCGAACAAGCCCAGCCGCAGGGATTAGTTTAATTACGGCTAATTATTTGGGTTATTTCATACCCATGAATCAATTTGAAAAAATTATAGCATCAATTATAATTATAATTATTTTTGGTACTATTAATTATATAGGTGTTGAACGAGCAAGCTTCTACAATAAATTTTCAACCTTAATTAAAACACTAGGCATCACAATTTTTACCATAGCTGGCTTAGCAATGTTTGAAGGAGATTTTTTAAAATTATCAGAAACAGCTAGTGTAACTGAAAATTTGGGAACTATTGGAAATATAGTTGCTGCACTAATGTTAATACTATTTTCATATCTGGGCTGGGATAGGGTCGGATACATTGCTGGTGAAATGAAAGAACCTCAAAAAGTTATCCCTAAAACTATGTTTTATGGCATATCAACTATTGCAATTCTTTATATATCAGCAAATATACTTTATCATACTGTCTTAGGCATAGAGGGCGTTCGCTCAACTTCCATCGTAGCTTCAGATATCGCAAATTTAGTATTTGGAAAAACAGGTGCTAGCTTAATGTCAGTTATTGTTATTATTTCTGCTACTGGAAGTATAAATGGTACCATTATGTCAGCAAGTCGTCTATACTATGCTATGGCACGTGAAGGTATGCTATTTAAATGGTTTAATAATATTCACCCAAAATTTCGAACTCCGAGCAATGCAATTATTGCACATTGTATTTGGGGTATTATTCTTTTAGTTGTTAGACAAAACTTTGAGACAATTGTAACTGGGATGGTCTTCACTATACTCATTTTTTATACTTTTACAACTGTTGCTTTCTTTAAATTTAGAAAATTAGACCTAGGAGAGAGTGGATATAGAATCCCTTTTTATCCTTTTTTACCTTCAATATATTTAATTGGTCTAACAAGTTTGGTGCTATTAAGGATTTATTATCAATTTAATCTATCAATGCAAGACCTTTCGTTTGTCTTAACTGGAGTTCCAGTCTACTTTATATTTTTTAAAAACAATAAAATTTTACTTGAAAAATAGTATTTCATATTTTAGACTAATAGATGCCGTCAACTCACGATTATCAAGAAGATGCTCGCAATCAAGATATTCAAGTTTATATTAATGGTAAATTTTTTCACCGATCAAAAGCCTATGTATCTGTTCTTGATGCAGGTTTTCTTTTAGGTGATGGGGTCTGGGAAGGCATTAGACTTCATAATGGAAATCTTATTCATCTTGACGAGCATTTAGATCGCCTATTTACAGGCGCTGATGAAATTGCACTTAAAATTAATAGAAGTAAAGATAAAGTAAAGGAAATGCTATATAAAACATTAGAAAAGAATAAAATGTTTTCTGATGTCCATATCAGATTAATAATTTCAAGAGGATTAAAAAAAACACCTTACCAGCATCCAAAAGTTACTATTGGAGGACCAACCATTGTCATAATCCCTGAGTACAAAAAGCCAGACCATAGAGTTTCTGTAGAAGGGATCAAATTAGCAGTAGTTTCTACTTTAAGAGATAATCGTGTACAAAATCCTCATATTAATTCTTTAAGTAAACATAATTGTATTGCTGCTTGTATTGAAGCAGACAAAAAAGGAGCTGATGAGGGCTTAATGCTTGATCCTAACGGTTATGTATCTACTTGTAACTCAACTAACTTTTTTATTATTAAATCAAATGAAGTATGGACTTCAACTGGAGAATACTGTTTAAATGGAATTACGAGGCAAAGTGTGATTCGCATTTGCAATCAAAATAAAATTGTACTAAAAGAAAAAAACTTTACCGTAAAAGATGTATTATCTGCTGATGAAATTTTTGTTACTGGAACATTTGCAGGAATTATTCCTGTTATACTTGTTGACAATACAGTAATTGGAGATGGAATCAGAGGTAAAATAACAAAAAGATTACAAGACTTTTATATAGCAGATGTCAATTCCAGCTAATTTGTATATAAAAAAAGCCCCCAAGAGGAAGCTATTTGAGCCAGAGGCGTTTCATTTAAGTTTTTTCCATAGCTGGTAATTATAACCTCCTGCCATCTCAATAGCTTTTTGTAGCGGTATGACATTATTTGGTCGAGTGGAGAACATTCCGATTGGAGGAGTAGGGGGGAGAAGAAGTTCCACACTCAAACATATCTGCCACGACTGCCCCAACCCAAAGAATATTACTCCCAATAAAGATATTAGTTAAAATAGGAGAATCTCCATCTGAACCACTACCCTTCTCTAAAACAACCATCGTTAGAAAACTTACTGACATTCCAATCAATATAATCTGCTTTCTCTTTTTACCCCCTTTGCCGCTTCCTTTTCTAACTTCTCCTTATGCTCAACTAAGCGTTTGTGAATTCCAGTGATGTCATAATTTGAGAGAATAATTAAATCGCCTTCCTGGGCATGGTCCAGAGAATGCTGCACAGCTTGGTTTTCATCAATAATAATTTCAATATTACTATTATCCATACCATGTTTGATGAGATATTTCTGCAGGGTGGATGAAATATACCCTTTTTCCTGACCTCGTTCATATCCCTCAAACAGGATAACCTCATCATAGGTTTCAGCGGCGATTCTGGAAACTTCCTCAAAGTCCTCCATTCGGCGGTCACCTGGCAGGCAGAGGGTGGCAATAGTCCTTCCCGGATTTAATGATTTCACAAACTCCGCCAGTCCTTCATATCCGGCAACATTATGTGCAAAGTCCACCAAGACCTTAAAATTCCCCATATCCATCATAGTAAGTCGTCCCGGAGTCTGGGCAAAAGAGGGGAAGAAAGTGGTGAGGGCGGCGGTGATGTTTTCATTTTTCACCCCCATGCCGATAGCCGCTCCAATAGCTGCCAATACATTGGCTACATTAAATATAGCCTTACCATCAAATGTAATGGGGACCTCCTTCGCTTCTACCAATGGATACTTCCATTTTCCTTTCATGATGCAGAAAGTACCATTTTCAAATATGACGGCTCGTCCACCGGATTTCAAATGCTCTTTGATTACTGTATTTGATTTTCCTTCCAGGCTGAAGAAAATGACATTACCTTTGGTATTCTCTGCCATGTCTGCTACACGTTCATCATCCGCATTCAAGATAGCATATCCATTCGGTTTTACTACTTCAGGAATAACACCCTTAACCCGTGCCATTTTATCCAGATCGTCAATATAATTTAAACCTAAATGATCAGCAGATACATTCGTCACAACCCCTACATCGCAATGTTTGAAACCAAGCCCAGCACGTAAAATACCACCGCGCGCGCATTCCAAAACCGCCATATCCACTGTGGGGTCTGTCAGAACCATTTTATGGGAATTAGGTCCGGTCATATCACCCTCATACACTAAACGGTTTTTGATATATACCCCTTCAGTGGTACACATTCCCACTGTATGCCCCACAAATTTCATGATGTGATTTAAAAGCCGGGTGGTGGTGGTTTTTCCATTGGTGCCGGTGACAGCAATAATGGGAATAGTACAAGATGAGCCTGGAGGGAATAGCATATCTATCACCGGTTCAGCTACATTGCGCCCCAACCCTTTGGTGGGCTGCAGGTGCATACGGAATCCCGGTGCAGCATTGAGTTCTACAATCCCGCCGCCGTTTTCAGAAATGGGAGTCGTAATATCCGGTGCCACAATATCCACACCTCCAATATCCAGCCCAACAATTTGTATTGCCCGCTCCGCAATATGTACGTTGGCAGGGTGGACAGAATCCAGCACATCTATGGCCGTACCCCCGGTGGAAAGATTGGCTGTTGTCTTTAAATATAATATTTCGTCCTTGGGTAGTTTTGTTTTCAGTGTATATCCAGCATCCGAAATCAGGCGTTTAGTCTGATGGTCCACATCAATTTCAGTGAGAATGTTCTCATGGCCATAGCCTCTCAGTGGATTTTCATTCTCTTCATCAATGAGCTCTTGAATAGTTTGTTTCCCGTCACCGGTTACATGGGCAGGCACCCGCTTTGCAGCGGCAACCAAATTTCCGTTGATCACCAGGAGACGGAAGTCAAATCCTGTGAGCATGGCTTCTACGATAATGTACCCATTTTTGGACTGCGCCTTTGCTGCTTCCCAGGCATGTTTGAAGAGGTCGTCATTATCAACACCTACTGTAATTCCCCGGCCATGATTTCCATCAGTTGGTTTCACAACCAGAGGATATCCCCAGCGCTGTGCCGCTTCAAATGCGCTTTCAAAATTCTGGGTTTCCATTCCCTTTGGAACAGGGATACCGTGTTTTTCCAGGAGTTCTTTGGTTTCCCATTTATCACCGGCAAAGTCCACTGCTAGGCTGGAGGTTTCCCCGGTCATGGTAGCCCGGATTCGTTTCTGGTTTGTACCATAACCCAGTTGAACCAGTGATTCCCGATTCAAGCGTGTAAAGGGGATGCCTCGTGAAACTGCCTCATCCACAATAGAGGATGTGCTGGGTCCCATTTTATAGCGTTCCCTCAGTTCTTTCAATTCCTGAACAATGGCATCTAAATCATATTTATTTCCCCGGATGAGTTTTTCGCAGAGGTCAACGGAAAGTTCTCCTGCCCGCTTACCAACTTCAGAAACAATATAGGAGTAAACCACATGGTAAATTCCCGTATCACCAGTTTCCCGGGTACGGCCGAATCCTGTGTCCATGCCGGCAAGGGTCTGAAGTTCTAATGCGGTATGCTCTACCACATGCCCCATCCAGGTACCTTCTTCTACCCGCTGGAAAAATCCACCGGCTTTGCCCACACTGCAGCGATGCTCATGAATTGTGGGCAGCGCTTCTGTAAACCGCTCATAAAATCCGTCGATCATATTGGTGGGAAGTTCTTCCAGGTCGCCAATGTCCAGCAGCATCTGAATGCAGGGGCGGAGGCTCCAGTAATTAGGCCCTGAGAGTTTCCTGAATTGCAGAATCTTCATTTTATTACTCATACGGCCTCCAATTCTATTGCTTGTGGAGAGTCAATATCTGATTTCATTAGGGGGGTGCGTGTAATAAGGTCATAGCCGTACCCCGGAGTCACCACATTCATATTCATTCCAAAAATTGGAATAGAGTCCTGAGCCTTTCCTTCAGTATATCCAGTGTGGGTAATGCCGTTGCCGTTCAGAACCGTAACAGAATTATTTCCCACTACCCTGCAGAAGCGGTCATTGGTAATAATCAAGGCTGTGTCTTCATCAATCCCTAAGCCAATGAACTCCGGGTTAGAACTCACGGCGCTTGCCAGGCGGAACAGACGATTGCGTTCCCGAAAATGCTGGTCAATAATGCAATTTTGTACCAGCCCTAATCCGCCTGTTAGTTTCACCAGATTCCGGCGTGGATTATACCCGCCTCTGCCACCAGCAATCATGAGTCCACTGGCAATACTGGCCCCGGCGCTGGTACCGCCATATATAAGCCCCTTATTCACCCGTTGTTTCAGCACTTGAAAAAATGGAGTACCACCTAAAATTCCAGCCAGTTTTACCTGGTTTCCTCCGGTAATGAAAACAGCCGATGCCCGCTCCAAATTTTTCACATTTTCTGGCAGATTACAATCACTCCGCCGGGTTAGAGGCAAGTGTATAATATCGTTTACCCCCAATCGGGTGAAAATATTGGTATAGATTACGCCTACCTCCAAAGGTATTCTGGATGCACCGGTGATAAGAACCAGGGGTCCGTCATTAGGGTTGAAACGCTGACAAAATGCGCTCAGCAGCAGCGGTTTCTTTCCTTTTTCCTCATTGCCGCCAATCAGGAAAAGCTGTTTCGTTTTCAATAAATCTCCAGTTATAAAATTCGGGTGAAAATTCGGTGTGGGAAATTTACGTTTTGGTTGAGGATTTTATTGAATAATAATATTATGGAAATCATTTGATTATTGAGAAATGAATATGATATTTGGGGTATCATCGGTGGTTGTATATTTGGTTTCTTTCTTTTCAAAAACAAATAGGATTCCTTTATGAATAAATATTTATAGAGGAGAGGCCTGTCACTTATTTGATCCAGAGGCGTTTCATTTAATTAGACACCGCAACCACTTTTACATTCTTCCATAGTTTCGAATGGAACCACACCTCCGCATCCACCCCATATAAATTCCTTACACTGCCCCGCATCATCATCGTAATAATATCGTGGAAATGCAGCCAAACACATTCCAGGGTCAGGGGTTAAATAACACGCATCATCTAAAGGTTCAGATTTATCACATGCTATAAATAATAAGATTAATATTACCCAGAGGCGTTTCATTGACTTGCCCTGGTCTGGACCGGTTTCAATCGACCAATTTAAACACCTTGTCATGCCGGCGGGTTTTGTGAGCGACCTTGACGCCAATGTTGTTACCTTTCTTAACACTATCCACTGGCTCGTGGTCCACCTGCATGGATTCAATTTCTGCATTAAAATCGGTGGTATGGCCTTTAATATGAATTGTATCACCGATATTTAATTTCCCTGCAGTAATTTCAATTGCAGCAACGGATATCTGTCCAAAAAATTTAGAGACATATCCAATTTCCTTTTCCTTCATAACTTACTCCAAGTTTGATTTAGTGGAATGTACTCTTTGATCAGGATAAAATAATAGTATAATAAAAACTGTTAAAAGGCTATGAAAGCCAGAAGCGTTTCATTTAGTTTGATTGAAATACAAAATATGAAAAGGTCATTAAGAATACAAGGCCTTGAGCTTGCATAACTATCGATTAGCTTTTTTAAGTCTCTTTTCAGCTTTTTTTTCTTTTGCAGTTTTAGCCGGTGCTTTTTTAGTTGCTTTTTTAGAATCTTGACTTTTTCCCATTTTTCACTCCTTTTGTTTTCTTGAATTTATAAAAAATTACCCAACAATGTGGGTATGTCTTTTATAAACAAAAAAGCCCCCGTGAGGAGGCTAATTTATTAACAAATCTTTCAGGCGTAAAAGGTTATTTCTTTTTACCCTTTTCCTTTTTGACACCAGTTTTTTTGACATCCGGTTTTGGGTGTCCAAAACTTTTATCAAAAGTCGCATCTGAAAATAGCATCGATAATTTATCCGTCGATTTTTTCGCTTTTTTCAGACAGTTATTACAACAGAATGTTACCACCAAGCCATCTACATCCACCTGCTTATCCGCTTTGTTATTTCGCGCAGTTAAGGGGCAAGATTCCTGCACGTACTGCCCGGTGGCCACCAGTTGGTAATTTGCAGCGGTGGTGAATTTTGAGGCGTCCTCTTCAAAATCTGATTTACATCCGGCACAACAAAAATACACCTTCCCGTCTTTGTATTTTGTGTACTCATCCTTGTCGATCTCTTCTCCCGATATAACGCATTTAACGGTCAATTCTTTTTCACCTGCTTCCAATGCGAAAACAAGAGACGAAAGGGCAATAATAAATAGTATGATTAAGTTTCTTTTCATAATAACTCCCTGATTGAAAAAATTCTACTGGAAATTACAAATAATCACCCAACAATGTGGGTATGTATTTTATAAAAAAGGCTGAAAAAACCAGTGTAAGAATACTTAAAGAGGTAATAAGTATTAATATCATGTATTAATCTTTCCAATCGAGTTTCTTCAATCCACTTCTTTCTTTCTTTTGCTTTTTTACCATCATTTCCACATCTTTTAATAACTGTTTCGCATCATAAATAATGCCATCTTTAATGGTATAGAGTACACCCCCAACAAGTTCAGCCTCAGCTGTTTTGTTGTTTAATCGAACGGCACCTGTCCCATAAAGGACCTTTAGATTTTCAATAGGGTTCTCACCTATTATTACCAAATCTGCTAGTAATCCAGGCCGAATAACACCAAATTGAATATCTTCTCCTTTAGGTTCAAAAATTGCTTCCGCACCATGCTTTGTGGCACCTCGAAAAACCTCGAGCGGATGGAACCCGGCTTCCTGCAAAAGTTCCATTTCTTCAATAGTAGAAAATCCGAATAGGTTATAAGTGTATCCAGCATCTGAACTTACTGTCACACGACCACCTGCATTTTTATAATCATTCAAAAAAGACATCCATACCCGGTAAAAGTTTTTCCAGGCTACTTCATCTGCCGTGGTCCAATCGAAATAGTAAGCCCCATGGTTATACCTGCTAGGCGTATAGTAATTCCAAAGTGATGGTAGAGTATATTTTTCATGCCATACAGCAGTCTGGGCACGCATCACATCCCGTGTAGCGATATATGCTGTCATAGTTGGATCAATAATGAAATTATATTCAAGTAATTCATCAATAAGGGCTTTCCATTCAGGAGATCCTCTTTCGTGAATCAAATCCCACTGTCTAGCCACTTGCCCAAAACGATGCTGTTCATTGTTGTAATTCATATCGTAAGGCCAAGGTTGGACATCATTATTTTTATACAGAGCTTCAAAAAGTCCGTAAAAATGGGTCTGATTCCGCAAACCTAAGCGTGCTGCATCAATTAAATTCATTTCAGCAACTCCTATCTGTGCAAGGTGGGCTACGGAACCCATTTTATTGGCATTAGCCTCTTCTAATAGTGCTTTCATAATTTGAGGTCTTGGAGACGTTAGCTTTAATCCATCAATTCCTTTTTTCTTGGCATACTTTACCCATTTCTTAGCCGTTTCAGGATCATTAATAGGGCCACCTTTCCAGTCTGCTCCATTTCCCGGACGGTCATAAACATAAATCCGTGGTGCGACAATCTCATTTTTTGCGCTTCTTTCCTTTTCTTTGAGTGACCATTCCATTGGCCCAAGAGCAACCCCTCTTACTGTAGTAATACCATGAGCCATCCACAATTTATAAGTATATTCTGCGTCAGGTGCTTTAAACTGGTTCCCGCTATGAATATGAAGATCTACAAAACCAGGTAATATATACATCCCAGCAGCATCAATTTCATAATCCCCCTTTTGGGGTCGTTTTGATTCGTTAATAGGAATACCTGGATATCCTACATTTTGTACTTTGACAATCTTATTATTTTCAATAACAATATCCATAGGACCCCGCGGTGGAGCGCCAGTACCGTCAATCACAATCCCACCTCGAATAATTAATCTTTTATAGGGTCCCTTACCTTCATCTTTTTTCCTATCCGGTGCTGCGTTAGGCCCTTTTGAACTCAGCTCTTGTACCTCAAAAATTTCTTTTTTCTTTTGGTTGCTAATTTGTTGACTTGATGCTACCAAAAAAATGGATAGTAGGATCACCAAATATTTACGAATATGAAAAAATGTTTTTTCAATTCCATTATGTTTTGTTTTATTCATTTTATTATCCTTTATTTGACCCAGAGGCGTTTCATTATTCTTCCTTTATTTCTTTCAACAACATTGGGTTATAAAAATTAGCCGTAATCAAAAGTCTAATGCTTTTTTATTCTAATCGTTTTTAACAATATTTCCATTTACCATCACAAAATCTATGGATCGAAAAGCTTTAATATTCTCATCCGGATTTCCATCTACTGCAATAATATCTGCAAAATAGCCTTCTTTTATCTGACCCAGCTCATCATTTTTACGAAGCAGTTTAGCGCCCATCACCGTGGCAGAATGGATCACATCGATGGGCAACATACCATAATTGACCATACGTTCCATTTCGCGCCAGCCCTCGCCATGGGGCATAGAACCGATATCCGTACCAAAAGCAATTTTGACCCCCTTCTTCATGGCACGCCGGAATGATTTCTTATGTTCAGCTACAATACGATTATGGAATCGAATATCTGCTTCACTTGCACCTTCATCGGGAAGATAGACTGTCATAGTTGGGCACCAGAATGTGCCGTTCTTAACCATGAGCTCCAGTATTTTATCATCCAGGAACAAGCCATGCTCGAGACTGTGAACGCCGCCCTTTACAGCATTATAAGCGCCGCTACCCCCATAGGCGTGGGCGGCCACATCCATACCCCATCTGCGCGCTTCATTCACCATAACTTCAACTTCCTCTGTACTGAGTTGGGGCAGGGGCTCCATTGTTTCTCGATTGATATGCCGCAATGTGCCTGTGGCATATATTTTGATAAAGTCCACGCCAGATTTACGCTGGTCACGAATTGCAGCCACCATATCATCAGGATTATCGGCAATAATGGCCAATTGTTCAACTTTTTTATCTATGGATGGACGTAATCCAGTCAAATTCATGTGTCCGCCAGTGATACTGATCGCCCAGCCAGAAACAAATATCCTGGGTCCAAAGAACATGCCTTCATTGATCGCATCACGGACAGCGATATCAGCCATATCTGCACCTTCATTATCAACATCTCGTATCGTCGTAAAACCTGACATCAGTATTTGCTTTGCCGCTTTAAAGGCTTCCATGGTGCGATAAGTATTTGTTTTATAAAGGACTGGCGGATTACTGCTGTAATCAGGGGTTAAGCAAATGTGCGTGTGGCCATCAATTAGTCCTGGAAGAACTGTCTTATTACTCAAATCAATAATGGAGGCTGAAGCGGATTCCAAGTTTTTCCCAACTTTGATGATTCGATTCCCCTCCACCAGAATATCTACATTCTTTTTGACGGTTTTCAAGTTTGTATCAATGAGTCGACCGGCGCGGATCAAGATTTGCTGCCCTTGAACGGCGAAAGTTGTCAGCAATAAAGCTGACAGCAGAATTAACAGTTTTGGATGGTTCATTTTCTTCTCCTTTATTTGAGCCGGAGGCGTTTCATTTAGCCTGCGAAGCCATATTGGTTTTCACCCTCATCTCCATTTTTACACAACCAGAGTACCAGTATTACCCAACCAATAACAGGTAATCCCCATAATAAACTCCACCAGCCATTTTTATTAATATCGTGCAATCTTCTCACTGTAACTGAAATAGAAGGGACTAAAAGTAAAAGACGAGAAGTTTCAAATAAAGGAAATGTTTTTATTCCATCAATTATACCTACATCCCAACCTATGATTATATCAATTATTAAAAGAGAAATTTGAATAATTGCACTGGCTAGCGCAAAATACCAAAACTCTGGCCTAACTGCCCTTCCCTTGAAAACTGTATAATTTTTAATACATTTAATAAACCATTTCATTCTTTATTCCTTTATTTGAGCCAGAGGCGTTTCATTTTTTATCTTTTATCTTATGGTGATCATCATTCTCATCATCATAAATAGAGTAAAGGACTGCAACACCAATTATGAGCAATAATAGTTTGGATTTAAGTTTCATAGTTAACTTTTTTTCGTCATCATCATCAACGCACTCCTTCGACATCATCATAAAGTATTGATACTCTCTGTCTGTCATATCGTTGATGTTCACATCCTTTAATCTGAGAAACTCCTTGTCTTGGCAGGTGTTGGACTGAGCAGACACCAAGTACGGGCTAAGCAGGGAAAAGACAAGCAGTATCACGAGTGGGTTTTTCATTTGTTCTCCTTTATTTGAGCCCGAGGCGTTTCATACAGGAAATTACACATAATCACCCAACAATTTGGGCGTCTCTTTTATAAACAAAAAAGCCCCCGTGAGGAGGCTATTTAAGCCAGAGGCGTTTCATTTAAGTCGTAGGATCAGGACCATATTGATTTTCACCTTCATCACTTGATTGAAACAGCCACACACAAAATGCTAAAGTACCAAATACACCGAACATGGCCATCCATTGAAGGCCGAACCCAAACAAATACTCAATTAACAGAATTGGCATAATTAATAATAAAATTAACATGTACCAGCCAGGTTTATTTGTATCATGGATCCTTCTAATGATTACACTAATTCCTGGTAAAAATAATTTTACACATAAAGTTTCTGACAATGATTGCAAATGTGAGTTCCCCTCTGCCCTACTCGAAATTTTTGAATCTTCCCTTTGCAGTTCGGACAAGATTGGCCCTGCTTCCCAAAAACATTTAACTTTTCTTTAAACTCCCCTGTTCGATTTTCTCCGAAAGAAAAATTGATAAACGTAGTGCCATTATAAGAAATTGCATCCTGAAGAATAGACCGGATGCTTTTGTACAAATTAGGAATACTTTGTTCAGGAATTTTATTCGAAATACTTTGAGGATGTATGCTGGCTTTCCATAAAATTTCATCAATGTAAATATTACCTAATCCTGCGATATAAGATTGATCAAGAAATAACGGTTTCATCATCCTTTTTCGCTGTCCTAAAGATTGAGTCAGCCAGCTCAGATTAAACTCTTTTGAAAGGGGTTCAATCCCAAGTTTTTCTTCCAGCCATTCCAATGTTCTGCTAAAATAAATTCGGCCAAATTTACGGGTATCGTAAAAATATAAATTTGAATTGTCTTTAAATCCGATATGAAACGAAAGTTGTTTCTCAAATTTCTTCTGAAGAGGATGAAGAAGCAACTTCCCTGTCATTCGCAGGTGAAATACCAGGAACCCCTGGCTTAATTCAAAAACAATATACTTCCCGCGCCTGCTTAACCGAACTATTTTTCTCCCCTTAACTGCATTAATTACAGAGGATAAATTTCCATTTTCAATGACTTTAGAATATCCATTCGGCAAATCAATGGAGCGAATAAATTTATCTTGAAGGGCAGGCGATAAAAAGGCAACAACAGTCTCTACCTCCGGAAGTTCAGGCATGGATTAAACTACATTTCAAAAAAAGGGCTCCTAAACAAAACTTGTTACTTCAAAACCGCCAATTTTTGGATATCTCTGCCAATGAGTGTTTGAAGAGTTAAAAGACTTTTTTATGCAAATTTGAATCGATTTACTAAAGTCCATTTTATTCTCCTCTATATGAGCCAGAGGCGTTTCATTTAATTGCAAACATTTTGCTACTTCTACGCGGCAGGGTCGATCCTACGCTTGACTGAAACCAGGATGAATGGGCGAACGGAACTCATCAGACGCGAGACGCGCATCGGCATATGTTACAAAATCCGAGCTGAATGCGCTTTTCGTAGATTGCCACCATTCCGCAGCACCTCCGGCTGACAAAAGCGAGATGATAGATCGCTCGAACCCCTCAATTCGTACTGGATCGATGGAGCCGTAGACTCCTTGAATGTAGATGGCTTCGAACCGTCGAATGGCCACGAGCATCCAGAAGTGAAACCGGACACGCTCCTCCGAGGTTAGCACGCCCATTCCCTCCGATGCCTTGACGATGATTGTGGCAAGGTCTGCACTGCTGGAAATCGCGTTGGCCGTGAGGCTCATGTCCATGCTACTCTGTTGGAACGTCTGCGATCGCAGCACGCGGGTATTCTGCCGGAGTTGGACGGCGAGGTATCCAAGCGTCAAGAGAGTCGCCACCGCTGCGATCAGCTCACCGATACTGCCAAAGTCTTGGAACGTCAATTTTCCCACCTAACTGTTATTAATCCTATTGTATATCGATTCATTTTATACTCCTTTATTTGTGCCAGAGGCGTTTCATACTAGAAATTACACAAAAATTACCCAACAATGTGGGTGTCTCTTTTATAAACAAAAAACCCCGCTGCTGCGGGGCTCTTGCTTAAATCTTTTGGTGGGGGTCATTTCAAAGGCGTTTCATTGTTTTTTGATGGCATGTTGCTCTATAATATTAACTATCGAAGTCGAGACATTAGAATAATCATCTTGGATTAACCAGTGACCTGCATCTAATTCAATAAATTGATATTTACCTTTCATATATTTTCCTGTCATTTCAGCACCTCGTCTTCCAAGCGCCATATCTTTATTACCCCAAATTAATTGACTTGGAGTATATATATTACCCAATTCATTGATTTTATTGTTATTTGCTTTCGAGTCAATATTCGCCCGATACCAATTCAATGATGCTTTCAATGCACCATCTCCTTTAAAAACTTGTAGATAGGCATCTATTTGTTCATCAGAACTTTTATTCCATATATTCTTTAGATTTTTATAATCATTAATTGAAAAATAAAACTCTGGTATAAATGGCAATTTAAAGAAGCTTATGTAACGACTTTTCTTTTTTTGGTCATTATCTGACTGCAGTGCTTGACCAAATGCACTTAAATGAGGTACAGACATTGCTGTCCAAGTTATTATCCTCTCAGGCTTAGTATATGTACTTGCCCAACCAATAGAAGCACCCCAATCATGCCCTATTAAATGGAATTGTTCGAATTCAAAGGAATCAGCAATAGAGAAAACATCTTGCACTATTTTTTCAATTTTATATTCATTTATATTATTAGGTCTTGCTTGTGGACTATAACCTCTTTGGTCTGGTGCTACCACTCTAAAACCTTTATCAGATAATAATTCCATTAAATCAACCCACATGTGAGAAGTCTCAGGCCATCCATGCAGCAGTATTATGCCATCTCCATTATTGGACAATCCTGATGTTCGACAGTTAAATATTAACTTACCAACATTGACTTCCACTATAGATACTTCTTTTCCCAAAATGAACCCAATAGATAATAAAAGTGTTATAATATGCTTAATCATAACCAAATCTACTCATCATCCCACAAACAAAAAAGCCCCCGTGAGGAGGCTATTTGAGCCAGAGGCGTTTCATTTAACAGTTATCAATGATGCTTAAATAATTAAATTAATCAGTTCTGTGAATAATTTGATTATTTGCTTTTATTAAGGCACATTTATTTCCATCCGACTTTACCAATACAACAACATCTACATAAATATTAGGCTCCCATTTGGGACCGTCTCTCGCAACTCTTACAATACGATATCGTTGCTGCTCAGAGTGACCTTCATCTTTAAGGTCTCCTTCCCAAATATCATTATTATTAATTACCCACATGTGATTCAATTCTAACGTTTCAGATATTATTAGTGAGTCTTTTTCAAATAACCAAACGACTGCAATCAAGGGTTGACCATTGGGGGGTGAAATAGGCATGAAATCCCTCCACATATATGTATCCAAGAAGAACTGATTTTTTCCAATTGTTAATTCTTCCGGTGCTTCTAATAAGTCATTTAAATTGTATTCATCCACACAGTTTTTTAGATCATCCTCCGGTGGTAAATCACAGACGACATTACCCAGTAATAACAATATAGATAAAAGCGGTAAAATTATTTTTTTCATTTAGTCATTCTTGGATTGCTGATACTATTCCATTATCTAAATAGATATAATCATATTTACTTTGGTTGTAAACCATTTGATTTTCCTTACGTCCCTATTCAGAAAAGCGAGTCCATAATCCATCTTTTTTCCCATCCTTGTAAGTTCCTTCATACTTCTTCTGTCCATTAGGGTAATATTCTATATGTTTTTCTATTTTACTCCTTTATTTAAGCTAGAGGTGTTTCATTTGTTTTCCCGTTGCTTCACTTCTATATGGTAACAATAACTTATTTGCTTCTTCCATGTGCTCAGAAGAGCCTGCAGCAAGAATTGTTGCAGAGATATTCAAATTAGAGTCTTAAACTAAAAATTTAAACTTTTAAATCTTTTGATTTAATTGGAAGTTTTCGCACTCTTTTACCATTAGCATTAAAAATAGCGTTTGCTACGGCAGGTGCAACAGGAGGAAGTCCGGGTTCACCAGCTCCACTTGGAGGTTCTATACTTGGTACAATATGTATTTCTACTTTTGGCATTTCATCAATTCGTAAAAGCTCAAAATCATGAAAGTTAGATTGAGCTACGGCACCTTTTTCAATGGTTATTTCGCCTTTTAAAGTAGATGTTAATCCATATACAATTGATCCTTCCATTTGTGCTTTAACTCCATCAGGGTTGATGACAGTACCGCAGTCAATAGAAGCAACAATTTTATCAACTGATAATTCACCAGCCTTTGAGACTGTTACTGTAGCTACCTGTGCTGACCAAGAACCGAAAGATTCATGGACTGCCAATCCCATACCTTGCCCTTTTGCTAAATGCTTGCCCCATCCAGCTTTTTCAGCTGCTAACCTTAATACTGCTTTATGCCTAGGTGAGTTATTTAGCATGGTCATTCTAAATTCTAATGCGTCTACACCTGCCTTATAAGCAAGCTCATCTATGAATACTTCATTAGCAAAAGCATTTTGAGAATTATAAACAGACCTCCACCAACCTACAGGGACTTCAGTGTTAGACATTACATAGTCCACTAAAATATTTGGTACGTCATAGGGCAAATTATTAGCACCATTAACTGCACTTCGATCTAATTGCCCATTTTTAAATCTTTCAGGTGAACGTTGCCCTGAAATTGAAGGAGAAACTATATGGTGTTCCCAAGAAATAAGTTCATTTTTATCTGATAGAGAACCTTTAAGTTTGTGAAGGCTCGCAGGTCGGTAGAAATCATGCTTCATATCATCTTCTCTTGTCCAAAGAAGCTTAACTGGCTTTTTTATTTTTTTTGAAATTTCAACAGCATCTGGTATAAAATCTGACCACAACCTTCTTCCAAAGCCTCCTCCCATTAAAGTCACATTTACTTTTACTTTTTCTATATCAAAATTAAGTTTTTCAGCAATAGAACTTTGAATACGTTGAGGGGACTGGGTAGGCACCCATAATTCTGCAGAAGTTTTATTAACATGAGCTACACAATTCATAGTTTCCATTGTTGCATGAGATGTAAATGGAACCTCATAATTAGATTCAATTGAAATATTATTTTTCAAATTTTTTGTATTACCAACTTCTTTAGCGATTACTGCTTTATCCTGAAATTTAGTTTCCATCATATTTTTAATTTTTTTACTATCCCATGAATAAAAATCACCATGGTCCCATTCAACATCAAGCGCTCTTTGACCTTTAATAGCTGACCAAGTATTTGTAGCCACCACTGCTATTCCACCTTCTACTTCAAAAACATATTTTACACCATTTATTTTGTTTGCTTTTTTTGCGTTAAAAGACTTTAAGGAGCCTCCGAATGTTTGACATTTAAGTACAGTAGCATATAGCATATTTGGTAATCTTATATCTAGACCAAACTTTGCAGATCCATTAACTCTAGAAACAGTATCTAAACCAGGTAGTGATTTACCAATTAATGTAAAGTCTTTTTCATCTTTTAAGATTGGATCAATAGGAGCATCAAGTTTTCCTGCTAATGATATTAAATCTCCAAACTTCAAAGATCTTTTTGATTTCGAGTGAATGACTTCACTCATGTATGCTTTACATTCACTAGCTGGAACTTCCCATTTCAATGAAGCGGCCTGAATCAATAGGTCTCTTGCTGTTGCGCCAGCTTTTCTTAAACGCATATAGGAACGTCTAATTGATCCACTTCCGCCAGTGCTTTGACTTCCATATTTATCCGGATGTGTATCTGCTTGTACAACATTAACCAGAGACCAATCAGCATTAAGTTCTTCCGCTACTATCATTGGTATTGAAGTACGTATATGTTGTCCCATTTCTGACTTTGCTAAGGTTATTACAACCTTGTTATCTGGTGAAATCTTGATCCATACATTAGGCTCAAAAGAATTTTCAACTATCCCAGC
>Ga0208057_1000093_pt1 | contig 29690 bp, 25 predicted proteins | sample DeeseametaMP1649_FD_184183 | JGI IMG/M metagenome (GOLD analysis project Ga0208057, IMG submission 184183) | Marine microbial communities from the Deep Pacific Ocean - MP1649 (SPAdes) | ecosystem: Environmental > Aquatic > Marine > Oceanic | place: North of Tokelau, South Pacific Ocean...
AGCAATGCCTTTGCTTGTAGGCTTAGAATCGAATAGCCAGATTGGAGATTTCACTTCTTTCTTTTTTACAGCAGGACTGTTTGCTTGTATCGGCGCCTATAGAGCGGAACACATTTGGCTTTATCCAACCATATCTTTGCTTGGTTCAGCAGCTCTTTTCAGGTCTTACGCAGTGGTTGCCCATGGGTCAGAACCATTGGTGTCTGCCATAGTTTTTGAAATAGTTATGTCGGCGATCTTGATTCTTTGTGTATTTTTGATGAAAAGAGCTCAATAGAGAAATGAAGAAACTTTTTTGCAGCTCTCTGTACATTTTCTTATTGGCAAGTTCTAGTTATATATCGGCCGAAGTTGCTTTTGTGCCAGACCACTCCACAATACTGATTACCGGTTCAAACCGGGGGCTAGGGTTGGAATTCTCGCGTCAATACGCTGCTGCAGGCTGGAATGTTATTGCAACATGTAGAAACCCACAAACAGCAGAGGAGCTGCAAACCTTGGCAGGACAATACAATCAAGTTGTGGTTGAAAAAATGGATGTAACCAGCGACAGGGATGTGGAGACATTAGCCACCAAATACAAAAACCAACCCATTGATGTGTTGCTAAACAACGCAGGAATCTATGGCACATTAGAGAAGCAAACTTTAGGCACTTTTGATTTCGAAGAATTAAAACGTGTCTTTGATGTGAATACAATCGGATCTTTGAGGGTCAGCGCGGCTTTTTTGGACAATGTGGCAGCCAGTGAGCAAAAGAAAATTATCAGCCTTGGCGGCGGCATGGGAACACCAACTATTGGCAGTATGTTTGGCGGCCATTATTTTATGAAAATGAGCAAAGCAGCCCACTTGAGTGCAATGGGAACACTGCAGGCAGATGTTGACGATACAGGCATTATTATTACCATGATTTCACCAGGCCGTGTCGACACCCAACTAATGCGTGACTCGGGCTGGACCGGAAAATCAATCAGTGCTGAGAAGAGTGCAGGCCTGGTTATTTCTTTGATCGCAAGACTTGAGCCAGAAATGAAAGGTAGGTTAGTTATGTACAACGGAATGATTATCCCATGGTAGATCAACCATCAAACAATAAGTATGAACAAGGACTGGGCAAAAACGCAGCAAATTTTACCCCCTTAACCCCTTTGTCTTTTATCGAAAGAACAGCCCGAGTGTTCCCTGATCACACAGCTGTGGTTCATGGTGAAACTCAGAGAAGCTGGACAGAAACATACCAAAGATGCATTAAATTGGCTTCGGCCCTTAACAGAAGGGGAATAAATAAAGGCGACACTGTGGCTATGATGCTTCCCAATGTTCCTGCTTCTCTAGAGGCCCATTTTGGTGTTCCTATGTGTGGAGCAGTTTTGAATGCTTTAAATATTCGACTCGATGCGAAAACAATTGCTTTTATTTTAGATCATGGAGAGGCAGAAGTTCTGCTTACCGACAAAGAGTTTGCTCCCGTAATTAATGAAGCCCTATCTTTATGTAAAGCCAAGCCATTGGTTATTGATGTGGATGATGCTCTGGCTCCTGATGGTGAATTATTGGGGGAAATTGAATACGAAGCCTTTCTGGCGGAAGGAAATGCCAGTTATGATTGGCAATATCCTGAAAATGAGTGGGACGCAATTTCATTAAATTACACTTCAGGCACTACCGGCAACCCAAAGGGCGTGGTGTACCATCATCGTGGAGCGGCACTTAACTCGCTAGGGAACATTACCGCTTGGGCCATGCCCCAAAGACCAAAATACCTCTGGACGCTCCCTATGTTTCATTGCAATGGATGGTGTTTCCCATGGACGGTCACAGCTTTGGCGGGAACTCATATTTGCCTTCGACGAACAGAGCCCGGCCCCATCTATCAATCTATTATCGACCATCAAGTTACCCATATGTGTGGCGCGCCTATTGTCATGGGTATGTTGGTTAATGCATCCTCTCAAGAACAAAAAACCTTACCCCATTCGGTTAAAATACTCACCGCTGGAGCCGCCCCCCCATCTGCAATTCTTGAGCAAACTGAAGCTTTAGGCTTTGATGTCACCCATGCTTATGGTCTTACTGAATGTTATGGTCCCGGTGTGGTTAGTGAATGGCACCCAGAGTGGGATGAGCTGCCAACGGCAGAGAAGTCAGCCAAAAAAGCAAGACAAGGGGTTCCTTATTTGGTCATGCAGGACCTGACAATAATGGATCCCGAAACCATGCAGAAAACACCTGCTGATGCCCAGACCATGGGCGAGGTATTTATGCGAGGAAACAATTTAATGAAGGGTTATCTTAAAAATGAAACAGCCACAGAAAAAGCATTTTTAGGTGGCTGGTTTCACACTGGCGACTTGGGAGTTATGCACCCCGATGGGTATATAGAGTTAAAAGACAGATCCAAAGATATTATTATTTCTGGCGGCGAAAATATTTCTACCATTGAAGTCGAGGGCGTTTTGTATCAACACCCAGCAGTAGCAGAAGCAGCTGTAGTGGCAAAACCTGATGAGAAGTGGGGGGAAACGCCCTGCGCTTTTGTTGCTTTAAAAGAAGAGGCCGAATCTTCAGAAGAAGAGCTAATTCAGTTTTGCAGAGACAATCTGGCACACTTTAAATGCCCAAAGAAAATTGTTTTTACTGAGCTTCCAAAAACAGCCACTGGCAAAATACAAAAGTTCATTCTAAGAGAGCAAGCCAAAACACTCTAACCAACAACTGGCAATAATTAATAAGCGTTAATTAAGTATTAACAAAAATCCTTATTTTCTTTAAGCTGAGAAGACTAAGAGAGGGAATATTATGAAAAAAATAATTGTGGGCATAGGTCTTTTGTTGATGGTCTTAACGTTTAATGGGCATGCTGCAAATCTAAAAACAGCTCTTGATGCCGAGTTAGACACGTTGATGGAGAAAGTGATTGAGTGGAGACACGATGTTCATCAACATCCAGAGCTTGGCAACAGAGAGTTTAGAACAGCCAAGAAAATCGCTGATCATCTTCGGTCACTAAATATTAAAGTTGAAACAGGCATAGCCTACACTGGGGTCACAGGCTATATAGAAGGTGGACTTGAAGGCCCTACAATTGCATTAAGAGCCGACATGGATGCATTGCCTGTTGAAGAGAAAACAGGCCTCTCTTATGCTTCAAAAGTCCGAACCAGTTATTTGGGCAACGATGTTGGGGTAATGCACGCTTGTGGACATGATGCTCATGTTGCTGTTTTAATGGGTGTTGCAGAGTTTCTAGCAAAAAACCGACGGTTTTTGAAAGGCAACGTTTTGTTAATCTTTCAACCTGCTGAAGAAGGTGCCCCAGAAGGCGAAGGAGGCGGGGCAAAGATGATGCTGGCAGAGGGGTTGTTTGAAAGATATTCGCCCGAAGTGGTTTTTGGTATGCATGTGGCCAACATTCAACATGGCTATGTTTTTCTTAAGCCCGGACCTGCAATGGCAGCATCGTCTGCATACCGAATCAAAATAAAAGGCGTGCAGTCGCATGGCTCAAGACCTTGGGATGGAGTTGACCCAATTATGGCAACCGCACAATTAATTAGTGCACTGAATACCGTGGTCAGCAGAAGGATCAACATAATCAACAACCCAGCAGTTGTTTCGGTGGGTATTGTTAAGGCCGGAACAAGAAATAATATTATTCCAGAAGACGCTGAGATCATTGGCACCATTAGAACGTTTGATCCTGAGCTGAGGGCCGAGATTTATGATGAGATCAGACAAATAGCAAAAGGGATAGCCGTTGGAACAGGCACAAAAATAACTGTCGAGTTTGACTTCAGTGGGTTTTATCCAGTTACGGTAAATGACCCAGAGCTTTACCAAGCAATGAAGGCTTCTCTTGTTGAGGCCACAAAAGGCCAGTTTGTAGAATGGAAAGACCCCATTACTGGCGCTGAAGATTTTTCCTTTTTTGCTCAGGAGGTTCCAGGGCTTTATTTCTCACTGGGGGTTAACAAAAAAGGCGTTACTGAGTTACAGCCAGGCAATCACTCGCCATATTTTACCGTTGACGACGATGCTCTTGATGAGGGCTTAAAGTCTCTTATTTATTTAACTTTGGACTATCCAGAAATTCAAAAAAATTAAAATGGTGTTCTTTTGAGTAAACTTAAAAAACCCTTAACCTTTTTGGTCCTTTGCACGCTCCCAGGGATACTCTTGCCCGCAGAGATTTCTGTTAATCCCACGGTTGATGAAACCATTAAACAAATTAACTCTCTTCCAACCGACGATATTTGGTGGACAGTCAATGGCAAGGACATGCTTTGGAATTTTAAAAACCTTAATAAAATTTTTCCAACTACAACGGTTTACAGAAAAGGGCAAGTTAGAGCTCTTAAATTAAAAGCTAAGCATGAAATTTCTCGATTGCCAGTTAAAACTGGTAACGGAACAATGTATTTTAAGGATTTTTTGGACAGCGATCTTTCAACCGCCATGGGCGTGCTTATCCTGCATAAAGGAGATATCATTTTTGAGCACTATCCTAGAATGCAAGCATATGAAAAGCCGGTTTATTGGTCAGTAACAAAAGTTTTGGTCTCCAGCCTTATATCAATTCTTGAAGATCAGAAAAAAATTGATATCACCAAACCCATTGATCTTTATCTTCCTGAGTTGAAACAATCAGATTTTAAAGGCATTTTGATAAAAAATATTCTAGATATGGCTACAGGCATCAACTGTTCCGAAGAATATATCGACAAAAACTCATGTTATTACAAATATTCCCAAACAGTAGGCGATGGCTATTGGGATGAAACCTCACCCTCCAACCCATATGAATACATTGCCAATCTTGATGTAGGCCGATACATCGAACAAGGTAAACAGTTTGATTATTCTGGGGTAAATACTTTTGTACTCGGTTGGTTGGTTGAAAAAATCACCGGTATGCAGTTTCAGGATGCTTTCAGTGAAATGATTTGGACCAAAATAGGAGCTGAAAGAGACGCTGCATTTTTTGCTCCACGAAACGGGATTCCAGTAATGCACGGAGGTTTTTTGTCCACCCAAAGAGACTTGGCTCGATTTGGTTTACTCTTTACCCCGAGCTATCAGGTTGTTTCAAAAGACCGTATTATCTCTGAGCAGCACATCTCATATCTTTTAAACCAAGGCAGATCAGAATTAATTCGATATGACAACTCTCGAAAGATACCAAAGGAGCTCAAACATAATGTTTATCAATGGGACATGGTTTATCAAAATAACGACATTTACAAAGGCGGTTGGGCAGGACAAGGCCTGATAGTGAATCCAATAAACGACTATGTTGTGGTATGGAACAGTTATTTCAAAGACAAGGAAGAAAGTGAAATTAAGTTAACACCCATTATTCACCAGGTGCTGCAGTCAATTCAGAGAGAAAAATAATGCCTGAGCAATACCTTATATACGGAGCCGAACTGTCACCTTACTCGGTCAAGATACGTGCTTATTTTAGGTACAAAGAAATACCCCATAAATGGATCATAAGGGATCAAAAATCAAATACGGAATACAAAAAATTTGCAAAATTGCCCATTGTGCCTTTAGTGGTCACTCCTGAAAAAACAGGTCTTCAAGACTCAACCCCAATTATTAAATTATTGGAACACGAATATCAAAATAATTCAGTTTCACCCCCGGAAACGCATACTGCATTTGTCGCAAGAATCCTGGAAGAATATGCAGACGAGTGGCTGAACAAAGCAATGTTTCATTACCGTTGGCGATATGAGGATGACCAAATGTCTGCCTCAGAAAGATTTGTGGAGCTGATAATTCCTGCTTGGGCCAACAAAATCCCGTTGCTCAACCGGGTTTTAAAAAGAAAATTTGCAGCGACAGTTAGAAAGAGAATGATAGCTAGATTGTGGGTGGTTGGATCCAATAAAAATACTGAAACCCAGATTGAGCAATCTTTGAATATTTTTTTACATTTGAGCGAACGACATCTACAGGGTCGACCTTATTTTTTTGGTTTCCGGCCTTCCATTGCCGACTTTGGTATATGGGGGCAAGTTTACAACATGTGGACAGACCCCACCGTAGGGCAGATTATTGAATCAAGTTATCCAGAAATCCTAAAATGGATCAAACGAATGTTACACCCTAAGTCGGAAGGAGAGTTCGAATCTTGGGAAAACCTAGAAGCAACGTTAATGCCAATTCTAAAACAAGAACTAGCGGATGTTTTTATGCCATGGCTCGAGGCAAACAACAAAGCTCTAGCAAAAGGGGAAAAAGAACTCTCTGTGAAGATAAAAGGAAAAGACTTTACACATTCGGTTGGTTCCCCACAAAAGTACCATGCCAAATCATTTGCCATGTTGTTAGATGAATACAACGATATCCCTGATAAAACGAAGCTCGATGCTGTTTTACAAGAAGCAGGACTCATCAGTTACTTTAAATAAAAATGCAAACGATAAAAATTTTTCAATCGCTGTGGGCTATGGAACAAAGACACCCGTTTTTGGAAGAGCCAAGCGATGATGAAAAGTTTGAGAAAATCAGATCGGCTGGATTTAATGGTGTTTGCATCGATCTTGCAGCTCATGAGGTGGAGGACTTTAAAAAAACCCAACCCTTGTTTAAACAACATAAGCTTGAATGCATGGTTAATGCCTTTCCATACGCATTGGATGACTTGAATCCTGTGTTGCAGTTGGCCAAAGATTTTGAGGCCTGTTTTGTCAACATTATTGGAGGAGTGATGCCCATTGATTTCAGAGACGGTATCCCCGTGGTGGAAAAATGGATGCAGGATGGAGAAAATATAGGCATCGACGTTCTGTTTGAGACCCACAGAGACAGTATTCTGAATGACCTTTATTACACCCTTCAATTGATCGAAGCGGTACCAGAAATGCGATTGTGTGCCGATCTTTCTCATTTTGTTGTTGATCGCGAAATGTGGACGCCCATCAGCGACCGAGATCAAGATTATATCAACCAAATTCTTGATCGATCTGACTGTTTTCAAGGCAGGGTTGCTTCAAGAGAGCAAATCCAAATCCAGCTTGATTTCCCCCAGCATCAAGTTTGGGTGGATATTTTCAAAGAATGGTGGCATGAAGGTATTAAACGCTGGAAAAAAAGAAATTCAGAGGATGCAACCCTTGTTTTTCTTTGTGAGCTTGGGCCGCCAGGTTACGCTATAACAGATGCTCAAAAACTGGAACTATCTGACCGATGGCAAGAAGCGCTCCAAATAAAAGCTTGGATCCAATCGATTTGGAATGAGTTAGAAGAAAGTGCTTAAAACTTAACAATGGGCAGCAACATCACCTCATTTACTGTTTTAGAACACCCTGCGCCTTCGTTTACAACCAGCGAAGCATCAGAATTTGCCAAGTTTTGGTTTAAGGAGACACTCGATGTTAGTCCATTGGTTAGTGAAAGAGACCAGAATTTTCTTTTAACAAATAAAAAAAGCAAAAAATTTGTTCTAAAAATAGCCAACGCGGCAGAGTCTGCTGAGGTCTTGGATTTTCAAAATCAAGCCATGAATCACATGGCCAAACAAGACCCATCCTTGCCTTTGCCGAGGGCATGTCTCAGTCTTGATAAACAACAAATCCATAGACTAGAGCTTAACGGGAACGAGCATTTTGTGAGGGTAGTTACCTACCTATCGGGAAGACTTTTAGATGATTTGCCTAAAGACAGGCGGGATCAAAATTTGATGGTTAGCATGGGCCAGTTTTTAGGCAGACTGGATCGTGGGCTATCTGATTTTTTTCATCCAGCTGCAGGCCATGCTTTGTTGTGGGATCTACAACAAACACCGAACCTTCACCAACATCTGTCTCACATAAAAAACAAAAACAATCTATTAACCGCACAAAAAACACTAGACCATTTTCAGGAGCACATAGCCCCTAAATTTTCGATGCTTAGAACACAAGTGATTCACAACGACATGAACCCAGACAATGTTGTTGTAAATGAAAGCGACACCAGTCAGGTAACTGGAATGATTGATTTTGGTGACCTGGTTTATGCTCCGCTCATTAATGACCCTGCTGTAGCTGCTGCCTACCAGACAGTCAGTTGTGCGGATCTATTTCTAGGAACCACTGATATTCTTAAAGGGTACCATTCAATCAACCCACTGCAGGAGCAGGAGATGGATTTGCTGCCGAGCTTGATTGTGAATCGCATAGCAATGACTGCAATTATTTCTGAATGGCGAGCTAAAGAACACCCTGAGAATCAAGACTACATTCTTGGGAACATCAACAGAACCTGGGAAGTTTTAAATAGATTGCATAAACAAGAGTATGCTGATATTGCAGAGCAGCTTAAAAACAATTTGAACTAGAAAACAATCAGAATAAGGGGATCAACCAAATCAACAAACCAAAGAACAGTCAGTTGTTGCAAAGAAGGTTCAAGCACATGGGAAATGCAGACGAACTGTTTTACTCAGAACCACTGCATATTGTTCGGGGTGAAGATGTTTGGTTGTATGACGCAGAAGGCAAAAAATATCTCGATGTCTATAACAACGTCGCCCATGTGGGCCACTCAAACCCTCATGTGGTCAAGGCAATCACTAGGCAAGCAAAAGCCCTAAATACCAGCACACGTTATTTGCATGAGAACATTGTTGATTTGGCAGAGAAAATCACGGAATTAATGCCTGGAGAACTGGAGGTTTGTTATTTTGTTTGCAGTGGCAGTGAGGCCAATGACCTCGCACTGCAAATTGCCCGAGCTTATACCAAAAAGCAAGGCTGCCTCGTTTCGGAAAACGCTTACCACGGCAACACCACTGCGGTTTTACAAATGAGCCCAGATGATTGTGTGCCAGAAAAAAGACAAGACTGGGTTCAAACATTGCCCAGCCCAAAAAAATATCAACAAACAGAGCAAATTGAGCTTAATTGCTTAAAAGACATATCCCTTGCTATGGACAAACTCGATGAAATCGGCATCGGTACTGCTGCAGTGATTTTTGACAGTGTTTTCAGCAGCGACGGTATTTTTTTGCCTCCGCCGGACTATTTGCAAACCACCTATGGAGCAGTACGGCAATCGGGAGGGCTCGCTATTGCTGACGAAGTCCAATCAGGATTGGGTCGAATCGGGAGCCATATGTGGGGTTTTTCCCACGATGGTGTTGTCCCAGATATCGTGACCCTAGGCAAACCCATGGGCAATGGCTACCCTATTGCAGCGGTTGTAACCACACGCAAAATTTCCCAAGTATTTGACCAGGAGTATGGATACTTTAATACCTTTGGCGGTAACCCGGTTGCTTGTGCCGCAGCTTTGGCTGTACTGGAAATGATGAAAAAGGACCATTTGATGCACAATGCTGAAACGACAGGGTTGTATTTTCACCAGAAATTAACAGAACTCGCCGAGCAACATGATTTGATTGCCGAGGTTAGGGGCAAGGGGCTGTTCTTAGGTGTTGAATTGATTGACCCGATAGGAAAAGAGCCAGCGACTAAGAAAACAGCAGAGATTGTAAATTTACTGAGCAAGAATGGAACCTTAGTTGGCATAACCGGACCCGATAGCAATGTCATCAAGATGCGTCCTCCTATGACTTTTAATAAACGACATGTAGATAGAACTGTTAAAAACTTGGATGAAACCCTAAGTTCGCTTTTTTAATAGATGGAAGCCTGGTGGAGCAAGAAAATCAAGAAAAGAGGCCTTAAAGTTTTTTTACTTAATGCGAGATTGATTCAAAAAGACCGGCTGCTCCCATACCGCCGCCTACACACATGGTAACAACCCCGTACCTGATTTTTCTACGCTTGAGTTCGCGAGTTAAATGGCCTACTTGTCTAGATCCAGTCATCCCAAAAGGATGACCAATTGCTATTGAGCCGCCGTGAATATTTAACTTCTCAGTTGGTAAATTAAGTTGGTCTCGTATATAGACAACTTGAGAGGCAAAGGCTTCGTTCAGTTCCCAAAGATCTATATCATCGACTTTTAAACCAGCTGTTTTTAAAAGTTTCGGTACAGCAAAAACTGGGCCAATGCCCATCTCATCAGGCTCGCAGCCTGTGACTATAAACCCTCTAAAATAAGCTAAAGGCTCAAGACCCAATGCATTCGCTTTGTCCTCACTCATAACCATCGTGACAGAGGCTCCATCTGAGAGTTGTGAAGAATTTCCTGCGGTAACAGAACCGCCTTCAGGATCAAAAACAGGATTTAATCCTGCAAGACCCTCTATAGTCGTATTTGGCCGATTGCAATTGTCTCTATCAACAACCGTTTCTGCTTCAGATTCTTCACCTGTATCTTTATTAACAACTTTCATCACTGCATTCATAGGAATAATCTCATCGTCAAATAAACCTTTATTCTGAGCCTCCGCACATCTCAATTGACTGGATAGAGCATACTCATCCTGCGCTTCACGCGTGACATTGTATCTTTTGGCAACGGTCTCAGCAGTGGTGCCCATGGCATGGTAAATTCCAGGCACTTCCTCCGCTATTTTTTCATTTTCAAACATGTATCTATTGATGTGCCCTTGAGCAGTGCTAATGGATTCAACCCCTCCAGCTATGATGCAGTTAGCAAAACCACTCTGAATTTGGGTTGCAGCCATGGCAATCGTTTGCAATCCTGATGAGCAATACCTATTCACAGTCGTGCCTCCAGTTTGTATGGGAAGTTTTGATAAAACTGCTGAAGTTCTGGCAACATTGTTTCCTTGCGGTCCCTCTGGATATCCACAACCTAGGATAACGTCCTCAACAAGTTCAGGCGCCACTTTTGGGTTTCTGTCCATCAAGGCGTCAATGATGTGGGCCGTCATATCATCGGCTCGAGTTTGGTTAAAGCCACCCCTAAAAGATTTTGCCAGCCCAGTTCTTACACTATCAACTATTACTGCTTCTGCCATGATTTACCCTCCAATTTTCTTAAGCAATATTACTCTTAAGCTTTGAAATTTCCACGAAAAGCAGCTTTTCCGTTATGAAATAAAACACCCCTAGGTCAGCAACCCAGATGTCAACCAATGTCAATTTCAACAATCACTGGTGTGTGGTCAGAAGGTTTTTCCCAGCCTCTAGGAGATTCATCAATAGTGCTCGAAGCACAGTGTTTTGCTAACGGGGTCGATAGGAGAATTAAGTCGATTCTTAGCCCCATTTTCCTGCGGTAAGCTGCTGCTCTATAATCCCACCAACTGTAAGCAGCGTCTTGCTGTTCAAATAACCTGAAACTATCGACTAAGCCTAAAGCAAATAACTTTTCCAGAGCCTCACGTTCTTGCTTGCTACACAAAACCTTGTCTTTCCAGACTTCAGGGTCGTAAACATCCCGATCTTCTGGCGCTATGTTGAAATCACCTAAAACAATGAGATTTTCATTTTCCTCAAGGCTATTTTCTATATAACGTGTCAAATGATCCAGCCACTCTAATTTATAAACAAATTTATCCGACCCTACACTTTGTCCATTTGGAACATAAATATCAATCACGGTGATGCCATCATATGTTGCAGAGACCACTCTGGTCTGTGGATCCTTAAAGCCGGATATTCCAGTCGTTGGATTTATAGGCTCTTTTTTCGAAAGCAAAGCAACTCCATTGTAAGCTTTCTGGCCGTAGACAAAGGGGTAATACCCTAATTTTGAGTATTCATCATAAGGGAACAGATCATCAACTACTTTTGATTCTTGTATTGCCAATACATCTGGTTGAGTTGCTTCCAACCAATTGACAACGTGTTCAGTTCTGGCACGGATGCCATTAACATTCCAGCTTGCTATTTTCATGTTGTTATTTTGACCTCAAGGTATACATTATTGAAATAATATGAAAACTGAAAGCAAAAAAGAATATGACTTAATTGTCATAGGTGCAGGCAGTGGCGGACTTGCTGCTGCACAAAGGGCAGCGGAACACAAACAGCGTGTAGCCATTATTGAGATGGGCCAATTGGGTGGCACCTGCGTCAACAGAGGATGCATACCTAAGAAGATCTACTGGTATGCTGCAGAGTTTGCTTATGATCTCAAGCACAGCAACACTTTGGGATTTGAGACCAATGACTTCAAGCACAATTGGCATACCTTACAACAAGCCTCCAAGCAATACATTAAGAAGCTCAACGACATGTATCGCAAAAACTTGAGCCAAAAAAACATAGAAATTATCACGGGTAATGCCTCTTTTCAGAGCTCAAAAGAAATAAGTGTTGGCGGCGTACTACTGACAGCCAAGCAGATTATTATTGCCTGTGGGGCAACACCTGTTGTTCCAGATATTCCTGGTGCTGAATTTGGCATCACCTCAGATGACTTTTTTGAATTAAAAAACAAGCCAAACAAAACTATTATTGTTGGCAGTGGGTACGTTGCAGTTGAGCTTGCTGGCATACTCAACGCTTTGGGCTCAGACACAAAGATTGTTGCAAGGAAGAACAGTATTCTGAGAAAATTTGACCAATCAATACAATCATCCGTTATCGATTACTTGGTTGAATCAGGTGTTGAGGTTAGTTTAAATACCGATGTTCTTTCGGTTAAAGAAAATAACAATCAGCTGCTTGTTCAAACAAACAACAAGGACCATACATCCGTAGACGCTTTATTGTGGGCTATAGGCAGAAAGCCATTGGTTTCAGATTTAGGGCTTGAGAGAACACAAGTCACAAAAGATAAAAATAATTTTATTCTGGTTGATCAATACCAAACGACAAAGGACCCAAACATCTGTGCAATTGGAGACGTTGTAGGAAACCATGAGCTCACGCCCGTTGCAATTGCTGCAGGTAGAATATTATCGGATAGACTTTTTAGTGACAAAGAAAAAGAATGGCTTGAATACAAAAATATCCCTACGGTTATATTTGCTCACCCTCCAGTTGGAACCGTGGGCATGAGCGAAGAAGAGGCGAGAGCTGTTTATGGCAACAAGGTTAAAATATATAAAGCAAATTTTGTTTCTCTAAGGCACTCATTGATCGGTGTTTCCAGCAAGGCTATGGTTAAACTTGTGTGTCTTGGGAAAGAGGAGATCGTTATTGGATGCCATATTGTAGGCCAAGGAGCGGATGAGTTGCTGCAAGGTTTTGCAGTTGCTATTAAAATGGGAGCGCAGAAAAAAGATTTAGACAGCACTATTGCTATTCACCCAACTCTAGCAGAAGAATTAGTGACCTTGCGTTGATCAATTGAAGTTATCACGCTAAAGATTTTAAACTGGTATTGGTATACTCGTTGTTTGTTTGGGTTATTTGGAGAAAAAGCTATGAAAAAAATTATGTTGATAGCAGTCTTGTGTTTTTCGACTCCTTTTGTGTTTGCTTCTGGTCATGATCTGTTGGACGAAGAAGCCTGTAAGGAAACGAAAGAAGGCATCGGATATTTTTTGGGCGTTGCTGATTATCTTTTTAAAGACAATGAAAAAAATAATACGAGAATGCAAACAGAAGAGGAAAGAAAAGCAAATGAAGAAGAACTTCTTGGTGGTGCAATTGCTTTTTCTCAGCTTGCTGCGAATTACTCAACTGTCTACGAAGTTTGGTGTAAAGATTAACGGTTTTAATTTTCCAGCTCTGCTTGGAGCCTCTGAATAATTTTTTCTGTTTTGGGACGCACGCCCCTCCATATGTAAAAAGATTCCGCAGCCTGTTCAACCAACATACCCCAACCCTGAAGGCTTTTGGCAGAATTGTTTTGTTTTGCCCAGCGCTGGAAAGGCGTTTCTCCATAGGTATAAGCTAAGTCGTAACAAACAGATCCAGGAATTATCGTGTCAGGCATATCTGGGATTTCACCACTCAAGCTTGCTGATGTTGCGTTGATGATCAAATCGAATCTGCCAGACAGTTGCTCTGAAGCGAGGCATGTGATTTCCCCATAAGGCAAGAATTCTTCTTGCAATAATTCCGCTTTCGCCATGGTTCTGTTGCATAAAATAATTGAACCAACCGAACTGGAAAACAGTGTTGGCACGATCCCTCTTGTTGCGCCACCGGCGCCCAGGATTAAAACTTCTGCATTCTCCAAAGACACTTGGTTGTTTTCAAGATCTTTGCTTAGGCCGATACCATCAGTGCTTTCCCCATGTATTCTTCCATCTTCTGAGAAAGTCAGGGTGTTTACCGACCCACACGATTGAGCGTTGTTGCTTAATGAATCGGCCAGTTGAAAGGCTTTTTCCTTGAATGGAACCGTAATATTTAACCCTTTACCGCCTTCGGTAAAAAAACGTTCAATCGTGCCGACAAAATTTTCATCGGTAGCTGAAATTCTTTGGTAATAAATATCATGGTTGACCTGTTGGCCAAACAAAAGATGAATTTTAGGGGATTTACTGTGATTTATCGGGTTCCCAACAACGCCATAGACATCCATATATCACCTCTTAAGAAGGTTACTGTGATTATAACGGTTATCTGCTACAGCTGACAATTAAGGCCTGATGATTTTTCCAGAGGATAGGTCAACAATAGTGGAGGGGTTGTTAAAAGGGCCTGTTTGTTTAAACACTATGTAATCCAGTTGAGAACCCATGATTTTTTGAACTTCTTCAGCCGATTTACACGGGTTTTCTCCATGCAAATTGGCACTCGTTGAAACAATAGGAAGTCCCAACAAGCCACAAATATTTTTGATAAAAGGATCATTGCTCAACCTAATTGCCAAAGTATTTTTCACTGCAAGCCACTTTGGTGCTGCCACGCTTGCAGGGACAATATAGGTTGTGGGTCTTTTTGAGGGGCTGGAAAAAATTTTCAGTTGTTTATTGCTCATATTAACCCAGCCAGAAACTATCTCAATATTTGGGGTGAGTAAAACGAAGCCCATTTCCAATGTTCTTTTTTTAATTTCCAGAATCTTGGTAATGGCTTGTTCGTTGCTTGGATCGCAGCCGAGTCCAAAAACAGCTTCTGTCGGGTAGGCAATTACACCTCCGTTGACTAATATTTCATGTATTTTTTTGAGTTCCAAAGAGAATTGATTAAAGGATGATTATTGCTTATTTTTAGCTTTCCTTTTTTTTCCTTTCTTTTTTTTCTGTTTTTCAGCCAAAAGAGCTACACACTCTTCTTCCGTAAGGTTTTCCGGGTTCATGCCTTTGGGCACTGAAACATTTACTTTGCCGTTTGTTATGTAAGGACCCCAACGCCCTTCTTTAATTTTAACGTTTGAATTTTTAAATTCGTTAATGCTTCCACTGCCTTTTTTGCTCGCAATACTAGCTAGTGCCTCGACTAGGTCAACAGTAAAGGGATCACTGCCCTTTCTGAGTGAATAATTTTGGGAGCCTTTTTTTAAGTAAGGTCCATATGGACCCATGGTGGCAAGAATTGTTTCGCCTGTTTCTGGGTCTTGGCCTACTTCCCTCGGTAAGCTCAGGTACTGCAATGCTCTTTCCAAACCTACATCTTCAATATTTTCTCCTTTTATGAGACTTACGTATTTCGGTTTTTTGCCATCGTCTCCACTTCCAAGCTGCACCACGGGACCGTAACGGGTTTCTCTAACAATTATAGGTTCCAGTGTATCTGGGTGTGTACCGAGAACATTGTCAGCTGTCTTAAACAGGCTTAAAGCTTCCTCCAATGTAATTGAATACAGTTTTTGCCCTTCTTTAAGCCCCCCCCATTCGGGGGTATCGCCAGCGTCAATGTCCCCTCTTTGAACTGCTGGCCCGTTTTTCGTCATTCGAGCAAAAATAGGTTTGTTTGTTTCTGGATCTGTTCCAAGCAACCTTTGCGGGTTCACATCTCTTCTTGTTACTTGTTCCCCTGTTGTTGCTACCGCCTCTTCTAAAGGCGACCAAAATAGATCCAAGACCTCCTTTTTGCTTTTCGATCCATTGGAGATGGCATCCAAATCATTTTCCATATTGGAAGTAAACTCATCGCTGATGTAATCGGTAAAGCTTGTGTTCAAGAAGTCGCTAACCAATCTTCCCATATCAGAAGGTTCGTAGCGTTTCTGTTTTGCAATTATGTATTCTCTCTCCGCCAACCTAGAGAGGATGCCTGCGTAAGTTGAGGGTCTGCCAATTCCTTTCTCTTCAAGGGTTTTTATCATGCTGGCGTCGTTATATCTAGGTGGCGGGTCGGTAAAATGTTGCTCTTTGGTTAAGCTTAGAAAATCAACAACATCGCCTTCCTTTATATTAGGGGGTTTTAGGTCACGCACCTCTTCCTTTGTTACTAAAAGATAGCCAGGAAACAACAGTTCTTGGTCAGAAAAACTAAACGAAGCTAAGTCAGGCGCATTGTTAGGAACAAACTCAATAGTGGTTCGCTCAAATATGGCGTCTTTCATTTGGGAAGCCATGGTTCGTTCCCAGATCAAGCTATAGAGTTTAAATTCATTGTCGCTTAACCTTGTTTTAAGAGCACTTGGCAGTAGATTGATATCAGTCGGAGTTATAGCACCATGTGCTTCCTGAATGTTTATTGCCGCCTTTTTGTTTTTAAACTTTCTTCTTTCAAGAAACGCTTCCCCATACAGAGCAACAATTTTTTGCTGAATTATGGGCAATTTAGCTGTATCGATTTCAATGGAATCCGTCCTCATGTAGGTAATCAAACCGTCTCCTCCACCTTTTCCTGAAAACAGCGATTGAGCACATCTCATGGTTTCCTTAGGATTGAAGCCAAACTTCGCTGATGCTTGTTGCATAAGCACCGATGTTCTGAATGGAGATTTTGGTCTACGTTTTATTTGTTGGGTTACAATGGCAGCCGCTCTCATGCCATTTTTACAGCCAACTTCTAATTTTGTAGCAACGCTTTCAACCACAGTTTTGGATGCAAATGTGAATTTTTTTACAGGCTCACTTGCATACGATATGAGTTTTGTATTAATGTTTTCTTCTTTTTGTAAAAGAGCTCCTAGCGTCCAATACTCTTGAGCTATAAATGCTTCAATTTCTTTTTCTCTTTCAACGATCATCCTCAAAGCTGGGCTTTGCACTCTTCCTGCAGAGTGGTTATTGCTTGGGAAAAGTCGCCACAAAAGAGGCGAGAGTGAGAATCCAAAGTGCCGATCTAAAGCCCTCCTTGTTTCTTGTGACCGAACCAAATCCATTGCTATATCTCTCGGTTTAGAAATGGCTTCATTGACCGCTTCTTTGCTGATTTCATAGAACACGGCTCTTTTAATTTCTTTTCCTTCAATTTTTTTAGCATGTTTGGTCTTAAGCAGATCTGAAACATGCCAGGCAATTGCTTCTCCTTCTCTATCTGGGTCCGTGGCCAGTATGATCTCATCTGCAGCTTTTAATGCGCTGGTTATTTTTTTGATTGCCTCCTCTTTTCCAGGAATAGTGACATAGGTCATTGCATAATTATTTGCAGGGTCAATCGCCCCTTTTTTTGGCAATTCCCTTATATGACCAATGGTGGCTAAAACCTTATAATCAACACCAAGGTATTTTTCTATAGTCCTAGCTTTTGCAGGCGATTCAACGATAACAAGTTTTTTCATTTTTTCTTATCCATAAATGAAGCCGCGGCACGCGCGGCTTACAGGAACAAAACATATATTGATTTTAATTCAGCTTCAAAGGCTTGTCCCAAAAAGCAGTTGCCTCCAATGTGTGGAATTTTACATCGATGCCTGGTTCCTGAAACAGCATTAATATGCTCAACGCTTTCACCACTTCAATATCTAGAGGCTCGAAGCCAATAGCCATGAGTTTGTCAATCAACAGTTCGCGTTTTAACGGCGATAACAATCCAAACTTCTCAAGCCTAGCAATATAATTTTGACATTCTTCGTCAAGCAGAGCTTTTTCCTTGTCGTTTAAAATTCTTACCGAGAGTTTTTTTGGTGGTTGGATATCAATGTTGTTTGTAGGTTGGTTAAAAACAGCTACCCAATCCATCGCATGCTCAATCATGTCTTCTTGGAATCCTGCAACGACCAACTCGTTTCTGATTTGCAGTTCGCTGTTTCGTTTTGTCTCGTGCTCGTCTGAATAGTATTCAAACAAATAAAGCAAAACATCGAGAAAAGCTGCTTTCGTTTTGTGGTTCATCTTACTAGGAAAAAGTGGTTGTTTTGTTGAGAATGTACGAAAAGAAGTCTTAGGTCAAACTCTTTTTTAATTATTTAGATTTGTAAACTTAGCTTCTGAGCTTGCTGTCAAAACTACGCGTCAACATGATATTATGTCATCCCTTTGATTATTTTCGGTGGTATATTTTACATATGAAGAGACTAAAAATACTTGAATTCCCCGACAAAAGGCTACGAAGAGTATCAGAAGCCATTACCACTTTTGATCGAGGCCTCAAAAGACTGTCCGATAACATGCTGATGACCATGTACGAAGAAAAAGGGATTGGGTTGGCTGCCCCACAAGTTAACAAACCAGTGCGCCTAATTGTTATGGATATCTCCGAAGACAGAGACCAACCTTTGGTATTTGTTAACCCAGTTGTTAGTTCATTTGAAGGCAAGGTTGAAAGTAACGAGGGGTGCCTTTCTGTGCCAGATATAAAAACTGATATCAAACGTCACGAGACCATTACGCTCAATGCTCAGAACCTGAAAGGGACTGCAATCTCGCTTGAGGCTGACGGTCTTTTATCTATTTGCATCCAACATGAAATTGACCACCTCAATGGGAAGCTTTTTATAGACTACATATCCGATATTAAGTTACAAAGACTAAGAAAAAAAGTTGCCAAACAAAACAAAGCGGCAAGAATTGAAAGACAAAAAAATACTAGGCTCATCTAAATGAAAGTTAGTTGGACTATGACTTAATCATGAATATTATCTTTGCAGCTGCCTCAAGTTTTTCAGAACAGACATTGATAGCTCTCACAAAACTAGACCACAATATTGTTGCTGTATTGACCCAACCAGATAGGCGGTCAGGAAGGGGGCTAAAAAAAACTGAAAACCCTATTAAATTCATGGCACGGACACTTGGGTTACCTGTGTTGGAATACGAGTCATTAACTAACCCAGAGGCATACGAGACCATAAATAAACTGGCGCCAGATCTGCTGTTAACTATGGCCTACGGAGGGCATGTGCCCGACAAGATATTAAAGATACCCCGCTGCGACACTATTAATATTCACCCTTCATTGCTGCCACTATGGCGGGGCGCATCCCCGATACAGTCAGCCATCCTTCATGGAGATAAAAAAACAGGGATATGTTTGATGCGTATGGTGAATAAACTTGATGCAGGCCCTATTTTTCTCTCTCATGAAATACAGATTGCACCACATGAGACCGCAGGACTTTTGTCAAAAAGGCTAGCAGAGCTCTCCGCAACACTGATTAAAAATAACCTGGATGACATTCTTAATAAGAAGATAACTCCCACAGAACAAGTACACGAAAATGCAGTTTATGCTCCAAAAATCAAAAAGACAGATGCGGCAATTACTTGGTCAATGCCAGCTGTTCAATTACTTAGGCAAATAAAAGCGTTTAATCCATGGCCGGTTTCATATTCATTTATTAAAGGGAAGCATTTTCGTATCTGGGATGCAGAGTTAAACAAGCATGATAATTTGAGACACTCACCTGGAAAAATTGTTGAGGTCAGGGATAAGGATATTTTGGTTTCCACTGGAGAAAAAATGTTGGCATTGACCCAGGTTCAATTGGAAGGGAGAAAGAAAACAGCTGCAGGGGAGTTTGCTAGGGGATTTGATTGTCAAGGAATAACACTCGGATGCTAATTCATGAACTGGCAATCTGGAATGGTTTTCTAATAAACTGGTTTTAGTAGAAATGAAAAATAAATCACAAAAACCAGAAAGACTTCTAGGCACCATACTTTTACTGCTGTCGTTTATAACGACCAACCTATTTGCGCAACCAGTGACACCTATAAACGGCGAATCATTTTTACTGAATGGTGTCTATTACTCGAATATCGACATACTGTTTGTGTTCAATAAGGAATACCAACAGGCATTGAATTCTGGTTTGGTCTTCGATATTGCTTTAGATTTTGTGATAGTCAATGTCAGAAAAAGGCGTTTCGACCGAGAAATAGGCAAGCTAAGCCAGAAATATACCCTGAAATACAATGCCTTCACCCAGCGATACACCATTCTTAACGTCAACACAGGAGGAGTAATATCGCACGCAAGCCTTGTCTCAGCATCGCAATATTTGGGCGATATTAGAAACCTACCCACTATTGACGACTCATTAATAAATATTGATCTGAATTATCAAGTGTTTCTCCAAGTTAGCACTAAAGCTCAGGGTGTTCCAAGGTGGATCAGGGCCCTCAGGCGCAACAACCTTAATTTTGTAACGGACTGGATTCAATGGCCACTATTCGATTGAAGAAAATACCGGCAAAAGCCATCATGCTTAGCTTAATCATGTTAAGTGCATTGTCTTTGGTTGCCTTGATGGTTGCCTCGGACAGTCCAGATGCGTTCAATAGGCTACAAACCCCTCTCCTGTTGGTAAACACAGTTTCTTTCTTTGTCTTGTTTATTCTAGTCGTAGTGAGCAGCAGAAAGCTTGTTAGGGATTACAAAAAAAGTAAACTCGGCGCAAAGTTACGGCTCCGAATGACGCTAGCTTTTGGGGGGTTGGCAATTGTGCCTGCAGTGGTTGTTTTTGTCTTTGCCACAAATTTCATGAACAAGGGAATAGACGTTTGGTTTGATGCTGAAGTTGAACAAGGTCTCAGTAATGCTTTGACACTTGGACGTACTGCACTTGAGGAAAAAATACAGCAAGGGCTGATTAAAACCACAAATATGGCGCTCGCATTGACTGGCACCGATCAATTGGACAAAAAGCTCAATGAACTCAGAAATGATTCTCTTGCTTTGGAGCTTGTGGTTTTAAACAATGAACTGCAAGTCATTGGTGCCAGCACAAAACGATTGGACAATCTAGGTTCAAGGCTGCCGTCAAAAGCAGAAATGAATCAAGCCATAACAAAACAATCATGGGCGAGCCTTGATTCTTCCGTTGAGGGTGAATACTTGATCAGGGTTCTGGTGCCAATTTTGGGCTTTTCATCAAACGAAACACTGTTGTATTTACACAGCCTATTTAGTGTTGACCCAAATTTAAGCAAGATGGCTGCTTCGGTCGAGGAAACTTATGCGAGATACGGGCGTTTAACCTTTCTCAAAACGCCCCTTCAGTACAGTTATATTTTTACTCTTGCTTTGGTTGTGATGTTGGCTTTATTGCTCGCCATTTATGGATCCATCGAATTTGCAGAGCGACTAGTCAAGCCCATTGAGTCACTTGAAAAGAGCACACGTTCCGTTGCAGCTGGTAAAGATGCTTTTCAAATCCCTAAAGCAGGAGAAGACGAAATTAGCCTATTGGTGAGTTCATTTATGCACGCACAAAAAGAAGCCGCATGGAGTGATGTTGCTAGACGAATGGCACATGAAATCAATAACCCCCTTACACCAATTCAACTTTCAGCTGAACGTATTAGGAACCGCTATCTTTCTAAGCTTGGAAAGGAAGATCAAGCGTTTTTATCAAGCTCCACTAGAACCATCATTAACCAAGTGGAGGTATTGCGTGATATGGTCAATGCGTTTGGCGAGTTTGCCAAAGATCCCCAGCTGAAGTTTGAGCGTTTTGATTTTAATCAGCTGTTGATGGAATCAGTAGATTTGTTTGAGGAAGAAAAAAACGTCAAATATTTCACCGTGTTATTGGACGAGCGTATTACATTTGTCGAAGGGGATGTTAAGCGTGTGCGCCAAATTTTGAACAACGTCTTTAAAAATGCTATTGATGCAACAAAAGATTGCTCTAATCCACAAATAACAGTCACCTCCAAACTCTTAACCGATGAACGTAAGGGTTATTTTGAGCTCAAAATCATCGACAATGGACATGGGTTTGATCCAACATTTTTGCAGGACGCCTTTCAACCATATGTCACCACAAAATCAAAAGGCACTGGTTTGGGATTGGCTATTGTGAAAAAATTAGTCCAGGAACATTTTGGTTTTATTGCAGCAGAAAACAACCCAGATCAAGGAGCCTGTTTGACAATTCTATTGCCAACAAAACAAAAAAAAGGAATCAAAAATCAAACGTGAATAAAAAACGAAATACTATTCTAATTATTGATGATGAACCTGAAATCAGAGGGTTGATGCAAGAAATCTTCAACGAAGAAGGCTATCTGACCCTTGTTGTTAAAAACGCAAAGGAAGCACAAACAAGCATTGCTGACAACCCACCTGATTTGGTTTATTTGGACATTTGGATGCCTGAGATCGATGGCATTACTCTATTGAAAAAATGGTCAGAGACCAACCAATTGAATTTTCCAGTAATTATGATTTCTGGGCATGCAACGATTGAAACAGCGGTCGAAGCAACCAGGTTGGGAGCTTTTGATTTTATTGAGAAGCCTCTCTCAATTGAAAAACTTGTAGCGTCGGCTGAAAAAGCTTTAAGCGCATCAACAAAAAAGGCCGGGAAAGACGTTGCATTGCTTTTAAAAAATAATTGCAGCGCTTATAGAAATACTTTTTTAGCCTTGGATGCTGAAGTAAACAGGAATCAAATTGTGTTTCTGAATGGAGAAGCTGGCACTGAAAAGGAAGAACTTGCGAAATACATGCACCACAAAAAACACAAGGAAGAAGATAATTTCGTAACCTCACAGTTGAATTTATTAGTTTCTGGCCTACAGGTAAATGAATCCATTACCAGCGGGCTAATAAAAATTATAGACAGCATCGAGGGAGGCACAATTTATCTTTCTGGCTATTCTGAGTTGATGCCAGAACACCAAACACAAGCGTGTGATTTTTTGCAAAAGCTGTCCTTGGGACAAGGTATTAAAGTTATTGTCGGAGTCAACCCCAGCACAAAAAACAAGCCACTTGAGCAAAACAAGGAACTAGGTGCAATGTTTTCAGACAGCGCTTTTATAAATTTACCTCCCATGAGGGAATGTTTGCAAGACATACCAGAACTTCTTAAGAGTGTTATTGATTATTTCGCTATAACCGAGGGACTGACGCCAAGAAGGTTTAGTTTGGCGGCACAAAATATACTCACAAAATATGCGTGGCCAGGAAATTTAAAACAGCTTAAGAACATGGTGCATGCAGCTTTATTGAGACCTGGGAAGGAAATTGTAAATATTGAGGAAATTGAGGAAACACTTACGTTGCAAGGGCCAAGTGGAGATTTGTTGGTCCAGAAAGATATTTTGTCTATGACTATGGTGGAAGCAAAAGAACAATTTGAAAAAGCATTTTTATCTAGGCAGCTTGAGCTTGTTGGTGGAAAAGTTACCGAACTTGCCAGGCGCGTTAATATGGAACGAACGAATTTATATAGAAAGCTCAACTCCCTCAATATAGAGTACAAGAAAAAACAGTAACTATTCTTGGCAAAGAAATTTTTTACATTTTTTTAGGAGCAGATACTCCTAATATCGATAATCCATCATTGATCACAAATGAAGCAGCAGTAATTAAAGCAAGGCGAGCATTTCTGAGCTCTAGATTATCCACTATAAACCGATGCGCGTTGTAATAGGAATGAACATGTTGAGCAAGTTCGACCAAATAATTTGCCAAAGAATGGACCGATTTCTTTTTTGCTGATTGTTTAATAACACTGGGATAGTCAGACAGTTTTGTGATGATCTCAGTTTCGTGTTGCGTAGACAGTTTTACCAGATTGTCAATACCAGATTGCTTATCAAATGTGAGGCCATTATTTTTTAATTCTTCAAGCACTCTATGAATGCGTGCGTGAGCGTATTGAATATAGTAAACCGGGTTTTCGTTATTTTTTGATTTTGCCAGGTCAAGATTGAAGTCTAAATGTTGATCGTGAGATCTAGAAACGTAGAAAAACCTTGCGGCATCTTTGCCAACTTCCTCACAAAGTTCACTCAATGTAATAAACTCACCAGAACGAGTAGACATCTGTACTTTTTTGTTTTCCTTAAACAGAGAAACAAACTGTACCAAGCTAATTTCCAAGCTCTCTTGAGGCTCATTCATTGCCGCAAGACCAGCTCCAAGTCTGGCAAGATAACCGTGATGATCAGAGCCTAAAACATCCAACAACAAATCAAACCCACGAAACCTCTTATCAAAATGGTAGGCAATATCAGAGGCAAAATAAGTGGACCTGCCATCTTCCCTGATAACAACCCGATCTTTATCATCGCCGAAATTCGTGGTTTTGAGCCACAAAGCGCCACCTTTTTTGTAGGTGAGATTGTTGTCATTTAGCTGTTGTATGGATTTTTGGACCAAGCCTTTCTTGATCATTTCTCTTTCTGAAAACCAGTTGTTGTAGACTACTCCAAACTGTTCGAGGTCTTTCTTGATACCTGTAACCATTAGACTGGAAACAGAATCAGTTAAGCGGTCAAAATTTTCTATGCCTAATTGATGTTGGAAATCAGCAATAAGTTTGTCAATTTCTTCATCCGCTGAACAGGAAGGATATGAGTCTCTCAACCCCCCCTGTTCCAGTAGATTGTCAATATTTACCTCTGTGGAGTTTTGAATTTCTTTTGCAATTTGTTCAAGGTAAGAGCCTTGATAGGAGATCCTTGGTAATGTCAAAGAAGCACCTTTTAGGTTTAATATTTTGATTAAAACACTTAGAGCTAAAATGTTCATTTGTCTACCGGAATCGTTAACATAATATTCTGTATAGACTTGATGTCCTGCTTTTCGGAGAAGTTTCGCCAACGAGTCCCCATATGCTGCTTGCCTGCCATGACCTACATGCAGTGGTCCAGTAGGATTTGAAGAAACAAATTCCAAAATAATATTTTTGGGTTCTTGCGTTGTTTGGGAGCCGTATTTGGTACCCTGTTGCAGTACTTGTTTGACAACCTCTGCTTTCATATTTTCGCTGAGAAAGAAATTTATAAATCCAGGTGGAACCGCCTCAACTTTTTCAAGGCCTTCTTGATTTTTGATGTTGTCAGTAATTTGATGAGCAAGGTCTAGTGCATTCAGCCCTAGTTTTTTTGAAAGACGCAGAGCAATATTGCAAGAAAATTGGCCATAGTCTGGGTTTTTAGTTCTGCTGATTTCAATTTGGATATCAGACAATTCATCAGGTGTAACTAATTTTGCAGCTTCTATGGACTGGCATATCAGTTTTTGAATTTCTTTTTTCACAATATTATGACACTCAATTTTTTTATTTTACCTGAGTCTTTACTTGAGTCTGATTTTTTTATGACAGATCAATTGGGTCCACATCAAGTGACCATTTGACCTTGCTGGTCTTTTTTGTGTTTTTGATCATCCAACAGAGTTTATCCAGAACTCGATGTAATTCCTTTCTGTTTGTGTTTAATAGCAGTAACTGGCCTCTAAATTTTCCAGCTTTTTTTTCAATTGGTGATGGGACTGGACCAAGAAGCATCGTATTGCCTAAGTTGATAGCATCACCTTTTTTTCTGACAGTGTTCAAAAAGTCGAATACAGAGTTTTTTTGTGTTGACTGTGCGTGAAGTAATGCCAAATGGGAGTAAGGAGGCCATTGAGGGACTTTTCTATCCAAAACAGCTTCTGAAAAAAACGCATTGTAGCCCTGAGATATAATTTTATTTAGCAAAGGGTTTTTTGGGTTGTATGTTTGCAGAAACACTTCACCGACTGTTTTCCGTCGGCCAGCCCTTCCTGAGACCTGAACGAATGTTTGTGCAAACCTTTCGCTGCTCCTGAAATCACTGCCAAACATGCCTTGATCTGCATTGACTATTGCAACCATAGATAAGTTAGGAAAATCATGACCTTTGGTTAACATTTGTGTACCTAATAAAATTTGTCCCGTTCCTGATTTAGCTTGTTCAAGTAAGCGAGTTCTTTGTTTTTTGGAATTAACGGTATCCCTGTCCATCCTTACAATGGAGGTTCTGGGAAACTCGTTCTTTAATGCAAGCTCAATCTGTTCTGTGCCTTCCCCCAAAGGACTTGATGGTGAACCACACTCAGTACAAATTTTTTCCCATGGCTTGTTATGGTTGCAATGGTGGCACACTAACCGGTTATTTCTTTTGTGTAGAACCATGCTTGTGTCGCAACGTGGGCATTCTTCAATATACCCACAGCCTGAACAAACTGTAGCGGGAGAAAACCCCCTTCGGTTCAGATAGAGTAAGACTTGGTTGTCGTTCTCTATGTGTTTTTTTATGGCTTTTAACAGAAACTTAGTCAGTCCTTGTTCTTGAGAATGGACCCGTAAATCTATGATGTTTGTTTGTGGAAGTGGGGTAGCAAAAACTCGTTGTTTGAGGGTAATTTTTTTATACTTGCCTTTTTTGGCATTCATTAAAGATTCAAACGAAGGGGTAGCAGACCCAAGGAGTATGGGAATTTTGCTTTGTTTTGCTCTGATTATCGCAACGTTTCTGCCCGAATAGCACAATCCACTTTGTTGTTTGAAAGATGGATCATGCTCTTCGTCCACTATGATCATACCCAAATTTTTAAATGGGGTAAAAACAGCAGATCTTGTACCAATGACAACACACACATCACCTTGTTTTGCTTTCAGCCAGATTTCCGCTCTTTGCTTGTAAGTGTTGCCAGAATGTACCACGCTTACTGTGTTGCCAAATCTTTTTTGAAAGCGCTCAAAAATTTGAGGGGTTAGACCAATTTCTGGGACCAGAAGCAACACTTGTTGATTTTTTTTGAGGTTGCGGTCAACCGATTGTAAGTAAAGCTCTGTTTTGCCACTTCCTGTAACACCATCTAGGAGAACAATCTGGCGTTGGTTAAAAAAAGACAATAATTTCTTAAACCCTTGCTCTTGCTCTTCCGTGAGCTTTTTGTGTGATTCACACTGAAAAGACTTTGTTGGCATTGCATCTATTTTTGGAGTTTTTTCTTGACGCAAATACAAAGGTACAGCCGTTGCATAAACTTCCCCAATTGGGTAGTGATAGTAATTTGCAACCCAGGAAATTAGATCAAGAAGTTCGTTGTTGACCAAGGGTTCATCGTCGATGATTTTTAGTGCTGGCTTAAGTTTGCTTGCAGGCACTTTAGTTTGTGACCCAATGCCATGAATGAATCCTATTTTTTCTTGCTTCCCAAACGGCACCCTAATCCGTTGGCCTTGTTTGGGTTGGATCGAGTTGTTTGAGGGAATCTTATAATCAAACAGATTATCAATAGGAACGTTAAGAGCTACTTGGAGGATCAAATTTTTCAATAGCCTAGTTGTTGAATACACTCACTGACAAGATTGAGACCTTGAGAAAGATAATCACTTGGTGAACCTATACCAAAACGTAAATACTTATCCATGCCATAGCAGTCACCAGGCACAATTAAAACACTCTGTTCCGTTCTCAATTTGTGGGCAAGTTCAGTACTGTTGATGTCCATTTGATAACCAACAAATGCCATTCCCCCCGCTTGTGGAGGGGCAAAACTAAAAAGACCCGGGTGTGAATTCAACCAATCTTGAAACAACTGTAAATTCGAAGACAGCATCTTGGTTGATCTTGACAGGATTTGTTTACGAGTCTCTGGCTGCATTATTTTCTTTGCAATTTCTTGAGACAAGACTGAAGCACAAATGGATGAATAGTCTTTATGAGCCCACATCTCTGTAATCAAAGCCTGATCAGCTACCAACCATCCTATCCTAAGGCCAGGATGGGCAAAGGACTTTGATAACCCACAGGTGACGATTGTCTTTTCATAAAATTCATTAAAACTCTTTGTTTCGTTCCCATCCAGCTCTGAGCCACGATAGACTTCATCCGAATGGACATACACATCAAATTGCCGGGCTAGATCAGCCAGTTCCTTCATTTCTTCAGCTGACATAACAGCTCCTGTGGGATTGCTGGGATTGCAGATTGAGATGAGTTTTGTTCGGTTTGTAAGCAGTGACCGAAGTTCGTTCATATCCAGATGCCAACCGCTTTGTTCTTGCAGGTAAATGTATTTAATGTCGGCACCAATTATTTTAGCCAAACCAGGTACTTGCATGTAATTTGGGAGCATCAAAATTACTTCATCACCCGGATTCACCAGAGACCATGCCATTATAAAATTTGCTTCTGCTGAACCGTTGGTAACCAGTATATTAGAAGCATTTTTCTCTCGATACCAAACTGATATGCTATTTCGAAGTGTTGGATCTCCCTGAGAGTACCCATAACCAATTTCCATATTCAAGAAATTTCGCATTTCTTCCTCATTGAGTAAGTCGTTAATGGTTAAAGGATGAACACCACTATCACTTAAATTGAAGTCAACCTCATTTTCATATAGAGACTGAAATCGCTCCATTTCAAATTCAAAAAACATGATTGGCAGAATAGCATAATCTCCCAATAGTTTTTTGTATCTTGACATATTTATCAGCCCAAGATATTGTCCCACAACAAATATCGGATAGGCTTCTGAAAGCACAAAAATGAATATATTCTTTCCTAAAGAACAAGACGATGAAATTAGAACAGCCATTGTCCCACCAGTGGTAGAAAAATATGTTGAATTGGGCGCCGAAGTATTAATAGAGTCTGGTGCCGGCAAATCAATTGGAGTCAACGATACAGACTACACGGATGCTGGAGGTATTGTTACCAAGGATCGTTTTGACGCATTGTCCAATGCAGACATAATTTGCCGATTAAACGCCCCCCCTATAAAAGAAATATCACCACTAAAGAAAGGCTGCATTCACATTAGTTTTTTAGATCCATTCAAAGAGAAAAAATTGGTTGATGCTTTCATAAAAGCATCTGTTACCGCCATTAGCATGGAATTGGTCCCTCGCATTACCCGGGCACAGAAAATGGATGCATTAAGCTCTCAGGCTAGCTTGGGCGGCTACAGTGCTGTTATCGAAGCGGCTAGACGACTTGCCAAAGTTTTTCCAATGATGATGACTCCAGCAGGAACAATCTCTCCTTCCAAAGTTTTTATCGTTGGAGTCGGCGTGGCGGGATTGCAGGCAATTGCAACAGCAAAAAGGCTTGGCGCCAGAGTAGAAGCATTCGACACTCGCCCAGTTGTTGAAGAGCAAGTCCTCTCATTGGGCGCTAAGTTTATTAAAATTGATATTGGAGAAGCAGAACAAACCCAACAAGGTTACGCAAAAGAATTAACGACAGAGCAACTTGAATTACAGAGACAGGGCATGATTAAAGCTTGCAGTAATTCGGATGTAATTATTACCACAGCACAGGTGTTTGGACGTCCAGCTCCCCTCATAATTACCCAAGACATGATAGCTGTAATGAAACCCGGGAGCGTCATTATAGATATGGCTGTAAGCACCGGGGGCAATGTTGAGGGTTCTGTATCCGGGGAAACCGTAATCTCAAATGGTGTACAAATAGTAGGAATGAATAATTTACCGGCCCAAGTTGCTGAAAACGCTAGTCAGGTTTATGCCAACAATATTTACAACATGATTGATGAATACTGGGATCAGGAAAATACGGTCGTTAACATTGATTTAAAGGATGAAATTTTATCAGGCTGCATAGTTACCTATGCTGGTGAATTGGTAAATACATTTGTCAAAAAAGGAGATTAAAGAGATGGATGCTGTGCTTGTTTTACTGTTGTTTGTGTTGGTGCTTTCTATTTTCTTAGGGGTTGAATTAATTTCTAAAGTTCCATCAATTTTACACACTCCTTTAATGTCAGGCGCCAATGCAATTTCAGGTATCACAATCGTTGGGGCAATTCTTACTTCAAGAGCTGAAAATATTGAATCTGAATT
>Ga0208057_1000095_pt1 | contig 29436 bp, 20 predicted proteins | sample DeeseametaMP1649_FD_184183 | JGI IMG/M metagenome (GOLD analysis project Ga0208057, IMG submission 184183) | Marine microbial communities from the Deep Pacific Ocean - MP1649 (SPAdes) | ecosystem: Environmental > Aquatic > Marine > Oceanic | place: North of Tokelau, South Pacific Ocean...
CGTCAACTGCAATTGCCATACTGTTTCCCGGGTTGCTGTTGATGAGTGAAAGAGCAGAAAAAGCAGCTCAAGATGCTTTAATTTCTATAACTTCAACACCCTTATAAAATCCACATTCAGGACAAACTCGATGAGGACGGATCAATGCATGACAGTTGGTGCATTCTGAGAGGGCAGATTCTGGAATTTTGATATGTCCCCGCCTGTGATCACGTTGACTACGCGAGATTTTTCTTCTTGGTACGGCCATGGTTCGTTTGTGTTTGTGTTAAAATTCTATTTTGATCAATACATGCCATTGAATGTTGAAAATGTATTTTTAAAAACAAAATAAGCTTTTTGTTCAGCTTAACCTTCTGCAGCCTGAATTTCTTCAAGAGTACGTGCAGTAGGGAGAGGATCTTTTGCTTCTTCGATTATTGGATACTCTTCGCATTTTTCTTCATTTAATGCAGTGTAACTTTCCCATTTTTCCGGAACATCCACATCTGCATAAATTGCTTCCACGGGACATTCTTCAACGCAGGCATTACAATCAATGCAGGCTTCCGGATTAATGTACAACATATCAGGCCCTTCGTGAAATGCCTCTACAGGACATACTTCCACACAGTCTGTATATTTACATTTTTCACAGTTTGCAGTTACAGTATAGGTCATCGACTACTCCTCTTTTAAAGACGGTCAAAAAGTTTTCACTAGCTTAATTTTTGATGGTTTTCAACTCATCATAACTTATTATGCTGGAGTATAAACGACATAATAACAAGTTTTTTTACAAAACATCATGCTGCCCAATATTTTATTCGTAGCGTAGAGGGTCAACCGGATTGAGGCGGGAAGCTTTTGTGGATGGATACAGAGTCACAAGTACACAAATCAAGAAAGAAGCAGCAGTAGTTATTAGGACATCTGTCCAATCAATCAATACAGGAATCCTGTTTCCACCAGGATAAACTCCTGCAGGAATATCAATAATGTCAAAGGTCATAATTCCCCAGCAGATAGCCAAACCTACCAACACTCCGCTGATTGTTCCCAGCGAGCCGATAACTAATCCCTGAAAGAAAAATATGCGCCGGATACTGGAATCTTTTGCACCCAAAGCTTTGAGAATTGCAATTTCCCTGGACTTTTCCAAAACCAGCATAATCAGTGAACTGATGATATTGAAAGCAGCCACAACAATGATCAGTGTGAGAATGAGAAACAGACCGATTTTTTCCAGTTTCATTACCTGAAAGATACTTTTGTTTTCATCCGCCCAATTACTGACAACATATTCCACACCTATTTCTGACAATTCCATAGCAATTTCCGGAGCGGTTCCCGCATCTCTGATACTCACCCCCAGACCCGTTATTTTGTCGTCCATGCGGTAAATTTTTTGCAGCAGCCTGTAATCAATAAAGGCCAGTACTTCATCATAACCGGAAATTCCTGATTCGAAAATACCGATCACCTCCAGTTTTTTGATTCGGGGAACATCGCCAATCGGAGTCATGCGTTGCTCGGATGAAACCAGCTTGACTGTATCTCCTACTCCAGCCTCCAGTTGCCGAGCCAATTTTGCTCCCAGAATAATTCCGTCTTTAAGACGATTAATCCTAGCATTGGGGTGTGAAAGTCTATGAAGCAATTTTTTTGAAATAAGCGCCTGTTTTTCCAGGGATGGGGCAAAACCGTAAACTTCTTCGCGTAAGAATGAGGAGATTTTTGTAACTTCTGATTCCTGCTCAGGATCAATTCCACGGAGAAGAGCACCTTTGGGCTGTTTGCGTCCGGTTAGCAGTGTTTGCTTGAAAATGTAGGGTGCAACACCTTTTACTTCAGGATGCTCCATCAAACGTTTTTGCAGTCCGGAATAATTTTTCATCGCGTCATCCCAGGCAAAGACAGTGATGTGCGGTAATGAACCGGTTACGGCATCCCGTAAATTTGTGCGGAAACCGTTCATTACTGAGGTTGCAACAATGAGGGCAACCACTCCTAATGCCACGCCTCCAATCGAAATCCAGGTGATTACTGAAATTGAACGATCACGGCGGGGAGAAAAAAGATAGCGTTTACCTATGAAAGTTTCGTAGCGCATCAGTTAATTTGCCAGTTTTTTACGCACAATATCCGGTGCTTTTGCCAATGCATCTGCAAGTTTTTCTGGTGCTTTGATGCCCGCTTGAGCCATGTTTGGTTTCCCTCCACCACGTCCTTCTGCAAGTTGCGCAACGGCATTCACCATTTCGCCAGCTTTAAATCCTCTCTTAATCAAATCATCGGAAACTACACAAAGCAAGGTGCTTTTTTCATTGTCGTCGGAACTCCCAGAAGTGGTTGTTGCCAGCCACGCCACGCCAGAGGGTAATTGTTCCCGGACTGCCTGTCCCACGTTCCGGAGAGTATCAGTCGAATCGACTTCAATTTCTGTTGCCAGGACTAAAATTCCTTCCACTTCTTCCGCTTTTGCTACCAGTTCAGACACTCCGGCAAGAGCACTATCGCTTCGCAAAGCTTGAAGTTCTTTTTCCAATTGCCGTTTTTCTTCTGCAAGTTTTTCGACCATTTCAGGAACCTGTGCTTCAGGAACATTCATCAATTGGCGCAAAGAGCGTGCAACTCTGCCATGTTCCTGGTTCATTAATTCTGCTTTCCGTCCTGTTACAGCCACAATCCGCCTTACTCCGGAAGCAATTGCCTCTTCAGAAAAAACGCGAAACTGTCCGATTTGTCCAGTTGCCTTAACATGACAGCCTCCGCAAAGTTCTTCTGAAAAATCGGATATTTTTACCACACGTACTACATCTCCATATTTTTCTCCAAACAATGCAGTGATTCCGGAATCAATTGCTTCCTGAAATGGTGTTTCGAAAATATCTGTTGGAATGTTATCACGTATTACAGAGTTGACAATATTCTCAATTTCTTCCAGTTGTTCTACGCTAACTTTTTCAAAATGAGTGAAATCAAAACGTAAAATATCCGGATTTACCAATGATCCGGCTTGAGTAACATGTTCACCCAAAACTTGACGTAAGGCTTCGTGCATCAAGTGAGCAGAAGTGTGATTATTGGTTGTAGATAAACGTAATTTTTCATCTACAGTTGCAGTCATTGGAGAGTCATCCGGAGCATCGTTTTCCTTTCCGGGACTAACAGCTTCACAAAAGTGGATGATTGAATCTCCTTGTTTCTGCACGTCGACAACATTCCATATTTTTTTGTCACCTGCTGATTTTCCGCTTTGTTCCAAGGTTCCATGATCACCAATCTGTCCTCCGGATTCTGCGTAAAATGGTGTGATGTCCAAAATAAACTGCCATTGTCCCTGATCGTTGAGGGAATGTCTCCGCAATTTTGATTTGGTCCGGAAGGTATCATAGCCCACAAATTTAGAATCTGCTCCTTTTAAAATTTCTGTCCATTTATCAAGTGTAACCTTAAATTTTCCAGATTCACGGGCACGGGTGCGCTGTTCTTTCATTAATTTTTCAAAGACGACTTCATCTACTCCAAAACCGCGTTCTTCACACATCAGCCGTGTTAAATCAACGGGGAAGCCGTAAGTGTCATAAAGTTTAAAAGCATTTTCTCCAGATATTTTTTTTGCAGAAATTGTTTCTGCAGTTGCAGCCATTTTTTCAAATATTTCAAGACCGCGATCAAGCGTCAATCCGAAACTGGTCTCCTCAGCCTTTATTACATTTTGTACATGTTTTTGCTGCTTGTTTATTTCCGGAAAGGCGTCACCCATCACTTCTGACAGAATGGGCACCAGCTTATAAATAAACGGTTCGTGCATATTCAAGACACGTCCGAAACGCGTTGCTCTGCGTAACATTCGACGCAAAACATATCCGCGTCCTTCGTTGGATGGTAAGGCACCATCTGCAATGGCAAAACTCAGCGAGCGTAAATGATCTGCAATCACACGATATGCAACACTAACTTCCCTGCCAGAATCTGTTTGTCCGGTGACTTCGCTGATGCTGTCTAAAATTGGAATAAAAAGATCTGTACTGTAATTGGAATCCACTCCTTGAAGAACACGGCAAATTCGCTCTAAACCCATTCCTGTATCTACATGCTGTGCCGACAATGGTTCAAGGTGGCCATCCGGAAAGCGCTGATATTGAATGAAAACCAGGTTCCACAACTCAACAAAACGCCAGCAGCCTTCGAGATTGACGGAGCAATCGTGTTTGTCGGAAAGCGGGCAGGTACCTTCGCCCAAATCGATGTGGAGTTCAGAACATGGTCCGCAGGGGCCCACTTCCCCCATTTCCCAGAAATTATCTTTTTTGTCAAAACGTAAAACCTGATCCGGATTGATTCCGGTAGACTTCCGCCAGAAGTTTTCTGCTTCTTCATCGGCAGCCACACCGTCTCCGCCCTCAAAAACTGTGGCCCACAATTTGTCTTTTGGAAGCCCCCAAACTCCTGTCATTAATTCCCATGCCCATTCGATGGCCTCTTTTTTAAAATAGTCTCCGAAAGACCAGTTGCCGAGCATCTCAAAAAAAGTGTGATGGTAATTGTCATGCCCTACATCTTCCAGGTCATTGTGTTTCCCACTGGCTCGGATACATTTTTGAGAGTTTACTGCACGATTGTAATCTCTGACACCGGTTCCCAAAAACACTTCTTTAAACTGTGCCATTCCTGAATTAGAAAAGAGCAAAGTCGGATCGTCATTGGGTACTACTGGAGCACTGCGCACAAAACGGTGTCCTCGTTCTTCAAAGAAAGAGATGAATTCCTGCCGAATTTGTTTTGAGCTTTTCATGATTTGATTTAAAAAAACTGTTTTTTTGGTGAACCGATGTTTGAGGACGGGAGGCGGGAATGGGTTTGAAAGAAATCAGATCCAACCGGCTGACATCGGGACAGCCGGTACCAAAATGCAAAAAATCAGCGAGCCATGAATTCGACTACCAGGTGATCCTCAACGTCGATAGGTATTTCCTCACGATCCGGAATCTGTACAAGCGTACCGGAAAATTTCTTTGTGTCGCGCTGAACGTATGCTAATTTCTGTTCAAAGAAATTGAACCAATCCTTGTATCGGTCTATTTTTTGACTTTTATCTCTCAGTTGAACAATGTCACTGGGCTTTATCTGATAACCTGGTTTATTGACTTTTTTACCGTTTACTGTGATGTGGCAGTGAACAACCATCTGTCGGGCGGCACGTAATGTTCCTGAAAAACCCATACGAAAGGCCATGTTGTCTAACCGCGTTTCGAGAGTTTGAACGAGTGCAACGTTGGTTTGGATACGGCCCCTTGCCGCTTTGTCGTAATAACGACGTAACTGTTTAGAACTGATTCCGTAAAAGGCTTTCAGCTTTTGAGTCTCTCTCAACTGTTGACCAAAAGGGGAGATCTTTGCTTGACGGCTTGCTCCATGCTGTCCTGGACGATTAGGACGACGACTCAATGTAAGTGCTGCACTTGGACTTCCTATTACATTAATTCCCAACGCACGGCAAACCTTATGTTTTATTGTAGATTTTCCTGGCATATATTTATTTCCCGTTCAGATGGCACCTTTGGAGGACTATAGAATAACAACAATTTAGAGAAAAATTTTCTCGTAAGTTCGCTCTCTGTGAAAAATTCTCAGGATGCCATCCCATGAAATGGGTCCGACTGAATCTTCATACTTAAAAGAGAACATTAAATAGACTGCTGATTATCTATGAAAAAATGAATTAAGTCAATTGAAAATGAAATTCTGTCTAAAGTTTACTTGGTCAACTCTTGAAAATTCGAGATTGTTCTTGACATATCATCAGAGAAGACTAGACTCCGTTTCTTGAATATTATTTTATCTCCAAACTAAAAAGCTTTCTAATATTTTGTCAAATCAATCCACCATTCTCCAAGTCGAAAATATAAGCACACGTTTTCACACCCAGGATGGCCTGGTCCACGCTGTCAATGGAATCAGTTTTGAGTTGAAGAAAGGAGAACTGCTTGGAGTAGTTGGTGAAAGCGGTTCCGGGAAAAGCGTGACAATGATGTCACTGCTCAAACTTCTGCCCATGCCTCCCGCGGAAATCGTTTCCGGAACGGCAAACTTTGAAGGACAGGACTTGATTCAGCTTGATCTTGGCGAACTCAGGAAAGTACGAGGTGGTAAAATTGGTTTCATTTTTCAGGATCCGATGACGTCACTCAATCCGGTTTTGAAAATTGGTTATCAATTGGCAGAACCGATGCGTGAACACATGGGAATGAGCAGGAAGAAAGCTCGTCAACGCTCGGCGGAACTTTTGGATTTAGTTGGTATTCCAATGGCGGAAAACCGCTTAAATGATTTTCCACACCAGTTTTCCGGAGGAATGCGCCAACGGGTCATGATAGCCATGGCCCTGGCCTGTGATCCTAAAGTACTGATAGCCGATGAACCAACTACGGCCCTTGATGTGACCATACAGGCGCAAATACTGGACATCGTTAAAAAGCTTCGTAAAGAACTCGGTATGGCAATTATCTGGATCACACATGACCTTGGTGTTGTCGCAGGAATTGCAGATCGGGTGGCAGTAATGTACGGAGGGTATATAGTTGAGGAAGGACCGGTGGACGAACTATACAGTAATCCAAAACATCCTTATACACAGGGCTTGCTGAAAACGTTGCCTAATCTGGAAGGTAAACGTGCAACACGCTTGGAAAGCATAGAAGGTCAACCTCCAAATCTAAACAAAAAACCAACAAGTTGTCCTTTTGCACCGCGTTGTACCCATACCATGGATCGTTGCCGACGGGAAAATCCTGTGTTAATCAAAAGAAAAGAGAATCATAAAGTCGCCTGTTGGTGGAATCCTGAGTGAACGAATGACAAATGAAAATAATAAGGCTTTGCTAAAGGTTGATGGACTGGTAAAACATTTTCCGATCACACGTGGAATATTTCGCAGAGAAGTCGGAAGTGTTAATGCAGTTGACGGTATTTCTTTCGAAATACAGGAAGGTGAAACCTTGGGTTTGGTAGGCGAAAGCGGGTGCGGAAAATCTACTGCCGCTCGGGTTATTCTTCAATTAATTCCAGCTACTGCAGGAAATGTTTTTTTCAAGGGGCGAGATCTAACCTCTCTCGATAAGGAAGAATTACGTAAACAAAGACAGCATATGCAAATGATTTTTCAGGATCCACAGGATAGCCTGAATCCAAGGATGACGGTAGGTAGTATCATCAGTGAGCCTCTTATGGAACATAAAAAACTCCAGGCTGAAGAACGAAGTCAACGTGTAGAACAATTGCTTATTTCTGTCGGGATGAATCCGAAATTCACCAATCGTTACCCCCATGAATTTTCCGGTGGTCAACGTCAACGAATAGGCATTGCCCGTGCACTGGCCTTGAGTCCGGAATTCATCATCTGCGATGAACCGATTGCTGCACTGGATGTTTCAATTCAAGCACAGGTAATTAACCTTTTAGAGGATCTTCAGGAAGAATTTGGCCTGACTTATTTGTTCATCTCCCACGATTTGAGTATGATCCGCCACATTGCCGATCGGGTCGCTGTAATGTATCTCGGACGTATCGTTGAACTGGCATCAAGTCAGGCCCTTTACAGCACACCTCTTCATCCCTACACACAGGCTTTGCTTTCAGCAGTTCCAATCCACGATCCAAAATTGGAAAGGAAACGCAAGGGCACTATCCTGGTTGGGGAGGTACCTAGCCCGGCTAATCCGCCATCGGGTTGTAACTTCAGTACACGCTGTCCCAGGGCTGAGGATCGCTGTTTCAAGGATTCTCCGGAATGGAGAGAAGTTTCTCAGGGGCATCAGGTTGCTTGCCATTTAGTGTAATTGAAGAAAATTGTTTGACAATTTATAAAAGAACCGTATAATGCAACAACTTTCTGTAAAAGAGCACTTTGAAATGCTTCTGAATGCAGTAAGTTTAAAGGCAGGCTTCCTGCCTTATTTAGTGGGACGCCTCTTCAACGGCATTCAGAATTTTCCTGAATGTCATTTACGGTTGGTTGATCCTTTTCTGCTGGCCATTCACTCACATGATAAGGTGTACTATGAAGTATATAATTAGCACCCTGCTGACCCTCGCTATAGCGGTGGGTATAGCAAGTCCCGTCCAGGCCAAACGTGGCAGTGACGGTCAATTGAACTTGCTCTATTGGCAAGCTCCATCAACCATGAACCCCAACCTTTCCGGTGGAACCAAGGAACTGGAAGCTTCTTCGGTCGTTCTTGAGCCTTTAGGTCGCTATGATGAAAACGGTAATTTGCTTCCCTGGCTAGCAGAAGTAATACCTACAGTAGCCAACGGAGGTATATCAAAGGACCTTACTACCATCACTTGGAAAATTAAAAAAGGCATCAAGTGGTCTGATGGATCAGCCTTGACCGCAGACGATGCAGTTTTTACTTATGAATACTGCTCCAATCCTGACACAGGTTGTACGCAATCAAATTATTGGAACGATATCAAGTCAGTAAAAGCTGTCAATAGCCGTACAGTAAAAATTGAGTTTACTGTTCCCAAGCCTTTCCCTTATGCCCCTTTTGTAGGCTACAATGCACCCATTTTGCAAAAAGCGCAGTTTGACGGTTGCCAAGGAGCAAAAGCACAGGAATGCACCGAGCAAAATTTTCATCCGATTGGAACCGGCCCTTTCAAAGTGGTGGACTTTAAGCCGAATGATGTGATTGTTTTTGAGGCCAATCCCAATTATCGGGATACTTCCAAGCCGGCTTTCGGCAAGTTAGTTTTCAAAGGCGGCGGCGATGCTGTTTCTGCTGCCCGTGCAGTTTTGGAAACCGGTGAAATGGATTATGCCTGGAACCTGCAAGTTGAGCCGGAAATTCTGATCAAAATGGAACAGGGAGGAAGAGGTAAAGTAGTTTCGGCTTTCGGTACCTCTGTAGAACGTTTGATGGTCAACTTTACCAACCCTGACCCTTCACTTGGTGATATGCGTTCTGAATACATCGGCGGAAACAATAACCGCAATGCTCATCCTTACTTGTCGGACTACAATGTAAGGCGTGCACTTTCTTTGGCGATTGACCGCCAAGTACTCGTGGATGCAGGTTATGGTAAGGCTGGAAAGATCAGTTGTAATGTGCTGCCGGCACCTGCTATTTATGCTTCATCGGCTAACGATGAGTGTAAAACTCCCAACGTCGCTGAAGCCAACCGTCTGCTGGATGCAGCCGGCTGGAAACGTGGTTCAGATGGAATTCGCAAAAAGAATGGAGTCCGAATCTCGATTCTCTACCAGACCTCCACAAACTCCGTACGTCAGGCTACTCAGGCTTTCATTAAGGAAATGTGGAAACAAATCGGTGTAGAAACTGAACTGCGCAATCTAAGTGCATCCGTTTTCTTTGGTGGAGATATCAGTAGTCCTGACACTTACCAGAAGTTTTTCACGGACATAGAGATGTACACCAACAACTTCAGTGGGACGGATCCGCAAACCTACATGTCCAACTGGACTTGTAAGGAAATGGCTCAAAAACGCAACAAGTGGGGCGGAAACAATATGCCTCGCTGGTGCAGTCCAGCTTATGATGCCCTCTCTGCTAAAATGTCAATCTCGTCAGCCATGAAAGATCGTATTCGTCTTACGAAAGAGATGAATGATATGTTGATGCAGGATTATGCGATGATTCCGCTAATCCATCGGGGTAATGTTTCAGCTCATTCTAATACGCTTTCCGGGGTTCGTATGAATCCATGGGACTCAGAACTGTGGAATATTGCAGACTGGACTCGTAAGTAATTCGAGTTTTAGCAAGCAATTTGCGGTTTGTAGATATTCTTTCTGCAAACCGCTTTTTTCCATCTTCAAGGCTTTCAAACTGTGATTCATTACATCTTCCGCCGCACATTGATTGCCATTCCGACCTTATTGGTAATCAGTTTCATCATTTTCGCCATCCTCGATTTAGCTCCGAACGATCCTACTGGAAATTTACCAATGACGGTTCCTCCGGAAGTAAGGGCTAAAATCCGGAGTTCTCTTGGACTGGACGAACCAATGCACATTCGCTTTGGTCTATGGTTGGTGCAATTTTGTGTCAATGAACCCTTGAATTTACTGCATGAAGGTTTCGGCATCAGTATTGGCGATGCAGAAAACCGTACCCGAATTCTTTCCTGGGCAACACGCAGTCCGGTGGTGGATCTAATTATTCAACGCACTCCGCAAACACTCTGGGTAGTTGGGCTTTCTTACCTCTTTGGAATCCTGATTGCGATTCCGATTGGTATTGTTTCTGCCTACAGACAATATTCCTGGTTTGATCAAGTTGGAACATTTATTTCAATGGTAGGTTTTTCTGTGCCGACTTTTTTTACCGGTATGGTCGCAATCTTAATTTTCAGTGTCCAGTTAAGGTGGTTCCCCATGATTTACGACACGACTTTGGTGGTGGATAGTTGGCAGAACTTTGTTTCACAAGTCAAACAAATGATTATGCCGGTGTCAGTACTTGCGCTCTACAATGCCTCTCAATTGAGCCGTTTCATGCGGGCATCAATTCTCGACAATCTAAACCTGGATTATGTACGGACAGCGAGGGCGAAAGGCCGTTCAGAACGCGCAGTACTGCTGATTCACGTCTTGCGAAACAGTTTGATTCCAGTTGTAACCCTGATTGCTTTGGGAATTCCGACAATTTTCAGCGGAGCAATCATTACCGAACAAATATTCCGCGTAAACGGCCTGGGTCAACTCTTAATCATTGCCATTGAAGGAGCGGACATTCCTCTTGTGCAGACACTGACTTTTATTTTTGCCGTCCTGATTGTCTTTTTCAACCTGATTGCCGACGTGGTTTACGGTATTCTTGATCCTAGAATTCGCTATGACTGAAAACACGCAATCCACAGAAATAGCGGGAGACGAGCGTTTTCCCGAAGAAGAACTTGAAACACTCACTCAGCACCGTTCTCTCTGGGGAGATGTTTGGCGACAGTTCCGGAAACACAAAGGTGCCATGGCCGGTGTTATTGTCTTCATTTTTATCACACTCGCTGTTTCACTCGGTCCGCTTATTCAAGGAATTGAACCCAGTGCCATCAATTTTAGTGAAAGAAATTTTGCCCCAACTTTAGCCCATCCACTGGGTACGGACAATATTGGTCACGATACACTGGCGCAAATGCTGGCAGGCGGCCAAGTTTCGTTAGCGGTAGGATTTTCAGCAATGTTGATTGCACTGCTTTTGGGAACACTGATCGGAGTATTGGCTGGATTCATCAAATCGTTGGACGGCCCTTTGATGCGCTTGACTGATTTATTTCTCGCACTGCCAATTTTACCCCTTTTACTGGTAATTATTTTACTATTCCGCGATACTTTGCGCACACTTTATGGTCCGGAAGCTGGAATATTTATGCTGATTGTTTTCGTCATTGGCATCACCAGTTGGATGCACACGGCCCGAATTGTGAGAAGTGATGTTTTGGGCATCAAGGAGCGGGAATTTGTAATTGCTGCACACAGCATAGGGACCAGGAAAAGACGCATAATATTCCGCCATATTCTCCCAAACATTCTCAGTCCGATCATGGTTTCCGCAACACTTGGTATAGCCAACGCTATTATTACAGAATCAGCCTTATCTTTTCTAGGACTTGGATTCCCACCGGATTTCCCAACTTGGGGGAGATTACTTTATGACGGAGCAAATTTTATCCAGATCACTCCTGCACGTGTGATTTGGCCTGGACTCTTTATCGCACTGACCGTCCTCAGTGTTAACTATATAGGTGATGGGCTAAGAGATGCACTTGATCCCCGCTTACGAGGACGATAACAAGTTCCCTGCTAGTCTCAGCACAGCAGCTTGCAGAAAAAATTATTGAATTAGACAATTGTTAAATTTTATGATCCAGGTTTATTATGACAACGACTTTATCTTCTAAAGAAATCCAACATCTGAACACCCTCCGTTGGCGCTGTATAGGACCCCCTCGCGGAGGACGTGTGGTAGCGGTGGCAGGTGACCCGGATAATTCACAGGTCTTTTATTTTGGTGCGGCGGCAGGAGGTATCTGGAAAACTGAAGACGGAGGAACATACTGGGAAAATGTTTCCGACGGCTTTTTGGAGAGTGCTGCGGTCGGTGCTTTGACGGTAGCTCCTTCTGATCCAAATGTGATTTATGCCGGAATGGGTGAATCGACAATCCGGGGTGATGTTTCTTTTGGCGATGGTGTCTATAAATCTACCGATGCCGGAAAAACCTGGAAAAATGTTGGACTTAAAAAAACCAGGCATATTGGTGAAATTCGAGTTCATCCGCAAAATCCGGATTGGGTTTATGTGGCGGCTTTCGGTGATGCCTTCGGCTCCAACAAAGAAGCGAGCCTTACACGAGGAGTTTTCCGCTCCAAAGACGGCGGCCAAAAATGGGAACAAATTCTTTTTCGGAGTGAAAAAGCCGGTGCAATTGATCTCAGTCTCGATCCAAATAATCCACGCATTATTTATGCTTCATTTTGGGAAGCCTACCGCAATTTCTGGAGCCTCAACAGCGGTGGGCCGGACAGCAGCCTGTACCGTTCAACCGACGGCGGTGATTCCTGGACAGACATCAGTGACAATCCAGGACTCCCCAAAGGCACAAAAGGCAAAATCGGCGTGTCCGTATCACCGGCACAAAGCGGACGTATCTGGGCCATTATCGAAGCAGAAGAGGCAGGATTATACCGCTCAGACAACGGCGGAGAAAGCTGGATTAAAACTTCCGGAAACCGGGATTTGATTCACCGTCCCTGGTATTACTGCCACGTTTTCGCAGATCCAAAACACGCTGATACGGTTTATATCACCAATTTGAAAATGTGGAAATCGACAGACGGCGGTACTAATTTCAGCGAAATTACCACTCCGCACGGAGACAATCACGACCTTTGGATTGACCCTGAAAATCCGCAGCGTATGGTGCAGGGCAATGACGGTGGAGGTTGTGTTTCGTACAACGGCGGAAAAACATGGTCCACTATATACAACCAGTTTACCGCTCAGTTTTACCGAATTGACACCGACAATCAATTCCCGTATCGCGTCTATGCCACTCAACAGGACAACACCAGCATCAGCGTTCCGAGTGCCAGCGCATACGGAGCAATCACGCTTCAGGAATGCACTTTGCCGGGAACTGGAGAAAGCGGCTTTATTGTGGTCAAACCGGATGATCCGGACATTGTTTATATCGGAGCAGTCGGTAGCTCTCCCGGCGGCGAAGGGCAATTGCAACATTACAATCACCGTACCAGACAATTACGTCTCATCAATGTTTGGCCCGAGGAACAATTTGGTTGGGCACCGAAAGATTTGAAATATCGCTTTCAGTGGACGTTCCCGATTGCTTTTTCTCCCCATGATTTTGGAACCGTTTATGCTTGCGGAAATCATGTTTTCCGGACAAACGATGAAGGCCACAGTTGGGAAAAAATAAGTCCTGATTTGACCCGTGCAGACGAAAGCAAACTAGGTCTTTCTGGTGGTTTGACCGTTGACAGCAGTGGTGCGGAACATTATGGAACTATTTCTATTTTTGTTGAGTCACCACATGAAGCCGGAGTTTTCTGGACAGGGAGTGATGACGGCCTTGTCCACACTTCACGGGACGGTGGAAAAACCTGGCAAAACATTACGCCGCCCGATCTTCCGGAATGGGGTTATATTTTTTGCATCGAAGTTTCCGTACACGATCCAGACACAATCTATCTTTCCGCCACGCGTTACAAATTAAACGATTACCGTCCTTTCCTTTACAAATCCATTGACGGCGGCAAGAGTTGGAACAGTATCAACGGAGATTATCCGCAAAGCGAACCTTACACAGAAATCAGCCGAGTCATCCGGGAAGACCCTGTTTGTCCGGGATTGTTGTTTGTCGGTTCTGAAACAGGAATTTTTATGAGCGTCAATGACGGAAAAAACTGGCAAAAACTTCAGGGAAATTTTCCGGTGGTTCCAGTTTACGATATGAAAATTAAGCAGGATGATTTGGTGGTTGGAACACACGGGCGGTCATTCTGGATACTGGACGATTTGACACCACTTAGGGAATTAGCCGGGCAATCTTCCGGAACCGAAACAGAAATCTCCGGTATCCGTTTTTTCCCGCCACGCACCACGTACCGCCGCACCTTAAACTGGAGCGTCAATCTTTATCTGGGAGACGGCAAAAACTACAGCCCGGATTTTGGTTTGCCTGGTACTCATTATCAGGAAACTACACCGGACGGCGAAAAACGTTTCCGTCATTTGGATATGGGAGAGAATCCTCCGGAAGGCGTGATTGTGAATTATTTTATAGAATCAGAAGCGAACCTTACACCGGAAAAACCTTTGGAGTTGATTGTTCTCGATGCAAACGGTGCTGAAATAGAGCGCTTCAGCACTAAAAAAACTGACGAGAAGTCGGATAAAAGTGAAAGCGAAGAAAGCGAGCCTTCCGACGAAAAACCATCTTTGACTGCAAAAGTTGGTTTCAATCGTTTTGTCTGGAATATGCACTATCCCGGTCCTGAAGTCAAAATTGATAAATCACTTGAAGAAGCGGGTTACAAACCCTTAGGACGAGGTGAAGCCGGACCCGGAGGCGGGCCGATTGCTCCACCTGGAAGTTATCAGGTTTGTTTGAAATCAGGTGAAAACGAAATCAGGCATTCCTTTGAAATTGTCAAAGATCCACGCCTGAATACATCTCCGGAGGATTTTTCAGCACAATTTGAATTGTGGTTTAAAATCAGGAATAGAGTCTCTGACGTGAATTCCGCCATCAATCGCATCCGGAGAATTAAGCTTCAAATTACGGAGTTGCTGGCGCGAGAAAATTTTAACAATTCTGCTGAAGAAAAAAGTTTTGGAGAAATTCAAAAAGCAGCGGAAGCGTTGCGGGAAAAGTTCAACACGCTTGAAAACGAATTGACGCAAAATCAATACGAAACACCGTCTGACCGGCTTCGTCATCCAACAATGCTTAAACAACGCATGGAGGCTTTAGTCAGCGTGGTCGCGGTGGCAGATGCCGCTCCTCCGCAACAGGCTTATTCCGTTTTTGAACACCTGAGCGCACTGATTGACCAGCGGCTCGCAGAGTTGAGTGAGCTCGAAAAACAAGAAGTGGTACGGCTCAATCAACAAATTGATCAAGCAGGAATCCGGAAGTTGCAGGGATAGGATGCATAGAGTTCCGGTATTGTTCAAAATTACTGCGGCAGATTTCATGGTACGCACTGCCTATCAAATGGGTAAAACACCTCTTCTGCCAATCTTTGCCGCTGGTTTGGGTGCAAATGCTACCTTTTTGGGACTGATAGTTTCGGTTTCCACTTTGACCGGAATGTTGCTCAAACCAATCTTCGGCCTTTTGTCCGACCGCTGGGGGCGCTGGATTTGGCTTTTAGTGGGAACACTCCTGTTTATCGGAATTCCGTTCCTTTACCAGCTAATACATACTCCGGAAGAATTATTGTTTTTGCGCCTTGTACATGGTTTGGCCACTGCCATTTATGGACCGGTCACCGTGGCCTGGGTCATGGAACAGGGACAGAAATCCGGAAGCTCTGCCGACAACTGCGCAGAACTTCTGGGTTGGTTCAGTATGGCACGTAATGGGGGTTACCTGCTTGGTCCTACGATCGCTGCCGCATTACTGACGGTAATTGAACCTGCCACAGTCTTTACGGTAATTGGACTAATGAGTTCCTGCGCTTTACTGCCTGTGCTTTTGCTCAAAAAATTTAACAGTCCAAAAATTCCTTCCCATTCCTGGCGGCAACAAACTGCAGATGCTTTCCGGGCGGGATTTCAGACACCGGAACTTTGGTTGGCAGGAAGTCTGGAATGTGTCGTTTATCTTGGTTTTTATGCCGCTAAAACCTTCTTGCCGTTGTATGCACTGGAAAGCGGAATTCCGATTTTGTGGGTCGGACTGTTCTTTTCTGTACAAGAATTGACTCATCTTTTGGCACGTCCGTTTGGAGGTCGTTTGAGTGACCGTAAAGGCTATTTACCAGTTGTTTCTTGCGGAATGCTGCTGGCGGCTTTTTCTTTGGGTTTGCTGCCGTTGGCAAACACGCCTTCGTTTTTACTCCTGCTTGCACTTAGTTTTGGCCTGGCACAAGCCCTTATATTCCCTGCGACCCTGGCACTCTTCGCACAACAAATGGATGTCCGTCACACCGGAGCAGGCGCAGGACTGATTGGTGCGTTTAAAAATTTTGGTAAAATCGCAGGGCCTATACTTGGGGGATGGCTGATCTTTTGGCAGGATTATTCATGGATGCTCTGGAGCATGGCAGCCTTACTGGTTGTTTGGAGCTGTGGATTGTTACTGAGAGCATTTAATAAAAAATCATTAATTCATAAAAGCGAGTACGGAGAAGCTATTTCAGTTCATACGTAAACAGCCTCCATTAAGTAAAATCAAGTTCCCTGAACCGCAATCTACACCATCCTGCTCACAAGTGACTTGCCATAATAATAAATAAAAGCGTACCATGGAAGCTGCGTTTTTAATAGAAAATAAATGAAAAACAGAAATTAGAATAGTAATGACAACTTTATATTCAGGCGGATTAGTCTTTGACGGAAAAGGTAATCTGAAGGAAAATCAAGGTGTTTTAGTTGATGATCAAAAGATTTCCAAAGTTGCACCTTGTGGAGAATTTGAGGGCTTTAGTGGCGACAAGGTAGACACATCAAGTGGGACTTTGCTGCCGGGATTAATCGATTGTCATGTCCATCTTGTCTATTGCGGAGAAGCGGATCCAAAGTCACGTTTGTTGAATTTAAAACCGGGGCAAATTGTAATGAACGCTTTCGAAAATGCCCAAAAAACCTTGCGTAGCGGAGTTACTTCAATCAGGGATTTAGGAGGTCGGGATTATCTGGAGTTTGCCGTTAGAGATGCATGTAATTCCGGACGTCAACTCGGACCTACTATCAAGGCAGCAGGCCGAATGATTTGCATGACAGGAGGACACGGGAATGTTTTTGGCCGTATTGCGGATGGACCTGATGAAGTATTGAAAGCAGTACGAGAGCAAATTCATGCCGGTTCAGATGTAATAAAATTGATGGCTACCGGGGGCGTGATGACGCCAGGAGTAAACCCGGAAGATGCGCATTACACTGAAGAGGAGTTGCGTGTTGGAGTCGATGAGGGGCATCGGTTTCACCGTACCTGTGCCAGTCATGCACAGGGTGCAGCCGGAATATTAAATGCGGTACGTGCCGGAATGGACTCAATTGAACACGGTATTTTCATGACGCAGGAATGCCTGGAAGCCATGTTGGAAAAAGGCACCTATCTAGTTCCTACACTAGCTGCAGTCAACAATATTTACATCAATCGGGACAACGGAATTCCGGATTTTATTGTAGAAAAAACAATTCGTGTACGGGAACGACATCATCAGTCGATAAAAATGTTTTATGAGGCCGGAGGCAAAATAGCGATGGGAACAGATGCCGGAACTCCTTTTAATGTACATGGTGACAACAGTCAAGAACTGCAGTTTATGGTTGATCTGGGAATATCTAACTCTGATGCATTAAGTTTTTCCACAGCAGACGCTGCCGATTTGATGGGTTTGGCTGATCGAGGTCAGATTAGTGAAGGATATATTGCTGATCTGCTGATTGTTTCCGGAAATCCGGTGGAAGATATTTCTGTGGTTGCAAACCAGAAAAATCATCGCAGTGTCATTAAAAATGGCGCAATAGTCTAATCATGAAAAACCTGTAAAAAGTTTTAAAATCGTGTCATTTAGAGCGAAGCGAGAAATTTTTCAAAAGCTACTATACTATAATCATTAAGTTTTTTCACTACGGCCGAAATGACAACGTGGATTTCATACTATTACAAAAACCATTGTTCATAATTAAATTGTCCAAGGAGGAAAATGACAATAATTAATAAAATTAATGAGTTTCATGATGAAATGACAGCATGGAGAAGGGATATCCATCAACATCCGGAATTGGCGTATGAGGAAAACCGGACATCTGATTTTGTGGCTACCAAGCTGGAAGAGTTTGGAATAGAAATTCACAGGGGGTTGGCAAAAACGGGTGTTGTTGGAACAATTAGAAATGGTGAAGGACCAGCGATTGGGCTTAGAGCAGACTTGGATGCACTGCCTTTACAGGAAAAAAATACATTTAATCACGCATCTTCCAATCCCGGTAAAATGCATGCCTGCGGGCACGATGGACATACAGCGATGTTGCTCGGTGCTGCAAAATATTTAGCATCAAATAAAAATTTCAAAGGTACGGTTAACTTCATCTTTCAACCTGCAGAAGAAGGTGGAGGCGGAGGTGACCTGATGGTTAAAGAAGGTTTGTTTGAGAAATTTCCTGTGGATTCAGTTTATGGTTTACACAACTGGCCGGGAATGGATCCCGGAATTTTTGGGGTTGGGTCGGGACCAATCATGGCAGCAGCTGACATGTTTGATTTAACAATTAACGGAAGAGGAGGCCACTGTGCAATGCCTGATCAGTGCATTGATCCGATTGTTGTTGCCTCTCAGGTAGTTAGTGCACTGCAAACCATTCCAAGCCGCAGTACGCATCCTGTTGATTCTGTGGTGATCAGCGTCACACAAATTCATGCCGGTGATGCTTACAATGTGATTCCGGATAGTGTACGAATGCATGGAAGTGTGCGAACCTTCCTTCCGGAAACACAAGAGGGAATGCCCTCGTCAATGTTACGGGTTGCAGAAGGTGTTTGTGCTGCTTTCGGCGCAAGTTGTGAGCTAAACTACATTAAAGGTTATCCTGCAACCATCAACTCAGTTCCGGAAACAGAAATTTCGGCAAAGGCGGTTGTTGATCTTGTTGGAGAAGAAAATCTTATTCGCGATCCAACACCCTCCATGGGAGCAGAAGATTTTTCTTATATGCTTCAGGCTCGTCCCGGTTGTTATGTCTGGCTGGGAATCGGTACAGGAAAAGGTGAGGGAGGATGTATGCTGCACAGTTCTCACTACGATTTTAACGATGATGTCCTGCCTAGTGGTGCAAGTTACTGGGCAACATTGGTCGAAAACGAACTCGCAGCTTAACAATAAATATAATAAATCTAAAAAATTATGGAAATTAAAGGAAAAATAAAAAATATATCTGAGACGGTGCAAATTTCGGAGCGCTTTCGAAAACGCGAGTTTGTAGTGGAATATGCTAGCAATCCGGATTATCCTCAACCACTTCAATTTGAAATGGTTCAGGACCGCTGCGAATTGTTGGATTCATTTGAAGTAGGTCAGGAAGTTGAGATATTTTTTGATTTGAGGGGGCGGGAATGGACGAACCCTCAGGGTCAAGTGAAATATTTTAACACACTCCAGGCATGGAAGCTGGTTTCGGAGCAAAGTTCTGTAACTACTTCTCCAACCACCCCTGCCCCAACAACATCTGCTCCAGTTCCGGATGAAAAACCCGGTTGGCTCGAAAACGAATCCCCGGATGACTTGCCATTTTAACTGGATTTCCTTTCCATAGTTTTTCTGCTAAACAACAAAAAATAAAACAAATAAATGCTGGTAATATTACATCCTAATACAGAAGAAACCGCTGAAGATTACAAACGTACGTGGAGACACCTTCAGGGTTTGTCTGAAATTCGTTTACAAAAACACAAAGTACAGGGCAGAGGTCAGCATCTGACTGAAATTTATTTGATTGGCAATACTACTAAAATCAACCTGGAGGAAATTGAATCTCTTCCGGCAGTGGAGCGGGTAGTCCGGATTTCCCATGATTTCAGAATTTTGGGTCGGCACTCACAGGAAACAGGTTCGATCGATTTTGAATACAACGGAGTACGTTTTAACCAGCAAAACTTTCACATTTTCGCCGGATTATGTGCAGTTGACAATCCGGGAAATGTTGAGCGCATGATGCAGGCGTTGCAGGACAATGGTCAGGAGTGCACCAGAATGGGTGCATATAAACCTCGTACAAATCCCTATTCTTTTCAGGGACACGGCAAGGAATGTTTACCATATGTTTTTGAGTTGGCGGGAAAATATGGAATTAAAGTTGTTGCTATGGAAGTAACACACGAGCAGCACATAGAAGAAATTGATAACTGTCTGGAAAAACTGGGTCAGCCAACTGGTGTTATGCTGCAAATTGGTACACGGAATACACAAAATTTTGAGTTGCTCAAGGCAGTTGGGCGGCAGCACACCTATCCGGTTTTGCTCAAACGAGGTTTTGGAATTTCATTGAACGAGTCACTCAATGCGGCAGAATATCTGGCCAGCGAAGGTAACAACCAGGTGATTTTCTGTTTGAGGGGCATGAAAACTTCATTCAATGCGCCGCATCGCAACATGGTTGATTTTGCTCATTTACCTATCGTAAAGCGCCTGACACGTATGCCGGTCTGCATCGACCCATCGCATTCGGTGGGGACGAGAGAGGCTTCTCCGGATGGAATCCTTGATGTTTTACATTCCACTTCTCAGGGCATTATTGCGGGAGCCAACATGGTGCTGGTTGATTTTCATCCTTCTCCCACAGATGCCCTGGTCGATGGACCGCAAGCGCTCACTCTGGATGAGTTGCCGAAATTTATTGAAGACACCAGAATTTCCCGGGAGGCTTACAAACAGCGAGTTGAACTTTGGGCAGAAAAGTAAATCATACTGTTGTGTTATTTAATCAGCGTGAATCAATTCTTAAATAAATATTCTGCTTCAGCACGTCCTTTTTCGTCGTCAACATAAAACAGCAGCACGGCACCAATCACAAATAAAATCACAATTGAGGCAATACTCCAGCGCGATGCTTCCTGGCCGACTGCTTTAATTTGTTCTGCCGAAGGTGAGTCCGGCATCAGCATGTTTCTCATCGTCAGCCCTACTACGCCCATCAATGCCGGGCCGATAATTGCGGCAAATTTCCCAAGCATATTAAAAAATCCATAATATTCAGCTGCCTGATTTTTTGGGATCAAACGGGAGTAGTAAGAGCGACTTAGAGCCTGAATTCCTCCCTGGACCAAGCCTATCGCCACTGCCAAAACATAAAACTCATATTTTTCACGCATCATGGTGGCCCAGATAGTCACGACAATGTAAACTCCGATAGCCAAAAATATTGATGAACGGACACCCCAGCGTTCTCCTAAACTTCCAAAAATCAGTGCTGCTGGGAAACCCACAAATTGTACTATCAACAGAGCAATGATCAGGTCATTGGATTCAAAGCCGATTGACATACCATAATCCACTGCCATCTTGATGATAGTATCTACACCGTCAATATAAAACCAGTAGGCCAGCAAAAACAACATCACAGTTTTTAGATGGCGAATTTCCTGAAAGGTGCCAAAAAGTTGCTGAAATCCTCCAAGCACAGGATTTCCCTGATCCTTCTCTCCTAGCATTTCAGGTTCTGGAACCCAGAATATTGTAATCAGCGTAAAAACTCCCCACCACAGGGCAACGCTGACAAATGACCAGCGAACAGCTTCTCCTGCATCAGTAAGTCCGAAGATGGCCGGCTGCAAAGTCATGACAACATTAACCAGAAATAGCAGACCACCACCAAGATATCCCATGGCAAAACCTAAACTGGAAACAGAGTCAATTTTTGATTCGTCTGCAACACTTGGCAGCAGAGAGTCGTAAAAAATATTTGCTCCGGAAAAACCGATTACTCCCATTACATAGACGAAAACTGCCATCATCCAATCTCCTTTTTCTACCATGTACAATCCTGCTGTCATCAGCACTCCCAGATAAGCAAAGAAAATCAGGAATTTTTTCTTCAAAGAACCACGATCCGCAATTGCTCCCAAAACTGGTGCCATAAGGGCCACAAGCAAACTGGCAATAGAGTTCCCGAAGCCCAACATAGCAGTACTTTGATTTACATCTGTGCCGATGGTCCAGTACTGCTTGAAGAAGATAGGGAAAAAACCGGCCATAACTGTGGTGGCAAAAGCTGAATTTGCCCAGTCGTACATGGCCCAGCCCCATACTGATTTGCGTTCCTTGTTCATATATTTCTCAAGAAAGCTTATATTAATTGATTTCAGAAGGCTCAGGAGATTCCAGGTTTTCTTTAACTCTTTGTTTAATGAGTTTTGAAATCTCAAGAGCTTCATCGTTGGTCATTTCAATTGCAGTAACCTGGTGCACTCTGCCCTCCACGGACTTAAGAGCCAGCAAAACTCCGGTGGGGCATGTACCAACTTCCAACTCTATTTTGGCCACGATCTAACTCCAGAATTATTTTATAAAGAAATGCAATCGTAAAGAGTTCAAAATTGGATAAAACTCATCACGATTTACTCAGAAAAATAGCAACAAATCAGCTTTCTATTTCCTGAAAGATTGATTCAAAATATCTGTATTTACGACTTTTTTCAAAACCATCTTAAAAAAGAATAAATGCTCAGAGGATTCTGACCAGATTATTGTTTATTTACAAGCTGAAATGAAAGTATATTTCAATTCTTTGAGAAATTTATCTGATTCTGATAAAGTTGTATTTATGATTAATCTTAGCTCTACAGCAGGAAAAAAGCCAATTCATGGATAACGTCTTTTATCTGGTATCTGCCCACACGTCATGTATTGAAGGCATCCGTCTGTCAATAAAAAATAAGTATGTCTACATTACTCAGGACATCGTAGGTTTTTCTGCGGATGAAGAAGAAGATTCTGCAGGAAAAAATGGATCTGATTCTGAACAATGGGCAGCAAAGATTGGAAAATTTCTGGATGGGCAGCAATGGAGCAATCATGCAATTACTTTTTTACTACCTGCAGAAGATGTGACATTTCGAAAACTGTCTTTTCCCTTTCAGGAACGAAAAAAAGTAGAACAGGCTTTGCCCTTTGAGCTTGAGGAAGAATTAATGGGAGACCTGGCGGAAACTGCATACAGCGTCCAGATTCAGTCAACAACTGAGCAACATTCAGAGGCACTGGTATTGCTGATTGGGCGTAAGCGTTTGCAGCAACTGCAGCAGCTTTGTCTGGAGCGCGACTTGATAATCAGGAATGTTGATTGTGCTGCACACGCCCTTTACCGCTCAAAAATCTTTGACAATTCTACAACTATCGAAACTCAGGATTTGTTTCAGATTTACATTGGCAGTGATGAATCTTTTGTGAATACAATCCACGAAAAACGCCTGGATGAGATCAAGATATTTCCAAATCAAATACCAGTCATTCTTCAGAAACACTTTTCCACAGAAAATTTACTTGCAGTATTTTTACAAAGTTTTGCAAAACATCCGGATGGTGTTGATAATGCTGACGGAGATTCTGCGCAAAATGAGGCTTTTATACAACTTAAAGAAGAGTTGCGCTGGTTATGCGCACAACTTACCTTGTATTTGCGAATAAAAAATTTCAGCTCAGAGAGTCAAATTGAAGTTTACGGTATTTTTGGTCCAATGATCAAATGGGATGGTCTAAAATTCAGTATACGTTCCTTCCCCTTACCCGAAGCAGAGGCATTTGCTGAAAGATCAGTTGAAGATCCGGATTTTATCGGGACCTCAGAAGAATCAGTTAAAGATGGAATCCTAACTATTTCTCAGACTGACGTCAAGGCTCCGGATACACTTGAAGAGTTGATGGTTGAAGCAAAGCAGAGGGAACGATCAGATGAAAAAACACAAACTTCTGATGATCAAATTACAACTACTCCTTCTGAGGAAAAGAAGAAGAATCGACCATCATCAGGAGTCCTGGAGTCTATTAATCCGCAGACATCATTACTTTCCCTGATTGAGCGCAAACATTGGGGGGTACTGGGAGAATTACGAAAAAATACTGAAATTATTCTCGAATCACATCGGTTGAGTCTCTATTACGAAAACACTCCGTGGAGACGGATTTTGCTTAGAAACCGGGTAGCCTTTGCAGTTGCCGCAAGCTTAATAATTATTATTTCAGCCGGTTTTGTCTGGAACACTATAACGCAGCTGGACCTTCTTCATCAGGAAATTGTACGCGGTGAACGTTTGGTTCAAACAGAACTTAGACAAGTATTGCCCAATACTTCAGCATCAGGAGTCAATGCTATGCTGATGGAACTGGAAGAAAAAATTGAACTCCGCAAAGCCTATATTAAAAACAGTAAAAGTTTTGAAAAACGTGACTATCATAATTTGAGTTTTCTCAAAAACATTTCTGCATTACTAAGCGAAGATGCGCCTTTTCAAGTTGATAGTTTGGAATATGCACCAGAACGTTTTTCAATCAGTGGTACTATTGACAGCTATGATAGTCTTCAAATTTTAAAAAATAATTTGCAGAAAATTAAAGAGTTTAAGGGGCGGCGCATCGTTGAAAGTAACCGTAAAAGCCCGGATGGAATTGTTTTCCGGATTTCAGTTGATTTTAAATAAGCATTAATAATCTCGCAATAAGTCTTAAATCCACACAATCATTTCTAACTAGGAAGAAATCTTAATGATATTAGTGCAGTAGCTTATAAAGGATTTCTGCCATCACTCGTAATGACAAGGTTTTATGACTTGTTACGACGGCATCAACATTAACATTTTACATATTTATCCCATACGTGAAATCAAAGACAAAATTCTCCAAAAAAATACTTCCCACCCTAAACGGTACTGGACAGGGCTATTTTACCCAGCCGACAATTTCAAACAAACAGATTATCTTTGTCTGTGAAAACGATTTATGGCAAGTACCTCTGGAAGGCGGGCGAGCCCAAAGATTGACCAGTTCCCGCAGTGAAACACATTCACCAGTCTATTCTCCAAACGGTCAGTGGATAGCCTGCTGCACAATGGAAGAAGGAGAGCATGACGTTTATTTGATGGAGTCCAGTGGAGGACCGCTTCAGCGTTTAACCTGGTTAAACAGTGTGACGCATATCGTGAGCTGGTCTCATGACGGACAATATATCTGGTTTCGCAGCACTCACCAGGCTGTACATAGTCGAGGCAGTGACGCATGGATTTTCCGGGTTTCAATCAATGGTGGTCCGGTTGAGCGTCTGCCGTATGGTCCGGCAATGACTGTGGATTTACAGGTGAACGGTAAAAAGGGAGTTGTCCTGGGTCGCAACACGTTGAGTAATTCCCGCTGGAAACGGTATCGCGGTGGAATGGCTGGAGAAATCTGGGTTGATAAAAATAATTCAGGAAATTTTAAACGCCTTTTCCGTGATCTTCAGGGAAATCCAGTGAGTCCGTTTTGGTTAAGAGAACGACTGTGGTTCGTCTCAGATCACGAGGGTGTCGGTAATCTTTTTTCCTGCACTCCTGAGGGAGGGAGACTTCGTCAGGAAACTTTTCAAAAAGAGTACTATGTACGATTCCCTGCAACAGATGGTAAGGCACTAATTTATCATGTTGGCGGAGAATTATGGACACTTGATCCGGAAGAAAATTCCGGACCTGAAAGAGAGACTCAAATTCCGATTGGCTGGCATTCGACAAAAACCCGTTTGCAGCGACGATTTTTTTATGGTGATGAATACTGGGAAGAAACCATGATTCATCCGCAAGGTCACGAAGTAGCACTGACTGCTCGTGGGAAATTGTTTTCAATGCCGTTTTGGGAACAGGCTGTGCGTCAGCACGGGATTCGTGACGGAGTTCGGTACAGGATGCCTTGCTGGCTGCCGAACGGTAAACTGGCAGCAATTTCAGATGCTCCGTTGAAAAAAAATAAAACAAAAAAACTTTCTGCAATGGAGGAGCAACTCGATGTATTTGGCTCAACTCCGACTGAGTTTCCTGACTGCTCACACCGTCTGCCTCCCGGACGCATGCAGGAAATTGCTGTCTCTCCGAGATTTCAGCATCTGGCGCTGACAACCAGCCGGATGGAACTGTTTTTAATCAACGCGGAAACAGGACGAATCAGCAAACTTGATGACTCGAAAATCCGGGAAATTAGTGATCCGGTTTTTTCACCGGATGGAAGATGGCTGGCATACACCAAACATTTGAGTTTGGAGTTAACGGCTATTTTTTTGCTGGATCTTAAACCGTCGGCAAACGGTAAACGTATCAAAGCTAAAGATCCAGTCCAAATTACCCAACCTGTACGTTACGATTTCAGCCCGGCTTTTGATCCTGAAGGACGCTGGCTCTATTTTCTTTCTTCCAGAATATACAATCCAATTTGGGACACAGTGCAAACAGGCACCTCATTTTCACGTTCAATGAAACCGTATCTGTTGACACTGAAAAAAGATTCTCCAAACCCTTTTGAAGCATTACCTCATGCGCCTGGAGGGCAGGAAACAGGTGGAACCCCTACTGGTGATTCCAGTCACGAAACTCAGGATTCAAATAATTCAACAACTAAACAATCTAAAGATTCAAAAAAAGTTGCTCTTGAAATTGATTTAGACGGTATCGCGGAAAGAATAGTCGAATTTCCAGTTTCTGAAGGTGTTTACAAACAGATTATTGGTCTTCCGAACAAAGTTATTTTTACGGAGTTTCCACTTTCGGGTGCGCTCCGCGATTTGGAAGCAGAAGATAATCAGGATAAGGATGAGGGTATCTTGTGGGTCTATGATTTTGAGAAACAGGAATCAGAAACTATTGCGGAAAATGTCGGCATAGTTCAAATTTCTGTACCGGATGATTCCGAAAATTCTTCCCGCACCATGCTTTACAGTTCCGGAGATCTGTTACGAGCTTTAGAGGCAGGTGTTTCTGTTCCGGAAGATACTAAAACGGAAAAACAGCACTCGCGAAAAAGTGGCTGGCTCGATTTGAGACGCATCAGAATTTCAGTGCAGTATCAGGAGGAGTGGGCACAAATGTTTCAGGAAACGTGGCGTTTGCAAAAAGAATTTTTTTGGACGGAAGACCTTTCCGGAGTTGACTGGAAACGGGTTTATCAGCGCTATGCCCGTTTGTTGCCCAGAATCGGTTCACGTTCAGAACTTTCTGATTTAATCTGGGAAATGCAGGGAGAGTTGGGGACATCTCACGCATATGAATATGGCGGTGATTATCCTTATTCACCACGTTATCCTGTCGGGTGTTTGGGTGCAGACCTTGTCTTTGATTCAAAGCAAAAGTCATGGATTTTTCAAAAGATTTACTCCGGTGATATTTGGAAGCCCAACGAGCATTCTCCATTGGCAGAACCGGGTGTTTCCGTTGAAGAAGGTGAACGACTGCTTGCTGTTGGCGGAGTTCCGGTTGATGAACACAAAACTCCCGGAGAATTACTCGTTCACCAGGCAGGCCAGATTGTCCCATTGAGCGTAGGACAAGGCACAAGTAAAAAAAAGCAGGTTAAGGGACCCAAAGGACAAGTTTCAAGTGTCAAAAATTTTGAGGACGATGCTCGTCAGGTCCTGGTAAAAACTCTTTCCGGCGAACAGGAAGTACGTTATCGGGAGTGGGTCAAAGAAAATATAAAAACAGTTGATTCTCTGACCGGAGGGCGCGTCGGTTATCTGCATATTCCAGACATGAGTACGCATGGAATTGCTGAATTTCATCGGGGATATTTGGCTCAAGTTGATCGCGAAGGTTTGATCGTCGATGCCCGCTACAATGCAGGAGGAATGGTTTCTCCACTCATTCTGGAAAAATTAGCGCATCGGCATTTGGGTTTTGATGTACCACGCTGGGGAACTCCGGAGTCATATCCGTATCACACTCTGCGCGGACACTTGATTGTAATAGCCAACCAGTTTACCGGCTCTGATGGTGATATGTTTACTACAAGTTTTAGACAGCTGCAGCTTGGACAGTTAGTAGGAAAACGAACCTGGGGCGGTGTCATCGGAATTGATGGGCGTTACCAACTGGTGGACGGCACCACAACCACACAGCCTCAGTATTCCATCTGGTTTCATCATGCGGGCTGGTCAGTTGAAAATCATGGTGTTGATCCGGATATTGAGGTGGAAGACACTCCACAATCTTATATCAATAATGAAGATCCACAGCTGGAACGTACAGTTAAGGAAATGTTGCGCCTGCTGAAGGAAAAGCCTGTTCTATCCGTGAATTATTCTCCGTCACCAAGACGCCTGCTTCCGGAGTAATCAAGCTTTTATGATGAATCTGTAAAAAGTTGTCATTCCCGCGAAAGCGGGAATCCAGAAACTTGTAAGTATCTGAAATGCTTGTCCTCGACCTGATTGTGGAATGGATTCCCGCTTTCGCGGGAATGACAAACAAATGTGTCATTTTTACTTTTTGCGAGTTCATCAATTATGTCTTAAAAAAATTTTATTTTTTCCTTGACACTAATTCCGGACTATGTGATTGTAAAGACAAATTTGTGTCTTTCAGCTTGATATATTTTTTATTCATTTTTTGAGGGCCCTCATCATGCACGCAACGCAACGCAACTTACGCGCCTGAGTTTTCCACCCCCTTTATCAAGTCGCAAGTTTTTCTTCCGTTTTCCCGGTTTTTCTCCATTTTCATCAAAATCTTTTCCTGTTTTATTTTGTTTTTTCATTGGTATTCCTCCCTGAAGTGAGGCCACCTTAGAAAATAATTGTTAAAAGCCTTTCCTAAAATCCATTGTAGCAAGGGGACGAATTTGTCAATTCTTGTGGTGATTCATTAACAATGGAATGTCGTCACTAGGATTTATCTATAATGTCAAAAATATGTGACTTTTAAGACTTATTATTAATTCTTTAGGAGAACAAGAAGAAAAATATGCTATATGTTTTGCTGCTTACAGGATTTAGTCTCATGATCATCTCATGTGATAAAAAGGATAGTACATAAAGTACTACCAGTACTGAAACAACTACCAGTGTATCATATGTTTCGGTGGGCACTAATGGAACCATCCTCACCTCATCTGACAATGGAACCACGTGGACTTCAAGGACTTCTGGGACATCAAACGGTCTTCAAAGAGTTATCTACGCAAACAGTACCTTCGTGACAGTGGGTGATTCCGGAACCATCCTCACCTACCACAAACCGTTCAGAATTATTCTCCCCTATTTTGTTTCCCCGCCACGTAAGATGGGTCTACCGTTCAATGGACAAAAAAATAAAAAGATAAGGGGACATGAAACTTAGTGCGGCCGGTTAACAACGACTGGAAATTACCGCAAGTTTCATACACAAAACTTGAGTTAACAAAACAAAAACATTTTTTTCTTGACTTTTTTAAATCTTTTTGATAGATTACGCTTTTATTTGCCATGGGGGTAAATAAAATGTTCCTTCCAGTCAAGTCCGGAAGTAATATCAATCTGGCATTTCCATTTCGGGACTGCTTTAATTCTAATTAATGGAGAAAGAATGAGAATCTTCAAACTAAGCATTGCACTGTTGTCAGGACTGTTTCTGACCTTCAGTCCAATCGCCTTCGCTAAAGTGACTGGAAACACCATCACTTTAGGCTCTGCGATTTCGTTTACGGGGAAATATTCCTCGAACGGTATCCACGCTTCAAATGGATACAATC
>Ga0208057_1000106_pt1 | contig 27982 bp, 20 predicted proteins | sample DeeseametaMP1649_FD_184183 | JGI IMG/M metagenome (GOLD analysis project Ga0208057, IMG submission 184183) | Marine microbial communities from the Deep Pacific Ocean - MP1649 (SPAdes) | ecosystem: Environmental > Aquatic > Marine > Oceanic | place: North of Tokelau, South Pacific Ocean...
CCACGAGTGGGTCACGAACACGACAGAGAACCGGCCCAGCCAAACCCTGCCAGCCAGCCCCGGGCCAGCCACCACGAAGACTCACAGCCACGAGACCCGTGTGGGGCTGGAGGTCCCAGAGGTGCCGGCTGCCGGGCACCAGGTCGAGGTCGCGGTCGGCGCCGATGCGGCTGACGCTGGCCATCAGCTCGGTCATCCGGCGCGAGAGCTCGGCGTCGTCGCCGCCGCTGCCGTAGAACGCGTGCACGTCGTGCATGCCGGCGGTGGGGAAGAGCTCCTCCACGATCGCGTCGACGTGCGGCGGGTCGGGGTGGCTTCCGGGCAGTGGTGCGAGGCAGCGGTGCTGGAGGTACGCCGACGTCGCCTGGGTCCGGATCGCGATCGGCGTGTGCTCGACCAGCCAGCGGTGCAGCCAGGTCTCCTCGTCGAGCTCGGCGGGCCGTCTCAGCACGGCGGTGTTGGCCAGCACGTCGGCGCGGGTGCCGTCGTAGGTCTCGGCGGGGTCGACGCGGCGGCGCTCCTCGACCAGCCAGCCGGCCGTCGCGGCGCCCGGGGCACTCGAGGCCAGGTGGTCGGCGAGCGCGCCGGCCACCCTCTCCGGCTCCGGGCCCCACACGCTGACGACGGCGCCGATCGGGTCACCGGTGCCGAAGCGCAGGGCGTCGGAGACGTGCTCGTCGTCGAGGTTGACCTGCAGCCGCAGCGCCCCGGTGGCGGCGAGCGCCTCGCGGAGGGCGGGGGCGGTCAGCGCGGAGCCGAGCCCCTCGCCCCACACGAGGAACATCGCCTTGGGAGTGCCCGCGGGCAGCCAGGTGGTCACCCGAGCAGGCTAGTAGAACGTGTTCTCGTTGTCTCGGGGTGGCGGCCGTGGTGGCCGTGGCAGGCCCTTTCAGGCGCTCATCGGCAGGTCGTCGGGCGGCAGCGGGACCACCCGGTCCGCGGTCGCGAGGTGGACCAGGTCGGTGGCGAGCCCACCGCGTCGGCAGGCCGCGAGCAGGCCCGCGGCGAAGCGGCGGTCCTCGGCGTCGACGGGGTGCGTGCCGGGTCGCGAACGGAGCATGGCCACCCGGCCGTCCGGTGCCGCGTCGTCGAGCACGCCGCGCAGCATCGCGACCATCGAGTCGAGCTGGTCGGGGTCGGGCAGGTCGACGCAGTGCTCGACCTCCAGCACGCCGGCCATGGGGTGGTCGTCCTCGTCGATGAGCAGCAGCCACAGGCCGTGCCCGCGGTGGGCGTCGCGCGAGCCGACGAGGTGGCGCCAGGTGCGCAGCAGGGAGACCTGGTCGTCGAGGACGAGCACGTCGGGGCTGTAGGTGCTGTCACCCACGACCCAGTCGGGGTCGGCGGCGGGGTCGCAGTCGGGGTGGTCAGGGAGGTCCGAGATGTCCATGGCCCCAGGCTGCACCGATCCGAGCCCGGTCGTCCGCGCTCCTCCACAGGCGCCGGGTCCGGGGCCGCCTGTGGACGGCAAGGGGTCTCGACGACGGCTCGCTGGCGCTCGCCTGCTCGACCAGCGGGGGTCGGCCTCGGGCGCTCGCCTGCTCGACCAGCGGGGGCCAGGCTCAGACCACCGAGCGGTACACCTCGACGGTCCGCTCGGCGATGGCCGGCCAGCCGAAGGACTCGATCGCGCGCTGCCGACCCGCCCGGCCCATCGCGGCGGCCGCGTCGGGGTCGGAGACGACGCGCAGCATCGCGTCGGCGAAGTCGGCGACGTACTGCTCGGGGTCCAGCGGGGTGCCGGTGCCGTCGGTGGCCTGCTCGATGGGCACCAGGACGCCGGTCGAGCCCGGCACGACGACCTCCGGGATGCCTCCGGTGGCGGTCGCGACGACCGCGGTCTCGCACGCCATCGCCTCGAGGTTGACGATGCCGAGCGGCTCGTAGACCGACGGGCAGGCGAAGACCGTGGCCTGCGTGAGCAGGGCGATCACCTCCGCGCGCGGCAGCATCTCGGGGATCCACACGACCCCGCCCGCGTCGCCGCGGGACTCCCGCAGGCCGGCGACCAGGCCCTCGACCTCGGCGAGGATCTCCGGGGTGTCCGGGGCGCCTGCGCACAGCACGACCTGCACCTCCGGCGGCAGCGAGGCGCACGCGCGCAGGAAGAGCGGCAGCCCCTTCTGCCGGGTGATCCGCCCGACGAAGACCACCGACGGGCGCTCGGGGTCCACGCCGAGACGGCGGCACACCTCCTCGTCCGGCCGCGGAGCCCACAGCCCGGTGTCGATCCCGTTGTGCACGGTGTGCACGCGCGCCGGGTCGACCGCGGGGTAGGAGCGCAGCACGTCCTCCCGCATCGCCGCCGACACCGCGATCACCGCGGCGGCGGACTCGTAGGCGGTGCGCTCGACCCACGACGACAGGCGGTAGCCGCCGCCGAGCTGCTCGGCCTTCCACGGTCGCAGCGGCTCGAGGCTGTGCGCGGTCACCACGTGCGGCACGTCGTGCAGCAGCCCCGCGAGGTGGCCGGCGTGGTTGGCGTACCAGGTGTGGCTGTGCACCAGGTCGGTCCCCGCGCAGGCGTCGGCCATCGCCAGGTCGACGCCCATCGTGCGCAGTGCCGGGTTGGCCGCGGACAGCTCCGCGAGGTCGGCGTACGACGACGTCAGCTGCTCCGAGCGCTCCGCGCCGAACGCGTGCACGTGGGTCTCGAGGTCGTCGCGGTCGCGCAGTGCGCGCACCAGCTCGGCCACGTGGACCCCGGCCCCTCCGTAGATCTCCGGCGGGTACTCCTTGCTCAGCACGTCGACTCGCACACCGCGAACCTACTCGCCACCTCCCGGGGCTGGGGAGATGTGGTTAACGTGAGCGTCATGAGTGCCAGCGCCGGCCGCAAGAAGGTCCTCGCCATCGTCCTGGCGGGCGGTGAGGGCAAGCGGTTGATGCCGCTGACCGCGGACCGTGCGAAACCTGCGGTGCCCTTCGCCGGCATCTACCGGCTCATCGACTTCGCGCTGTCCAACGTCGTGAACTCCGGCTACCTCAAGGTGGTCGTGCTGACGCAGTACAAGTCGCACAGCCTGGACCGCCACGTCACCCAGACCTGGCGGATGTCGAACCTGCTGGGCAACTACGTCGCCCCCGTGCCGGCCCAGCAGCGCGTCGGCAAGCACTGGTACCTCGGGTCGGCCGACGCGATCTACCAGTCGCTCAACCTCATCCGCGACGAGAAGCCCGACATTGTCGTGGTCGTCGGCGCCGACCACGTCTACCGGATGGACTTCGCCCAGATGGTCGACCAGCACGTCGAGTCCGGCGCCGCGTGCACGGTCGCGGCGATCCGGCAGCCGATCGCGATGGCCGACCAGTTCGGCGTCATCGACGTCCAGCCCGACGAGCCGTCGCGCATCCGGGAGTTCCTGGAGAAGCCCACCGACCCGGTCGGGCTGCCCGACAGCCCCGGCGAGGTGCTGGCCTCGATGGGCAACTACGTCTTCGACGCCGACGCCCTGGTCGAGGCGGTCACCCGCGACTCCAGCACCACCGGCTCCAAGCACGACATGGGCGGCGACATCGTGCCGGCGTTCGTACGCCGCTCGCAGGCCGGCGTCTACGACTACAAGGACAACGTGGTGCCCGGTGCCACCGCGCGCGACGCCGGCTACTGGCGCGACGTCGGGACCCTGGGCTCCTACTACGCCGCCCACATGGACGTCGTCTCGCCGATGCCGATCTTCAACCTCTACAACACCGAGTGGCCGGTCTACACCTCCTACGGCCCGCAGCCGCCGGTGAAGCTGGTCCAGGGCGCCAACGGCTCGCCCGCGGCCACGGACGAGGCGCTCCTGTCGCCCGGCGTCGTGGTCTCCGGCGGGTCGGTGTCCCGCTCGGTGCTCTCCCCGGACGTCCGCGTCGAGGACGGGGCGGAGGTGACCGGCTCGGTGCTGCTCAACGGGGTGACCGTCGGGGCCGGGGCGGTCGTGCGCGACACCATCCTGGACAAGAACGTCGTCGTCCCGCCCGGCGCGGTCATCGGGGTCGACCCCGAGGCCGACCGGGCGCGCGGGTTCCTCGTCACCGAGGGCCTGACGGTGCTCGGCAAGGACCAGCCCTTCCCGACCGACGCGTGAGCGGCCGGCCCTCGTTCAGTCGTGCCGAGCTGGAGTCCTTCCGCGACGCGGAGGTGCCCGACCTGCTCGGCGGCCCCGACGACCCGCCGGTGCGGCTGCTGTTCGTCGGCATCAACCCCGGCCTGTGGACCGCTGCCATCCAGACCCACTTCGCGCACCCGGGCAACCGTTTCTACCCCGCGCTGCTGCGCGGCGGCGTGATCACCGAGCCCGTCGACGCCGCGGCCGGCATGACCGAGGAGGACCGTGCCCGCTTCCGGGCCCGCGGCATCGGCATCACCAACCTCGTGCGCCGCGCCACGGCGAAGGCCTCCGAGCTGACCAGCGAGGAGCTGCGGGCCGGGGGAGCGGACCTGGTCGCCCTGGTCGAGCGGGTGCGACCGCGGGTGGTCGCCGTCGCCGGCATCACCGCCTACCGGCAGGCCTTCGCGCTGCCCAAGGCCGTGCCCGGGCGGCAGCCGGAGCCGATGGGGCCGGCCGAGCTGTGGGTGGTGCCCAACCCCAGCGGGCTCAACGCGCACGAGACGGTCAAGAGCCTCGCAGCGGCGTACGCCGAGGTCGGCCGCGCCGCCGGGCTGCTGTAGGCGCAGCGGTGCGGGAGGCGCTCAGTCGCGCCGCACGACGAGCGCGTTGGCGACGTTGCGCAGCACGGAGTCCGAGGGGTCGTTGAGCACCTTCAGCACGCCGCGCTTGCCGCCGACCATGGTGGTCGAGCCGCCGCCGTCGAGGTTGAGCGCCTCGTCGGCGCCGAGGTCCTGCATCATCCGGGCCAGCTCGACCATCGTGTAGCCGCGGCTGTCGTCGGAGCGGCCGTCGACGGCGAGCAGCAGCACCTCGTTGGTGTCGCGGTCGATGCCCACGGCGGTGCGGGGGTGCATCTCGGAGTCGTCCACGACCTGCACGACGCCGTCGTCGATGAGCAGCTTGGAGCCGGTGATGACCAGCCGGGGCCGACCGCGCAGCCCCCACGAGACGTCGGCGTCACCGCGCTTGAGCTTGCGCAGCTGCTTCGCCCCCTCGCCCCGGCCGATCAGCACCAGCCCGTCGATCGTGCGTCCGGCCCTGAGCTTGCCGCGGTTGGCCACGACCCGCCCGCCGCGGACCTCGACCATCCGGACGTCCTGCTGCTGGCCCTGGGTGACCTCGTAGCCGGGGGTGCGGCCCCACTTGCGCGTGTAGATCCCGATGCCGCCGGGCAGCACGAAGTGGCTGTTGATGTTGGTGACGTCGGCGGTCGGGCGCTGCTTGATGCTGCCCCGGAAGTCGATCTCGCCGAACTGCGGCCGCCCCTTCTTCGTCAGGAAGAACCCCTGGTTCCACCCGGTCTCGCGGGCGTTGAGCAGCCCCCTGCGCGGGGAGGTCGTGACGCCGAGCGGTGCCCCGGTGCGACCGATGTCGTAGAAGTCGCCGTTGACGGCGGCCACCGCGCCCGCGTCGCGCGCCATGGTCAGGACGTCCTCGACCGCGGCGACCTTGCCGGGGTTGACCACGTCGAGGCGGATGTCGTCGCGGTCGAGGTCGACCGCCAGCAGGTGCGCGACGACCGGGCCGCGGGCATCGGTCTGGGTCCAGGTGGTGTGGACGACGCCGGGGCCGAGGCGCCGCTGGGTCGTGGCGGAGCGCTGTGCGGGCAGGGCCCTGCGGGCCGCGACGTACGGCGCCGGCTGACCGACCACGCCGTCGGAGCTGTGCCAGGTGGGCTCCGCCGGCCCCAGGTCGACCACCTGGTCCGCGGGGCGCGCGACGCGCTCCTCGGCGGTCGCGTCGGACGGCCGGTCCGCGCCCGGGACGGCTGCTGCGGGCGCGACGACGACGCCGCTCAGCGCGAGGGCAGCGAGGACGGACCGAGAACGCACCCGTCGATGTTAAAGGAGTGACGGATGTGACGGAAGGGCTCGTCGGGGCGGCGTGAGTTTCATCGGGGGGCCGCTGGGCCTCGCGGCTCCCCGACGCAGGTGCATCGGCGGGCCGTGAGGTTCATCGGGGCGCCGCTGAACCTTCGCGCAGTCGGCCCACCCCCTCCTGGTCGGCTCAGCCCAGCCGGCCCGCCGTGTGCAGGACGGTGTCCTCGAGCAGCACGACGCCGGGGGTCCGGCTGCTCATGCCGACGAAGGTGTCGCTGATCGGGCTCGCGAGGAGGAAGAGCGACTGCCCCTCCGGCACCTCGACCCCGACGGCCGGCAGCTCGATGCGGACCTCCTCGCCGACGAGCGGCAGCGCGGCGCGGAAGGGCAGCACGTTGTTCTGCACCAGGGTCGCGTCGGCGGGCGAGGTGCCGATCGCCAGGCCGTAGAACGCCCTGGCGTCGGCCCCGATCGTGGTGGCCAGCGCCGTGAGGTGGGACCCGCCCGCCACAGTGAGCGGACCCTCGGCCACCTCGAAGGCGATCGGTCCGCCGGCGGCCGCGGTCGTGGCGACGGTGCCGACCGGCAGCTCTAGCCGGCGCTTGATGCTGCGGGTCGTCACGCAGCCGGACTCCGGGGTGGCGACGTGGAAGCGGCCGTAGCCGCGCACCTTCTTCTTCGCCCCCTTGAGCGCACGGTCGAGGAAGGCGAGGGTCAGGTCGGTGAAGTCACCGCCGGAGAGCTTCTCCGCGCAGGGGTCGGAGCTGACGCTGACGCCGGCGGGCAGCACCGCGGGCAGGGCGTGGCCGCCGTTGTAGGCGGTGAAGATGCTGCGCTTGCGGGCCTTCCGCGTCAGCGCCACCTTCCAGTTGGTCAGCGCCTGCTCCAGCGGGAAGAGGGTGTCGGTGGTGCCCTGGCCGAACAGCACCGGCACGTCCAGCTTCGCGCCCTGGGCGACCTGCCACTTCGGGCCGTTCTTCTCCATGAAGGTCACCATGTCCTCGGTGCCGGGCACCGACCCGTCCGGCCAGGTGCCGGTCGCGGCACCCTCGACGAGGGCCTTGTAGACGTTCGGCGGCAGCGCGTCGCTGGGCAGCGACCCGGCGGACAGCGCGAGGGCCCACTCGGTGCGCACCACGCCCTCGGGGGCCAGGCTCTCCTCGAGGTCGTGCCAGGTGATCTGCGGGACCAGGGCGTCGACGACCTGCCGACCGGTCGCCCGGATCTCCTCGAAGGCCATGAGGAACTGGTAGCCACCGCCGTACGACCCACCGATGGCGCCGATCCGCGGGTCGCCCTTGCGGTCCTGGATCACCCAGGGCAGCTCGCTGACCAGCTTCACGAGGGCGCGGACGTCGTGGCCCTCGAGGTCGGGGTTCTCGACGTGGGCGTGCCCGCCGGACTCGCCGAAGCCACGCTGGTCGAAGGAGAGGACGCCGTAGCCGTGCCGGGTGAACCTCAGTGCCTGCCCCGACTCGGTCCACCGCGAGCCGCCCCACCCGTGGGACTGGAAGACCAGCGGCACCGGCCGTTCCGGGGTGGCGCCCGCGGGCTGGAAGAGCGTCCAGCAGATGTCCACCGGCTCCGTCTCACCGGGTTCCGGCACGCTCTGCAGGCATCCGTCGGTCACCAGGGCACCAGGTGTGCTGGTGCGTGCTTCCGCGGTGGTCGCGTTGGTGACGCCGAGCGTCGTCAGCCCCAGCGCGGCGGCCAGGGCGGTCGCGACGGCGGCTCGGGTGACACGGGTGGCTCGGGTGGTACGACGCACGGGGTCTGCTCCTCGAGGGTTCGGTTGCCGGAGACAACGAGAGACGGTCGTCACAGGTCACGGGCTGCCGCGGACCGGGTCGCCGGCGGCGTACCTTCTCTGCGTGGGCACCTGGAACTCCCTGGCCGTGGGGGACAACCTCGTGGTGCTCGCCGAGCTCGCCGCGGAGGGTGCGCGCTTCGACGTGGCCTACCTCGACCCGCCCTACAACACCGGCAGCGCGCTGACCTACCGCGACCGCACGGCCTCGCACGAGGAGTGGCTCGCGGCTCTTCGGCCACGACTGGAGGCCGTGCGTGCGGTGCTCGCGCCGACCGGCGCGGTCTTCGTCAGCATCGACGACCACGAGGTCGCGCGGCTGCGGCTGCTGCTCGACGAGGTCCTCGGCGAGGAGCAGTTCCTCGCGCAGGTCGTGGTCAACCTCAACCCCAAGGGGCGCCAGCTCGGGCCCGGCTTCGCCACCAGCCACGAGTACCTCCTCGTGTACGCCGTCGACCGCTCGGCCTGCGCGCTCGACGCCTCCACCCCCGACACGGTCGACCCCGCCGACTTCCCGCACCACGACGAGGCGAGCGGCCGCGCCTTCCGGCTGCTGCCGCTGCGCAACACCAACAAGAAGTTCAACCCCACCACGGCGCGGACCCTGCACTACCCGCTCTGGGGCGACCCGGTGACCGGTCGGGTCGCGACGGCCCCCTTCGGGGCTGCGCAGGAGATCGAGCCGGTCTTCGGCGACGGCACCCCGGCGGTCTGGCGGTGGAGTGCGCCGCGCGTCGACGAGCGCCCCGACGACCTGGTCTGTCGGGTGGTGAAGGGGCGCGGCGGTGAGCGGGTCGACGTCTACCAGCGCGACTGGCTGCACGCCGGGCGCCGCAAGAAGCTGCGCACCGTCTGGCTGGCCGAGGAGGTCGGCTCCACCGACACCGCCGTCGCCGAGCTCAAGGCCCTCGTCGGACCGGTCTTCGCCTCGCCCAAGCCCACCGGGCTGCTGCGCCGCGTCCTCGGCACCTACCCCGACGACGCCCGGGTGCTGGACCCGTTCGCCGGCAGCGGCACCACCGGGCACGCGGTCGCGATGCTCAACGCCGAGGACGGCGGGCGGCGGACCTGCCTGTCGATCAACCACCCCGAGCCGGTGCCGCCCGGCTCACCCGCGGCCGCCGCGGGACTCGCCACGGTCGCCGACATCACCCGGGCGCGCCTCACCGCCGTCGCCGAGGCGTACGGAGGTGGGCTGGCCCTGCGCTGACCTGCCCTGCGCTGACCTGCCCTGCGCTGACCTGCCCTGCGTCGACCGGCTGCCCCGGGGAGACCCCTCAGTCGACGCCGACCGCCTTCTCGAGGTTGGCGACCTCGTCGTCGAGGTGGGTCAGCAGCCGCTGCAGGTGCGGGACCGTGCGGCGGCAGCCCGTGAGACCGAAGCCCATCTGCCCGTCGTAGGAGGTGCAGGTGATGTTGAGCGCCATGCCGTTGATCGGGATCGACAGCGGGTAGGTGCCGGTGAGCTTCGCGCCGTTCCAGTAGTGGCTGGTGCGCGGGCCGGGCACGTTGCTGATGATGAGGTTGTACGGCGGCCGCACGATGCCCTGCATCCGCAGCAGCGGCGCCAGGATCGCGGGCGCCTGGCCCAGGGCGCTCATCGCGAGGATCTGCGTCTGGGTCATCGACGACAGCGCCTCCTTGCCGTCGCGCATCGAGAGGTGGATGCGGTCCAGGCGCTCGGCCGGGTCGCCGAGGTCGGTGGCCAGCTGCACCATCACCGAGCCGATGGCGTTGCCGCCGTCGGCCGAGGCGATCTGGGACTGCTTGGCGTTGAGGCCGACCGGGACCATCGCGACCATCGGGTCCTCGGGCAGCGCGTCGAGCTCGAGCAGGTAGGTGCGCATCGCGCCGGAGCACATCGCCAGCACGACGTCGTTGATCGTGGTGCCGGACGCCTTGGCGATGGCCTTGAGTCGCTCCACCGGCCAGTCGTCGGCCGCGAACCGGCGGGCGCCGGTGATCGACTGGTTGAAGATCGTGCGCGGGGCGTGGAAGGAGACCGCGGAGGTCTGGTTGCGCACGCCCTTGGAGAGGGTGCGGACCAGCGCACCGGGCATGCCGGCCGCCTCGGCGGCCACGCCCAGCGCCGTACGGAAGGCTGCGACGGGGACCTCGGGCAGCGTGGTCGGTGCGTCCTCGACCGGCTTGCGCTGGGGGCGGGAGTGCCGCGCCCAGGGCGCGAGCATGCCGCGCTCGTCGGGGTCGGTGGTGAGCACGCTCTGCATCAGGCGCATCGCGGAGATGCCGTCGACCAGGGCGTGGTGGATCTTCGTGTAGAGCGCGACCTTGCCGTCGGCGAGGCCCTCGATGACGTGCGACTCCCACAGCGGCCGCTCCCAGGCCAGGCGGGTGGAGTGCAGGCGCGAGCACAGCTCGAAGAGCTCGCGGTAGCGGCCGGGCGCCGGCAGCGCGCTGTGCCGGACGTGGTGCTCGATGTCGAACTGCTCGTCCGGCCGCCACACCAGCTGGGCGCCGGTCTTGACCGAGCGGTGCGGGTGCTTGAGGAACAGCGGCGCCACCTCGTCGATGTCGCGCATCGACTCGTACATCTCGCGGATGTAGTCGGGTCCGGCCCCCTCGGGCTTCTCGAACAGCTGCAGCCCGCCGACGTGCATCGGCATGGAGCGGTTCTCCGAGAGGAGGAACGCAGCGGAGGGAGGATCGATGACGGAGACCACGGAGGAGCCTTTCGGTGGAACGGGTTCTCGTGAACCTGCCCGGTGAGGGTGGCCCACGATCCTGCCGTGCGCGTGACGCACGCCACAAGCAACAGTGGCAGAACGGACCAACGGCGCGGAGGTGACGCGCGGCCCGCCGGTCGTCCACAGGTCGGACCGCTGGTCTGGTCCTCCCCAGGGCGACGACGAGGGAGCCGCGACCGGCTCCCTCGTCCCTAGGTTCGTCCCGTCCGCGCCGGACCCGCCGGCGCCACCTCTCGGGAGGCACCCATGCACCGCACCGTCCCCACCCCCGCCCGCCCGCTCGCCCGCCCGCTCGACCGCCCGCTCGACCGCCCGCTGGCTCGGCTGCTCGTCGTGCTCGCCGCGGCGCTGGTCGCGCTCCTCGTCACGGCCGCGTCGGTCGGCGCCGCGCCGGACGCCAAGGCCCCGGCGCCGGAGACCATCGTCAAGGTCACCGGCAACGCCTCGGAGGGCTTCGGTATCGAGCACTACGACGGCAGCTCGACCTTCCCGCCGACCCACTCCGAGGCGATGGCCGAGTGCCAGGAGTACTCCGCCAAGGTCGGGCGCATCCGCTGCCGGGTCGAGGTCAAGACCTGGTACCGCGACCTCGTCGCCACCAAGCGTGCGCTGAAGTACGCCCACCGCTCCTGAGCGGCGCCCGGCCCAGAGGGGCCTGCACGGGCCCGACCCGGGAGGGCGACCCGCACGGACGTACGCCGCTGGCAGGATCACCACGTGGACCTCGCCTCGCTCGACCGGCTGCGGTCCCGGCGACTGTCCCGGGGCCTGACCATCGGCCGCAGCTCCTACCGCGCCCGGGTGGCCCGCTTCCGCACCAAGCGGTGGCAGGTCGCCCAGTGCGCGGTGGCGGCGGCGGTCGCCTGGCTGGTGGCCACGCACGCGCTGGGCCACGAGGTCCCGGTCTTCGCGCCGATCGCGGCGGTGCTCGCGCTCGGGACCTCCTACGGCCAGCGGCTGCGCCGCGTCGCCGAGATCACCGTCGGGGTCGCCGTCGGCGTGCTCCTGGCTGACCTGCTCGTCGCGCTGCTCGGCACCGGCGCGTGGCAGCTCGGGCTGGTGGTGGCCATGGCGATGACGGCCGGGATCCTGCTCGACGGCGGCACGATGCTGGTCAACCAGGCGGCGATCCAGTCGATCTTCGTGGTGGCGCTGCTGCCGGGCACCGGTGGGGCTTTCACTCGGTGGACCGACGCGCTGGTCGGCGGCCTCGTGGCCCTGGTGGCCGCGACCATCGTGCCGGCCGCGGCACTGCGGCGCCCGCGCGAGCAGGCCTCGGTGGTGCTGCGCAAGCAGGCGCGGCTGCTGCGGGGCGTGGCGGAGGTGCTGCGCGAGGGCGACGCCGACCTCGGGGCCGAGCTGCTGGCCGAGGCGCGCTCGACCGAGCCGCTGATCCGCGAGCTCGAGGACGCCGCGGCGGAGGGGATGGCGGTGGTGACCTCCTCGCCGTTCCGGATCCGGCACAGGCCGACGGTGCGGCGGATGAGCGACCTGGTCGTGCCGCTGGACCGGTCGATGCGCTCGTGCCGGGTGCTGGTGCGCCAGGCCGCGGTCGCCGCCCACCGGCGACGGCCGGTGCCTCCGGCGTACGCCGCGCTGGCCGAGGACCTCGCCTTCGCCGTCGACGTCATGGTGGCCGAGCTGGCCGAGGAACGGATGCCGGTCGCGGCGCGGCCCGCGCTGCTCGGGGTCGGCAAGGGCACCGGCGAGGTGGTGCGCACCGACGAGATGACCGCCGACATGGTGCTCGGCCTGCTGCGCGCCGTCGTGGCCGACCTGCTGATGATCACCGGCATGGACGCGATGCAGGCCTCCGACGCGCTGCCGCCGCCCCCGCGCTGAGCCCGGCCGGATCCCGGGTCGACCCTGAGCCGGGCGCTAGAGGGACTCGCGCAGCTCGCGGACCACCGAGTCGACGACGGCCACCAGGTCGCCGTCGGTGGCGGCCGCGACCGCCCGCTGGCGCTGGTAGGACGCGCCGCGCTCGACGATGTCGCGCACCGAGTCCAGCTCCGCGGCGCACCCGAGCCGCTCGGCCACCGGCTCCAGCCGCACCAGCAGGTCGGCGAGGTCGTCGGTGACGAGCCGCTCGGTGGACTGGGCGTCGAGGATGACGATGGCGTCGAGCCCGTAGCGCGCGGCGCGCCACTTGTTCTCCTGCACGTGCCACGGCGGCAGCACCGGCAGCGCCTCTCCACGCGCGACCCGCTCGTCGAGGTCGACGACCAGGCAGTGGCACAGCGCGGTGAGGGCGGCCAGCTCGGGGAGGGTGGAGACCCCGTCGCAGACACGGTTCTCCAGGGTGCCCAGGTGCGGGGCGGGACGCAGGTCCCACCGGATCTCGCCGAGCTCGTCGATGACGCCGGTGGTCATCTGGTCGTCCACGAACGACTCGTACTCCGCCCAGGTGTCGAAGCAGAACGGCAGCCCCGCGGTCGGCAGCTGCTGGAACATCAGCGCGCGGTTGGAGGCGTAGCCGGTGTCGAGCCCGGCCCAGACCGGCGAGGACGCCGAGAGCGCCTGCAGGTGGGGGAAGTAGGTCAGCAGCGCGGAGAGCACCGGCATCACCCGGGCCCGCTCCGGCAGCCCCACGTGGACGTGGACGCCCCAGATCAGCATCTGCCGGCCCCACCACTGGGTGCGGTTGATGAGCTCGGCGTACCGGTGGCCCTCGGTCAGCTCCTGGGTGGTCCAGGAGGCGAAGGGGTGGGTGCCGGCGCCGTAGAGGTCCAGCCCCAGCTCGTCCGCGGCGGGGACCACCGCCTCGAGCGTGCCGCGCAGGTCGGTCATCGCCTCCTCGACGGTGCGGCACACCCCGCTCACGGCCTCGACGGTGTTGCGGAGCAGCTCCTTGTGCAGCCGCGAGGGGTCCGGCATCCGCGGGTGCGCCGCGGTGAAGAGCCGGGCTGCCTCGTTGCGCAGGTCGCGGGTCTCCCGGTCCACGAGGGCCAGTTCCCACTCCACCCCGAGCGTGGGCTCGGGGGAGCCACGGAAGTCGATCCGCACGTCGCACAGCGTTCCACACCGTCGGTCCTGGCGGGGCCCTCCCGGGGTGGCGAGGCTCACGTGGTCCACGCGGTGGCACGGGCTTGGGTCCCCGCGGGGGCTCCTGTCACCATCCGGTCATGGTGGACGCGCGCGAGGTGAACCTGGGCCTGGACCTGTGCCTGCGCGTCGGCGAGCTGCTCCTCTCCAGCGGGGCGGGCGCGGCCGACGTGACGGCGACGATGCAGTCGCTGTCCTACGCCCTCGGCCTGCGCGAGGCCTCGGTCGACATCACCTTCACCTCGCTGGCGATGACCTACCAGGACACCCCCGACGACATCCCGATCGTCGCCACCCGGCAGGTCAAGCAGCGCGCCATCGACTACGAGCACCTCACCCGCGTCGACCACCTCGTGCGCGACGTCCTGCGCGGCGACCTCGACCTGCGCGGGGCGCGCACCGAGCTGGGCCGCATCACCTCCACCGGTCACCCGCGCGCCCGCTGGGCGGTGACGCTGGGGTGGGGTGTGATGTGCGCCGGCGTCGGCATCCAGCTCGGCGGTGACTGGGCCGTGATCGGTCTGGCGTTCCTCGCCGCCATCACCATCGACCGGCTGCAGCTGCGGATGGCACGCCGCCGGATGCCGAGCTTCTACCAGCAGGTGGTCGGCGGCGGCGTCGCGACGCTGATCGCCCTCGGGGTGGGCGCCACCCCGATCAGCATCAACGTCTCCCAGGTCGTCACCGCCAACATCATCATGCTGCTGGCGGGCATCGGCTTCATGGGAGCGCTGCAGGACGCGCTGACCGGGTTCTACGTCACTGCCACCGCCCGCCTCACCGAGGCGTTCCTGGCGACCGCCGGCATCATCGCCGGCGTCTCGGGCGGGTTGTCGATCGGCTCGGTGCTGGGCCTGGAGATCCCCCGGCTGCAGCCGGGGGAGTACTCCCTGCAGACCATCGGCATGCTCGGGCTCGGCTCCGCGGTGGCTGCGGCCGCCTTCGCCTTCTCCTGCTACGCCCCGAAGCGGATCCTGCTGCCCATCGCGCTGGTGGCCGGCGTGGCCATCACGATCTCCGGCACCCTGCAGAACGCCGGCATCGGCCGCGCCTGGGGCGTGGCGATCGCGGCCCTGTTCGTCGGTCTGGTGAGCTTCTCGGTCTCGGGGTGGATGCGGGTGCCGCCCCTGGTCGTCGTGGTCTCCGCGGTGGTCCCGATGCTGCCGGGCCTCTCGATCTACCGCGGCCTCACGCTGCTCGGCGAGGGCGGCTCGTCGATCCCCGAGGGCCTGCTGGCGATGACGGCGGCCATCTCGGTCGCGATCGCGCTGTCCTCCGGCGTGATCCTCGGTGAGTACGTCGCCCAGCCGCTCAAGCGCGAGGCGCAGCGGCTCGAGACGCGACTCACCGGCCCGCGCCTGGTCGGTCCGGTCGACCACTCCCTGCGCCGGGACCGGTGGCGGCGTCGGCGCACGGCGCCGGACGGCTCACGGACCGACGACCCCTTCTAGGCGCCCAGGTCGGCCAGCAGGCGCAGCCACTCCTGCGCACGCCCGTCGAACGCGCCCGTGCCGGCCGTGGCCTCGGCCCACACCTCGTGGCGCGCGGCGTCCGCTGCCGCGACCACCTCGGCGGGGTAGCCGTAGAGCACCTGGTGCTCCTCGAACTCGTCCTCGTCGTCGACGAACCACTCGCCGCTCTCGCGGCGGATGACGTCGAGGTCGAGGTCCACCGCGCGCACCACCGCCGGACCCGTCGCGGTGTCCAGCACCGCCGGGGTGGCCATGTCGACGTAGGCCGTGCACCAGATGCCGGGGGCGTGGAAGGTCGCCGCCCACCAGCGCTCGCGGGGGAACAGCGTCACCGTGGCGACCTCGGAGACGAACTCGAGGCCGGGCCGGTGGTGCCGCACGCCGGCCGGGGTGCCCACCCACAGGCCGAGGTCGTCGGTCCCGAGCCACACCGCGTCGTACTCCCAGTGCGGGCGGTCGCCCCACTTGGTCATCGCGACGTGCAGCGGCTCCCCGACCCCCATGCCCTCCCCGAGCTCCATGCCCCCAGCAAACGCCGAACCGGCGCGTCCTTCCGGAAGGACGCGCCGGTTCGGCACGGGGAACGGTGGATGCGAGGAGCCTCGGGGCCCGGTCAGACGACCTGGGTCTTGGGGGGCATGACCTTCTTGGAGACCTTGGCGACGACGTCCTGGTATCGCGAGCCGGAGAGCTTGGCGAACCAGTGCAGCGTGTGGGCGTCCATGCCGACGAGCACGCGGGCCTGGTCCTTCTCGATGCCGCGGACGATGATCTCGGCGGCCCTCTCCGGGGTCATCTTGGCGAGCTTCTCGTCGAAGAACTTCGCGGTGGCGGCCTGGTCCTCCTTGGCCGAGACGCGCGAGTTGCGGGCGATCGCGGTCTTGATGCCGCCGGGGTGCACGACGGTCACGCCGACGTTGTGGCCGGCGATGAGCATCTCCTCGCGCAGCGCCTCGGACAGGCCGCGGACGGCGTACTTCGAGGCGTTGTAGATCGACTGGCCCGGCATCGAGACCAGGCCGAAGAGCGAGGAGAGGTTGACGACGTGGCCGTCGCCGGAGGCGATGAGGTGCGGCAGGAACGCCTTGGTGCCGTGGAGGACCCCGTTGAGGTTGATGCCGAGGATCCACTCGATGTCGGACCACTCGAGGTCGACGAGGTCGCCGGCCAGCGCGACGCCGGCGTTGTTGACGACGACGTTGACCCGGCCGAACTGCGCGACGACGGCCTCGGCGTAGGCCTCGAAGGCCGCGCGGTCGGCGACGTCGAGGCGGTCCGAGCGGACCTCCCGGGCGCCGGCACCCTTCACGAGGTCCACGGTCTCGGCCAGGCCGGCCTCGTCGACGTCGGAGAGCGCGAGAAGGGAGCCCTTGCGGGCGAGGTTCAGGGCGAGGGCGCGGCCGATGCCGGAGCCGGCCCCGGTGATGACGACGACCTTGTCGGACAGGTTCTTCATGCGTGCGCAGCCTCTCGGGAGGGGGTGGTCTCGTCCGCGGCGGTCTCGCCGGTGACGGTGTAGGCGGACAGGTCGAAGCGCGACAGCAGCCGCCGGAACGTGAACGTGGCGTGCGGCCACAGGGTGGTGTTGCGGCCCTGGTCGTCGAGGTACCACGACGCGCAGCCGCCGGTGGTCCACACGGTGCGCTTCATCCGCTTCTGCAGCCCGGCGTTGAACTCGGCCGTCGGGGCCTCCTTGACCTCGACGGTGGCGAGCCGGTTGGTGCGCATCTGGCGGATCGCGTCACGGATGTAGGCGACCTGGGACTCGATGATGAAGACCATCGAGGAGTGGCCGAGCCCGGTGTTGGGGCCGACCATCATGAACAGGTTGGGGAACTCCGGGATCGTCGTGCCCTTGTACGCCCACATGCCGTGCTCGGCGAAGCGCTCGGCCAGCGTGCGACCGGTGCGGCCGGTGATCGCGTGCGCGATCGGGATGTCGGTGGTGTGGAAGCCGGTGGCCACGACCAGCGCGTCGATCTCGCGCTCGGTGCCGTCGGCGGTGACGATGCCGCTGCCGGTGATCTTGGAGATCGGGTCGGTCACCAGCTCGACGTTGTCGGAGGCGACGGCGGGGTAGTAGGCGTTGGAGATCAGGATGCGCTTGCAGCCGATCTCGAAGGTCGGCGTGAGCTTCTCGCGCAGCACCGGGTCCTTGACGTGCTTCTTGAGGTTGCCCAGCGCCATCCGCTTGGCGGGCGCGGCGATCTTCGGCTCGATCGTGAAGGCCGGGACGTAGGTCTCGCGGCCCCAGTAGATCGCGGTGCGGTAGAGCTTCTGCAGCCCGGGGACGTGGCGCAGCGCGGCCTTCTCCAGCGAGGAGTAGCGCCGGTCGTGGCGCGGCAGCACGTAGGGCGCGGTGCGCTGGTAGAGGTCGACGTGGCCGGCGATCCTCTGCAGCTCGGGCACCAGCTGGATCGCGCTGGCGCCGGTGCCGATGACGGCCACGCGCTTGCCGGTCAGGTTCACGGAGTGGTCCCACTGCGCGGAGTGGAAGACGTCGCCCTGGAAGGTCTCGATGCCCTCGATCTCGGGGAGCTTGGGCTCGGAGAGCCCTCCGGCGCCGGAGAGGACCGTGCGGGCGGCGTACGTCGCCGGGCCGTCGGGACCGGTGACCTCGACCATCCAGCGCTGCTGGTCGTCGTCCCAGCGCGCCGTCTCGACCCGGGTGTCGAAGACGAAGCGGTCCAGGACGCCGGCCTCGCGGGCGACCCGCTGGAGGTAGGCCTGGATCTCCGGCTGGGGCGAGAACGACATCGACCAGTCGGGGTTGGGCGCGAAGGAGAAGGAGTACAGCTGGCTCGGCACGTCGCAGGCGGCGCCGGGGTAGGTGTTGTCGCGCCAGGTGCCGCCGACGTCGGAGCCCTTCTCGATGACGACGAGGTCGCGCTCGCCGTCCTCGTCGAGCTTGATGGCAGCAGCGAGGCCGGCGAAGCCGGAACCGATGACCAGGTGGTCGACGGGGAGGGGAGTGCTCATGTGAAGGACGGTACTGGCGCTATTGAAAAAGTGTCAATAGAATGGGGGACGTGACCACCCGCACAGCGACCGCCCGCACCCGGTTGAGCAAGGAGGAGCGTCGCTCCCAGCTGCTCGACCTCGGCGTACGGCTGCTCTCGACGCGCTCGCTGGACGAGCTGAGCATCGACCTGCTCGCCGAGGAGGCCGGCATCTCGCGCGGGCTGCTCTACCACTACTTCGGCAACAAGCACGACTTCCACGAGGCGGTCGTCCGCCGGGCCGCCGACGACCTCATCGCCCAGACCGCGCCGCCGGTGGAGGGCGAGCCGCTGCACCGGCTGCTGGTCTCGATGACCGCCTACGTCGACTACGTCGACGCCAACGAGCCCGGCTACCGCTCGCTGGTGAAGGCCGCCTCCGGGGCCAATGACACCCTGCGCGAGATCTACGACGAGGCGCGCGCCGCCCTGACCGACCGGATCTTCCGCGAGGACGCGCAGGGCACGCTCATCACCGAGACCCCGCACTCCCGGCTCCTGGTGCGCGGCTGGGCGGCGATGGCCGAGGAGCTGGTGCTCGGGTGGAAGGCCGACCCGCAGGGCATCACCCGCGACCAGCTGCTGGAGGTGCTCGTGGCCTCGCTGCCGGCGCTGGTCGCCGTGCTGCCGGCCGAGCGCTCCGCGGACTGAGCCGCGTCGCGCTGACGGGGGCGAGCGCCGCCGATCAGCCGGGGGAGTCTCAGGACCCCGGGGGGCGGCGCTCGCCGGCCGTGGTGGAACCGCAGCTCCCAAGAGGGGAGATTAGGTCCCCCGTGGTCGTCGGGTCCATGTGATCGATCAAGAGCAACGACGACGGTCGCTGGCGACGTACGACGCAGGGGCGCCGTCCGGTGACCGGACGACGCCCCTGTGCGGCTCAGAGTGCGGGTGGGGGGTGCGGGTGGGGCTGGCTCAGCCCTTGACGACCTCGGCCAGCTGGTCGAGGCCCCAGGCCAGGTCGTCGGCGTCGATCACCAGCGGCGGCGCGAGACGGATGGTCGAGCCGTGGGTGTCCTTGGCGAGCACGCCGCGGGCCATCAGCGCCTCGCAGACCTCGCGTCCGGTGCCGACCGCGGGGTCGATGTCGACGCCGGCCCACAGGCCGCGCACCCGGACGGCGAGGACGCCGCGACCCACCAGGGCCTCGAGCCGCTCGCGCAGCAGCGTGCCGAGCTCGGTGGCCCGCGCCTGGTACTCGCCGGTGGCGAGCATCGTGACGACCTCGTGGCCCACGGCGCAGGCCAGCGCGTTGCCGCCGAAGGTCGAGCCGTGCTGGCCCGGGCGCAGCACGCCCAGCACGTCGCGGTCGGCCACCACGGCGGAGACGGGCACGATGCCGGCGCCGAGCGCCTTGCCGAGGACGTAGAGGTCGGGGACGACGTCCTCGTGGTCGCTGGCGAACGTCCTGCCGGTGCGACCGAGGCCGGCCTGGATCTCGTCGGCGGCCATCAGGACGTTCTCGCGGGCGGTGAGCTCGCGCAGGCCCTTCCAGAAGCCGTCGGGGGGCAGCACCACGCCGCCCTCGCCCTGGATCGGCTCCATCAGCACGCCGACGGTGTTCTCGTCGATCGCGGCCTCCACAGCGGCGAGGTCGCCGTAGGGGACCATCGTGAAGCCGGGGGCGAACGGGCCGAAGCCGTCGCGGGCGTCGGGGTCGTCGGAGAAGCCGACGATGGTGGTGGTGCGGCCGTGGAAGTTGCCGGAGGCCACGATGATGTTGGCCTGGCCGGGCGTGACGCCCTTGACCTCGTAGCCCCACTTGCGCATGACCTTGATGGCGGTCTCGACGGCCTCGGCGCCGGTGTTCATCGGCAGCACCAGCTCCTTGCCGCACAGGTCGCCGAGCGCGGCGCAGAAGTCGGCGAACCGGTCGTGGACGAAGGCGCGGCTGGTCAGCGTCAGCTTGTCGAGCTGCTCGTGGGCCACGCGCAGCAGGCCGGGGTGCCCGTGACCGAAGTTGAGCGCGGAGTAGCCGGCGAGCAGGTCGAGGTAGCGGGTGCCGTCGACGTCGGTCATCCACGCGCCCTCGGCGTGCTCGACGACGACCGGCAGCGGCTTGTAGTTGTGCGCCGTGCGGGCCTCGGCGCGCTGGAACAGCTCGGCGGAGCGAGGGGCGGTGCCTGTCGCGGTCCCTGCGGTGGTGGTCATGCGCGCCTCCTCGGCTCGGTACGGGTGTGCGGGCCCCACCAGAACAGACTCGGGCCCGGAAACCAAGGTTGGCACCAGTTCGTCCGGTCTCCGAATCCCGGCGACGGACGGTTGCCGGTGTCAGCCGACTGCCACCGGAAGGCGTACCTCGATGGTCGTGTCGCCCGGCGCGGACGTCAACGACGCGGTGCCGCCGTGCGCGGCCACGATCGCCTCCACCAGGGAGAGGCCGAGGCCGGCCCCGCCAGGGTCGACTCCGCCGCGGGTGCGGGACACGTCGCCGCGCACGAACCGCTCGAAGGCGCGCTCGGCGAGCTCGGGGTCGAAGCCGGGGCCGTCGTCGTGGACGGTGAAGCCGGTCGGGGTCGCGGCGACGGTGATCGTGGAGCCCTCGGGGGTGTGCTTGCGGGCGTTGGTCAGCAGGTTGGTGACGACCTGGTGCAGTCGCTGGTCGTCGCCGACCACCTCGACCACGTCCTCGGGCAGCTCGAGCCGCCAGTGGTGCGAGGGCGCCAGCACCCGGGCGTCGGAGACCGCCTCCAGCAGCAGGCGGGTGAGGTCGACCGGCTGCTGCTCGAGCGGCCGTCCGGAGTCGAGCCGGGCCAGCAGGAGCAGGTCCTCGACCAGGGCGGTCATCCGCACCGACTCCTCGGCGACCTTGGTCAGCGCGGTGCGCTGGGTGCCGGTGTCGTCGGGTCGGCGCTGGGCCAGCTCGGTGTAGCCCGCGATCGTCGCCAGCGGGGTGCGCAGCTCGTGGCTGGCGTCGGCCACGAACTGGCGCACCTGCTGCTCGCTGCGGTGCCGCGCGGTCAGCGAGGACTCCACGTGCGCGAGCAGGGTGTTGAGGGCCGCGCCCACGGCACCGGCCTCCGTGCGCTCGTCGGTCAGTCGCTCCGGGACCCGTTCGGCGAGCTCGATCTCCCCGGACTCCAACGGGAGCGCTGCCACCCGGTGCGCGGTGGCGGCGACCTCGGTCAGCGGCCGCAGCTGCCGGCGTACGACGACGCCGGCCGCGGCCGCAGCGAGCAGGGTGACGAGCGCGCCGAGCAGCACCTCGGCCAGGACCAGCTGGGCCACCGCGTCGTCGACGTCGCGGGTGGGCAGGCCCACGACGACGGTGCTCTCGCCGACGGTCGTCGCGGCGACGAGGTAGTCGCCCGACCGGCCGAGCGGGACCTCCTCGACCCGGCCGTCGGGGTCGACGTCCTCGAGCCGCGACGCGACCCGGTCGTCGAGGGTGTCGCGCTCGCCGCGGCCGTCGCCGACCACGATCGCCTGGGGGTCGCTGCCGGGCTCGAGCAGGGCGATGAGGGTGCCCGGCGCGAGGTTGCGCAGGTCCACGCGGGTCTGCTGCTGCACGCCCGGCGGCGTCGGCGGGGTCTCCAGGACGCTGCTGAGGGTGGAGCGCACCTCGCTGTCGAGGCGCTCGGTGAGGGCGTGGCGCATCACCAGCGTGGTGGCGGTGCCGAGCAGCACCGAGACCGCCAGGGCCAGCACCACGGCGGTGAGCACCAGGCGGGCGGTCAGCGACCGCAGCCGGTCAGCGACCGCCCGAGCCCGGGCGAGGAGCCGGGCCCTCAGCGGACCGGTCATCACGGGACGGGCTTCAGCACGTAGCCCGCGCCGCGCATCGTGTGGATCATCGGCTGCCGCCCGGCGTCGACCTTCTTGCGCAGGTAGGAGATGTAGAGCTCCACGACGTTGGCCTGGCCGCCGAAGTCGTAGTTCCAGACCCGGTCGAGGATCTGCGCCTTCGACAGCACCCGGCGCGGGTTGCGCATCAAGAAGCGCAGCAGCTCGAACTCGGTGGCGGTCAGCGTGATCTCGTCGCCGCCGCGGTGGACCTCGTGGCTGTCCTCGTCCAGGGTCAGGTCGCCGACCGTGAGGACGGTCGACTCCGCGGCCGCCTGGGCGCCGGCCCGCCGGAGCAGACCGCGCAGCCGGGCGACCAGCTCCTCGAGCGAGAACGGCTTGGTGACGTAGTCGTCGCCGCCGGCGGTCAGGCCGGCGATGCGGTCCTCCACGGCGTCGCGGGCGGTGAGGAAGACGACCGGCAGGTGCGGGTCGGTCGTCCGCATCCGGCGCAGCACCTCCAGGCCGTCGATGTCCGGGAGCATGATGTCGAGGACGACCGCGTCGGGCGCCATCTCCTTGGCGGCCGCGACCGCCTTGGTGCCCGAGTGCGCCGCCTGCACCTCGAAGCCCTCGTAGCGCAGCGCCATCGTGATCAGCTCGGCGATGTTGACCTCGTCGTCGACGACCAGGACGCGCAGGGGGCTGCCATCGGCACGGGTGAGCTCCATGGCAGCACCATGCCCGGTCTCGCTGTGGGTTTCCTGTGAGGCCGGTGTGCGAGCGCGGTGTGCCGAGCCTGCTGCGGCGGCTCGTGTGGCTCAGCGCGCGCCATGGACCGCGCTGGGCCACACGAGACGATCGTCAGCCGACGAGGTCGGCCACCGCGAGGCTGGCGAAGACCATCGCCGTGCCCAGCGGCGCGCCCGGGCCGGGGTAGTAGGGGCCGGTCATCGGTGCGGCGGTGTTGCCGACGGCGTACAGGCCCGGGACGGCGGAGCCGTCGGGTCGCAGCGCCCGGCCGTGCTCGTCGGTCACGACGCCGCCCTTGGTGCCGAGGTCGGACAGCACGAAGCGCGCCGCGTAGAACGGGCCCTGGTCGATCGGGGTGAGGGCCTTGTTGGGGCCCTCGCCGTAGGTGAAGAAGGTGTCGTACTCGTCGGCGCCGCGGCCGAAGTCCTCGTCGACGCCGGTGGCGCAGAAGCCGTTCCAGCGCTCGACGGTCGCCTCCAGCTCGTCGGCGGGTACGCCGATGGCCGCGGCGATCCCCGCGACCGACTCGGCCTCCACCCAGGTCCCGGCGGCGAGGTGCTCGGCGGGGTCGCCCTCGGGCATCGCGATGCCGGGGAGGCGGCCGCCCTCCCGGGAGTCGAAGACGAACCACGACGGCACGCGCGCGGGGTCCTTCGCCATCTCCCGGCCGAACCGGTCGTAGGGCAGCGACTCGTTGGCGTAGCGGCGCCCGTGGGCGTCGACCATCACCCCGCTGCGGAACCCGAGGGTGAACGATCCGGCTCCGTCGGGGTGCTCGAGGCCGGGGCAGAACCACCCGAGACCGGTCCAGTCGACGGCCGCGCCGGCGTTGATCGCCGCGGAGATCGGCTCGCCGGTGTTGGTGCCGCGCGGTGCCATCGTCCACGCCGCGCGGCCCGGGGTGCCGTGCGCGTGCCGGCGCGACTCGCTGCCCTCGAAGCCGCCGCTGCCCAGCAGCACGCCGCGCCGCGCGCGCACCTCGACCGGCCCCTCCTCGGTGGTGGCCCACACCCCGACGACGTGGTCGCCGGTGGCGTCGGTCTGGGTCATCAGGTCGCGCACGCAGTGGCCGGTGCGGATGGTGCCGCCGGCCTCGACGAAGGTCGCGGCCAGCCTGGCGATGAGCGCCTGCCCGCCGCTCAGCGTGCTGCGGCCCTCGCCCCCGACCCGGTCGCGCTCGACGGGCGGCCGGACCAGCGCGGCGACCTCGGCCGGCAGCTGGTCGCGCTTGGTGCTGGTGGGCTGGATGGAGCGGCCCATCGGGCAGCGGCCGGGGGCGTCGTAGTACTCCGGGAAGGGGAGCCACTCGAAGTCGATCCCGGCCTCCTCGAGGGCGGCCACGACCTGCGGCGACTGCGCGAGGAACGCCTCGACCTTCACCGGGTCCGGAGCCCAGCCGTCGACCGGCGCCAGCACCGCCCCGAGGTAGGCGCGTGCGGACTCGGTGGAGTCGGCGATGCCCGCGCGCTGCTGGACGGCGCTGCCGGGCAGCCAGCAGGCGCCACCGGAGTAGGCGGAGGTGCCGCCGATCCGGTCGGTCTTCTCCAGCACCACCGTGCGCAGCCCGGCGCGTTGGGCGAGGAGTGCTCCGGTGAGGGCGCCGCCGCCGGACCCGACGACCACGACGTCGTACTCGTTGCTCATGCCCGCGATCCTCATCGGTAGAACGTGTTCTAGGCAAGGGCTCGGGGCGGTGCGTCGTACGGGGTCGGGCGAATGGGTTCGTCGGGGTGAGGGCGGACTTGCCACAATGGGTCGGTCATGGAGGCAGGGACGTCGGTGGAGCGCGAGCCGCTCGAGATCACCTACCCCGCCGACCTCCCGGTCAGCCAGCGTCGCGACGACATCGCCGAGGCGATCCGCGACCACCAGGTCGTGGTGGTCGCCGGCGAGACCGGGTCGGGCAAGACGACCCAGCTGCCGAAGATCTGTCTGGAGCTGGGTCGTGGGCGCACGACGTACCGCAAGGCCCGTGACGGCAAGAAGCGTCCCCGCGGCGGGCTGATCGGGCACACCCAGCCGCGGCGGATCGCGGCGCGCTCGGTCGCCGAGCGGATCGCCGACGAGCTCGGGCAGCCGCTGGGGCAGCAGTCGGTCGTGGGCTACCAGGTGCGCTTCACCGACCGCACCAGCGCCGACACCCGCGTGAAGCTGATGACCGACGGCATCCTGCTCGCCGAGCTGCAGCGTGACCGGATGCTGTGGCGCTACGACACGATCATCATCGACGAGGCCCACGAGCGCTCGCTCAACATCGACTTCCTGCTCGGCTACCTCAAGCGGCTGCTGCCGCGCCGGCCGGACCTCAAGCTCGTCATCACCTCCGCGACCATCGACGTGCAGCGCTTCTCCGAGCACTTCGCCGACCGCGACGGGACCCCGGCGCCGATCATCGAGGTGAGCGGACGCACCTACCCGGTGGAGGTCCGCTACCGGCCGTTGATGGAACTGCCCGAGGATGACGACGAGGGCGAGGTGGTCCAGCGTGACCAGACCGAGGCGATCGTCGACGCGGTCCGCGAGCTCGCGGCCGAGGGCCCGGGCGACGTGCTGGTCTTCCTGCCCGGCGAGCGGGAGATCCGCGACACCGCGGACGCCCTGGAGGACGCGGCGGGCTCGCTGCGGGGCGCGGGCGGGGGCGTCGAGGTCGTGCCGCTCTACTCGCGGCTCTCCGCCGCCGAGCAGCACCGCGTCTTCGCGCCGCACACCGGGCGCCGCGTGGTGCTGGCCACCAACGTCGCCGAGACGTCGCTGACGGTCCCCGGCATCCGGTACGTCGTCGACACCGGCGTCGCCCGCATCAGCCGCTACTCCCTGCGCACCAAGGTGCAGCGGCTGCCCGTCGAGGCCGTCAGCCAGGCCTCGGCCAACCAGCGCGCCGGTCGCTGCGGCCGCGTGGGGCCGGGCATCTGCATCCGGCTCTACTCCGAGGAGGACTTCCTCGGCCGACCGGAGTTCACCGACCCCGAGATCCTGCGCACCAACCTGGCCAGCGTCATCCTGCAGATGCGCGCGCTCGGCCTCGGCGACATCGCCCGCTTCCCGTTCGTCGAGCCGCCGGACCGCCGCAACGTCAGCTCCGGCCTCCAGCTGCTCGAGGAGCTCGGTGCCCTGCGCGCCGGCGGCGACGGCAAGGACTCCCTCACCGACACCGGCCGCCGCCTGGCGCGGCTGCCGATCGACCCGCGCCTGGGCCGGATGATCCTCGAGGCCGACCGCCTCGGCTGCGTCCGCGAGGTGCTCGTCATCGTCGCGGCGATGTCGCTCCAGGACCCGCGCGAGCGACCGGCCGAGCAGCGCGCGCAGGCCGACCAGCTGCACGCCCGGTTCAAGGCCGAGGGCTCGGACCTGCTCACCTGGCTCAACCTGTGGCGCTACGTCCGCGAGCAGCAGCGCGAGCTGTCCTCGAGCGCGTTCCGGCGCATGTGCAAGCGCGAGCACCTCAACTACCTGCGCATCCGTGAGTGGCAGGACTTCGAGTCCCAGCTGCGCCAGGTGTGCAAGGAGATGAAGATCGAGCTGGGGGTGCCCGCCGACACTCCGGACGCCGACGGCATCCACCAGGCGCTGCTCTCCGGCCTGCTCTCCCACATCGGGGTGCTGGAGGAGAAGGAGGTCTCGACAGGCTCGACCGGCGGAAGTGCTCGGGGGCGGGGCAAGGGCAAGCGGCCCGGCCCGCGGGAGTACCTCGGCGCCCGCGGCGCGCGGTTCGCGATCTTCCCGGGCTCGGGGCTGAAAGGGAGGTCTCCGGCGTTCGTCATGGCCGGTGAGCTCGTGGAGACCTCGCGCCTGTGGGCCCGCCAGGTAGCGGCGATCCAGCCCGAGTGGGCCGAGAAGCTGGCCGGCGACCTCGTGAAGAGGCAGTACTCCGAGCCGCACTGGTCGACCAAGCGCGCCGCCGTCATGGCACGCGAGCGGGTCACGCTGTACGGCGTGCCGCTGGTCGCCGACCGGCTGGTCAACTACGGCACGGTCGACCGGGCGCTCGCGCGCGAGCTGTTCATCCGGCACGCGCTGGTCCAGGGCGAGTGGGCGGCGCTGGAGTCGGGGCGCCAGAAGTTCTACGAGCACAACCGACGACTCCTCGAGGAGGCCGCCGAGCTCGAGCACCGCTCGCGGCGCCGCGACATCGTGGTCTCCGAGGACATCCTCTTCGACTTCTACGACGCCCGGGTCGGGCCCGAGGTCGTCTCCGGGGTGCACTTCGAGCAGTGGTGGAAGCGCGAGCGCCAGAAGCACCCGCGGCTGCTCGACTTCGACCTGTCGATGCTCACCCACGACACCGCCGAGGAGGTCACCGAGTCCGACTTCCCCCAGGCGTGGCAGGGGGAGGGGCTGACCTTCAACCTGGCCTACCACTTCGAGCCGGGCGCCGACGACGACGGCCTGACCATCGAGGTGCCGGTCGCGACCCTCAACCGGGTCGGGGCCGACGACTTCAGCTGGAACGTCCCCGGGTTGCGCGAGGAGCTGGTCACCGCGCTGATCCGCTCGCTGCCGAAGAACCTGCGCGTCTCGTTCGTCCCCGCCCCCGACAAGGCGCGGGAGTTCCTGCGGACCGTGCCGGCCGGCGAGGAGCCGCTGCTCGACGCGCTCGAGCGGTGGTGCCGTGCGACGACCGGGGTCGTGGTGCCGCGGGAGGCGTGGGACTGGTCGAAGGTCCCCGAGCACCTGCGCCCGACCTACCGCGTCGTCGACGAGCAGGGCCGCGAGCAGGCCCGGGGCAAGGACCTCGAGGCGCTCAAGCGGCCGCTGCGCGGCCAGTTCCAGCAGGCGATGGACGAGGTCGCGACCGACTCCGGCCTCGCGCGCACCGGCGAGACCACCTGGGTCTTCGGCGATCTGCCGGCCTCGATCACCCAGACCCGCGCCGGCCACGAGGTCACCGCCTACCCCGGGCTCGTCGACGAGGGGTCGAGCGTCGGCCTGGAGGTCGTCGGCTCGGCCGAGGAGCGCGACGCCCGGCACCGTCTCGGTGTGCGGCGGTTGGTGCTGCTCGGCCTTGACGCCCGCGGCGACCACACCGTCAAGCGGGTCCTCGACGGGCTCGACAACGCCCAGAAGCTCGGCCTGGCCGGCTCGCCCTACCCGACCGTCGCCGAGCTGTTGGAGGACTGCCGCGCGGCCGTGGTCGCCGAGGCCGTCGACGCCCGGCCCTCGGTGCGGTCGCAGGCGGCGTACGACGCACTCCTTGCCGCGGTCCGCGAGGACCTCGAGGCGCGGGTGCGGGGCGTGCTCGCCGACGTGGTGCGGGTGCTGACCACCTGGCGCGGCGTGGAGAAGGAGCTTTCGGGGCGAGCCGACATGGCGATGCTGCCGGCACTGACCGACATGCGCGCCCAGCTGGGGCGGCTGGTCGACCGCGGGTTCATCGCGGAGGCCGGCCCGACCCAGCTGCGACGGTTCCCGGTCTACCTCGCGGCACTGTCGCAGCGCCGCGAGAAGCTGCTGGAGGGCGGCGGCTCGGTCGGCCGCGACCGGCAGCTGATGGACCGCATCGCCGACCTCCAGGACGCCTGGCTGCACCAGGTCGACGCGCTGCCCGAGGGGCGCCCGCTGCCCGA
>Ga0208057_1000116_pt1 | contig 27073 bp, 20 predicted proteins | sample DeeseametaMP1649_FD_184183 | JGI IMG/M metagenome (GOLD analysis project Ga0208057, IMG submission 184183) | Marine microbial communities from the Deep Pacific Ocean - MP1649 (SPAdes) | ecosystem: Environmental > Aquatic > Marine > Oceanic | place: North of Tokelau, South Pacific Ocean...
CTTTCGATCCGGAACTTTGGCTGTGCCTCAGATAGTAGGCTTTGCAAAGGCAACAGAACTTTTTATGGATTGTAAAGATGAAGAAAATCAGCGTCTTGCATCTTTTAGAGATAAAATGCTTCGAGCAATAAAAAACTCGCACCCAGACGTAATCTTGAATGGGAGCTTGGAACAGCGACTGGCACATAATCTTAATCTATGTTTTCCTGGGCTGGAAGCAGAATCCCTGATCATGAAAATGAAGGGTGTTGCATGTTCAACAGGATCAGCCTGCAGCAGTGCCAATTTGGAACCATCCCATGTAATTAAAGCGATCGGGAGAGATACAGAAATGGCCCATTCTTCCATAAGATTTAGCTTGGGAAGATTCAATACAAAGGATGAAATTCATTTTGCGATTGAGAAAATAATTCATTCTATTTCTTACCTAAAAAAGAAATCGCCGAGATATTAGCTTATAAATAATTAACCCGCTAACTGAAACAATATTTTAAAATAAAGTCAATAAAAATTCCTTTTTATAACACTTTTTGGTTAATAGCTATCTAACTATTTAAAACATTTTTTATTCTTGTTCGTTCTAATTAGCTGTGACATTTCCTTAGGGGTTTGCTATATTAAGCTGTATATGTTATTAATTAACCGATATGATTAATGAAATCCTTCCTGGCGTATTCCACTGGACGGCCGTCCATGAGCGAATTCACATTGATGTAAGCTCGTATTATTTCGAAGAAGATAGTATCCTTCTCGATCCCATGGTGCCTTCCGCAGGATTGGATTGGTTTGGTGATCATGTACTGCCAAACCACATCCTTCTTTCCAACCGCCATCACTACCGCCATAGCGCTAAATTTCAAGAGTCTTTTGGCTGCACTGTCTGGTGTCACCAGTCTGGACTCCATGAATTCACTAAGGGTGAAGTGGTAAATCCCTTTGAGTTTGGCCACGAGTTCCCGGGCGGTATTGTGGCTATGGAAGTAGCTTCTCTCTGTCCGGAAGAAACGGCCTATCATTTTCCCGGTTCAGCTGGACTGATGGCCTTCGCCGATGGACTGGTTCGGGAAAGCGATGGTCCTCTGAGTTTTGTGCCAGATCGATTCATGGGAGACGACCCGGAAGGGGTGAAAGGGGGACTTAAGGCGGTGTTTCACCGCCTTCTCGACTGCGACTTTGACCACCTGCTCTTTGCCCATGGTAATCCTTGGATCGGTGGAGGAAAGGAAGTCCTCAGACAGTTTGTAGAGGGAGAATAGAAAATCCTTTTACGGGGTAACATTTATTCTCCATGATTCGCTTCGATCAAGTCTCAAAATTCTATGGCAGTGTTCCTGCCTTAAGGGATTTCTCTCTTGAGGCAGAGAAGGGTGAAACGGTTGTTCTGCTGGGGTTAAGCGGCTCCGGGAAGACGACCACCCTGCGGATGGTAAACGGCATGGTGATGCCCAGTTCCGGGCAAGTCATGGTGCGAGGATGTGATGTCTCCGACTGGCCACTAATTGACCTTCGACGGTCTATCGGGTATGTGATTCAGGAGGTGGGGCTGTTTCCTCACTGGACTGTGGCGCAAAATGTGGGAATGTTACCGAAGGTGGTCGAATGGGACAGCAAAAAAACCCGGCAACGCGTCGAGGAACTGCTGGAACTGGTTAGGCTTCCCTACAGTGACTACGCTCTCCGGTATCCGTCAGAGCTTTCCGGTGGAGAAGCTCAACGTGTGGGGGTAGCAAGGGCTTTGGCCCTAAAGCCCGATATTCTTCTTATGGACGAACCATTCGGAGCCTTGGATACCATCACCCGCCACCATACCCAAACCCAATTTCTTCAGATAAATGAAGAACAGAACGTCACCACTCTCTTTGTTACCCACGACATTCAGGAAGCCTTCAGAATTGGGGACCGAATTGTGATCATGAAAGAAGGCAGCATGGTCGAGATGGGGACGCCAGAGGCTCTGCTAGAGAATCAAGAATCGGATTACACACAGGAGTTGCTTGTTTCGGTGACGTTGCAATTTTCTGGTGAGGAAAAGGATGACATAACACGATGAGGAGTAGTCGTTTCATTGCGGTGGTGCTAATCCTTGTTTTGGCGGTTTGCCAGGGAAGTGAGCGGTCCATTATAGTGGGCAGTAAGCCATTCACAGAAAACTACGTACTAGCCGAGCTGCTGTGTCAGTTGATTGAAACAAATACAAACTATGATGTCGAGCGGAAGTTTGGTCTGGAAGGGACGTGGATGTGTTTCAGAGCTCTGGAGAGAGGAGAGATCGATCTCTATCCGGAATATACTGGGACTGGAGCTTTGGTAATTTTAAAATCTGATAATAAAAAAGATCAACAATTTGAAAACCTCAGGAATACATTCGAGGAGCGGTTTGGGATTACCTGGTTGGAGCCGTTTGGATTCAACAACAGTTGGGCTCTGGTGGTGCCTGAGGCCTTGGCGGTGGAAAGAAATCTCCAGACCTATTCGCAATTGGCTGAACAGACAGACCTACAAGCAGCCTTTACACACGAATTTCTGGAACGTAAGGACGGCTGGCCGGGACTTCGGGTGGCCTACGGATTTCAGTTCGAAGAGGTGAAGGGCATCCGCCATAGCCTTGCCTACAGTGCTATCATGGAGGGAATAATTAAAGTGACGGATGCTTACACCACCGACGGCGAAATCTTGCAGTATGACCTCCGGCTCTTGGATGACGATCGCCACTTTTTTCCTGAGTATCTCGCAGCGCCATTGGTTCGACTTGAAACACTGCAGGAGTTTCCTGGCCTTGAGGGTGTCCTCAACACCTTCGCGGGAAAGATTGATAACGCCAGGATGCAACAGCTTAATCTGCAGGCAAACGAGACCGGTGATGGGTATCCAAGAGTAGTTTCCGCTTTGCTTAGCAAGAGAAGCATATGCCTCTGAGTCAAGCCTCAGGGCAAATTCCGTTAGCAAAAACGGGCACTGCCCCAACAATTGCGATATGGCGCAGGCAAACCAACAATATTCCCGTCACGCGCATTACTACTGCCAGCAATGCCCTGAACAAAATTGGATACCTTATCGTCGATAACAAGATTAAAAGCATCTGGCGCATACATCGACCAACCTGCAGCCATTGCTCTTTTATAACCAGGATAGCGTATAGACTCTTTCTGGAAGGACAACCCAAATAACTCAGTTGCGACATCAAGCTGATGAATATTTTTCAAGTTGTATGGAAGGACATAATCATTAAGTTCGCCAGGAGTAATATTCAACCCATTAGCCAATTGCCCTTTAATATAATCACCAACCCCACCCTTCAAAAGGGGCAACAACGCGTTAGCAAGGCCATCACCAATGATGAAAGAACAACTCCCAAAAATTGTTAGTGCACAGATCCGATTAATCGAAACATCATCAACAATATCATCAACCAAATCGGCAAGAGCCAAGCCCTCAATTGGAACCTGAGTTACTCGATTTCCAAAAACCTCCGCAGCAATGTTTTCTCGTGATTGACCGCCATAATCGATAGTCAGATTTCGATAAAATATTCTGTAGATTCCAAGATTAAGAACATTGCCATCATTAAGACCGAGAAAAGCGCTCGCATCGGAGTAACGTGTTCGACCACCCGCATTAGGGCAAGTATCCGGACTGGTGCATGTTGCTGCAACATCCGTTTCCCCTCGCAGAAAAACGTCTGCCTCGCCATTCAAGTAGCCGCTAAAAGAGTTCAAACTACCGAAACTGAGCGGACCTGACACATTCTCTCCACCCAAACGTATTCCCACAACTTCTCTTAGTGTTTTGGTGTCATCATTTTTGATTGCAAATTGGAAAAAAGGCCGCTCAATGGAAAAGTCTTCCATGCCAGCTTGAGGCCCTTCATTAACTGCTCCAACCTTTTGATTAGTACCAGGAGCTGGGGATAGTGTTATGCAATTTCCTGAGCTGTTTGTAATGCAACCCAATGAAAAATTATCAATATCAAGGTCACAGCCCACACCATTTACACCCCCACAACCCAACTGAAGCTTTTCAATATTCAGGTTCAGGTCCAGCAAGGCGTCCAAGCCTGCTGTATAAAAAGTCACCCCTTGGGTGCCATTATCAAGGTCGTCGCCTACAACCTTGTTCATCTGCAACAGAGCCTGGCCCGTCACTTTAGAAAGCTGCTCATCACCCATCTCAATCATTGCTGATACAGACAACGAATAAGAAAGACTCAGCAGAAAAAGCATCCCTGAGAAAGCTGCCGACATTGTCTTTCCAAATACAATACGTGCTGTTATTTTCATTGTTGACATCCGTAACTCCGCACCCCAGCTTTCATTAGTGAAATTATTGCTGCTCCAGTGTAAGTGAGGTATAAATTTTCCCAGCAGGTACAATCATAGATCCTAGATCTTTACCACCAAATTCGATTCTTCTAATCTCAAGTGGGTCTCCAGCGCCACCGCCTGGCTTACTCGCCAAGGCACCAATATTCATATTGGTCGCGATCCGCAACTTTGGTTTGCCGTCCGCCTCTTCCGTTGCTGTCAATAAATCAATTTTCCCACCGCCACCGGCTAGAATCGCGTTTGTAGGAATTTCAATATCTCCGACAATATCAGCCAAACGTACATCCACATCCAATTTATTGAGATTGGGTTCAGCAAAAGAAATATATGTGCCATCCGCACTGCCAGTGATTTCACTGCCAGGGATGTCATTCAATTTGGCAAGACTAAGGAAGCCACCAAAATTAATTGCATCACCATTCGAAGACGGGAAAATTTTGAAGAGAAAATCGTCCAACTCTAGATTAATATCGATGTAACTACCGTAAACAGGGGATTCCATCCGAGGCACATCCCCCCCTCCAAACATACCGCGTAGTTGTAAGCGAACTTCATTAGAAGAAAGATTGAGGCCGTCTGCAAGAGACAAGCCAACCCCCATGTCATTGGCGGCAAACAGAAGATCCGCACCCATCAGACCAATAGCCAATCCATCTGCTGTTGGATTCAGCGGGTCGTGATAACTGGTTTGAAAATCAGTATCACCGATCATAAGATGGGTGCCATTTTCCCAGCGCGAACGATCCGGCCTCCCATTGGCATCAGCACCACCCTCTGTCTGGATAGCGGTGACCACATCCATGCTGAAGCCGGGAGAGCCAAGAGTTGAGCCATCACCTGACTGTGGATAGAGATACCAATTTGTGCTGATATCACCCAAGGTATAGATTAGCGCCCAACCTTCATCGATGTTATTCGCTGCAGAGACACCATCGCGATAGACAACCCTGGAAGAGTAAGCATGAAGGCCCCACTCTCGGTTTATAATGGCAAGCCCCGTGTCAGAGGGAGCAATCTCCAAAAGCTCCGTTGGCAAAACACCTCCTGTTGATGTGGTACAACCGGAAGGTGTACTCCCATAAGTGTTGCCACCCCCGAAGCAGATACCGCCAATACTTTGGTGCCCGGCTGAGACAGTATCCAATGTCAGATAACCAAACTCGACATCTTTACGGGTCTGCCCAAGCGTAGTGGGCATGCTGATTGGCTGGGTAAATTCCAGATAAGATTGTTTCTGGTCACCAGTATCTTCATATTTCGCCTCGCCTAGGACAAACTGGAAATTGTCTGCAAGGTTCAAACCGAGCGAGGCCGTAAGCCCCTGAGTGAAAGTACCATCATCAGGCAACCATGTGCCTTGCGGGAGCAAGTGCAAGTCAAAATCCTCAATCCCGCCGCGCCAACCGAACAGCAGCATGGGAATGGATTGTTCATTGAGTTGGAAAGCCGTAGAGGCCGTATTGGCCACATTGGCGAAAATATCGAAGGTGAGATTCAAGTCAGTACGTGAACCTAGCGCACTTCTTACCACTAAACCGTCGGCATCGACACCCACCGTGCCCTGATGCATATCAAACAGAAAGCCCAAATTATCCAATTGTATTTCAGTACTTCCTGCCGGCCCCATTCGGTAAAACATCCGACCCGGGTTGGCCATGGTCCATGTATTTGGATCAGGATCACTATTATCGATATCACCGACATTCACGATAACCCGTGCCTGGTTTGTGCTGATATTGGCAAAGCCACCATCGCCGAAGACGGCAAAGCGCCCACCGGAATCCAGCGCCACGGCACCAAATGAGCGGGACTCATCTGTCACTGACAGGCTATCGGCCTGCACTCGCATACGATTCCAGGTGGCATCCAGGCCAAGTCCTGGTCGGCCCTGATCATTGGTATAAGCATCAATGGCCAAGGCAAAGTCCAACGCCTGGCTGGCTTCGCTGCCATCGAGGTCAATCGGTTTTATGGCAAATTGGCTAGCATCAATGGCTGTGCCACCGATAATGATGTGATTCTGGATCGAATCGCTGTTAGCGTCTACTTCCCCATTGTCCAGTTCCCAGCGAATCTGTTCAGCCGTAATGGCATCGTTTTGCGGGACTTCCAGTCCGATTGTTACTCCGTCACGACCTTGGATTGCACCCATTTCCTGTTCGGAAAGCGCTTCCAGGGCATAGCTGTTCAGCGACCACAAAAGTAGTGCTGCGATAAAACTGCGCTCTATCCATTTATTATTTTTCATTTCTGCACACATAAACTCACCCGACGGTAGCCGACCGCTCGCGCCTAAAATCCGTACAGATAAAAGTCACCACCAAAGGCGATCCCCGCCTGGTAGCCATTGTTGTCGGCAATATTTAACCCCATAAAGGAACCGTTAATGTTCCTACTCCAGCCATCCTGTATTAGAGGCGATGAATTTGGTTCCACTGCCAATCCCTCAAAGTAAAGACCAAAGCGAACATCATTGAACTCCTGACCATCATTACTCGCTTCCGGATAACTGAGCCTTAGGCCAGCCATGTTCGCTAGGCCGGATGAGGCGCCACTAGAGCAATCGCCGCTAGGAAGAAGGCACGTGCCGTCTACCTCTTGAAATTTTTCTGCATTAAAGAAGCTATTGAACGCGGCACCAGAACCATAAGAGTCTCCTAACTCAGAGGCGTCCAGTGACAAACGGCGAAGATCGATAGAAGCATGGCCATTTTTAAAGACCAGCCATTCTGATTCGCGATTTTTTAACTGCATAGCAAAACGACAGTTCATGTTTCCCAAGCTGGCACCACCATTAGGAGTAGCACAGCCCGTAGCACCGGTCAGCCGCGCACCCGCTTCGTTAAAATCCGGGGTTCCTGGGTTATCTGCCTGATTACTGTTGAAGTAGTACTGAAAGCTCAACAGGATGCCCGCTTGGCCGGTGACCGCATCCATTTCTTCGTCGTCCAAGGCTTCGAGTGCCAAGACTGGATTCGCGTTCAAGCATGCTCCTACAATTAGGGTAGCGAAAGCATGGAGGGATTTCACGGTCGGGCGGGCCGTTACCCGGGAGGGCAACATGGAGGCTGCAAATGAATATCTCATGATTAATTGGCCCCCAATGTAGTGATTTTCATGTGATGAATTCGCATGCCTTCGATTCGGGAAATACCAATATTGGTAACATCGCTAGGGCTAGGGGCTGATCCGCCGGTGGGCGGGCTAACGAAGTAAATACCATTATCCGTATCATTCGGTCCCGGCAGCCCTACCCCGGTGCCAATATTAACGCCGGAGAAATCCCCCCAACGAACATAGCCTCGGGTGCCTTCGTTGGGGTTCTGGATTTCCCCGCCAACGATATTGCACGCGCCATCGCAATAAAAATCTTCGTATATTACTGAGGTATTGGGAATTCGAGTCAACTCAATAACAAAATCACCTGCAGCATTGCCGGAGCCATCTCTGAGCGCATCGAGGGTAATTGTCTGATAATGCAGAGTTCCCAGCGGCAGAAACGCATCCACATTTTTGAAGTACACACCTTCGTTGTCATCAAAATCCGGCACGTTGTGAAGCGTATCTGCTAATACATCTGTATCTTTTTGACGAACGGAAAAGCGAAAATCACCGGAAATTGCACTCTGGTAGGTAATACCCAAGGTCTTGTCAGCAGTATTTTCCGTCTGCATTAGCCGCAAAATGGCCGGCTTACCATCTTTGGTTACTGGCTTGCCATGAATTATCGTCTGGCTTTGCAGAAAATCCGCACCACCAGAGCAAGCGGGATCACTCTTGTTACACGCGCCAATAGCAGCATCATTATTGAGCCGGTCCACCTCCAGCTCACCCCAGAAGCTCCAACGCCAATCCTCTGTTTGACTGGGGCCAATAAGCTCGAGAATGGTTGGCTTTTCTGTGCCACCAGTGCCATCCAGATAATTCCCCTGATAGTCATAGCCCTCATAATCGAAGACACGCAATACATAGGGGTCATAGACTGATGCCATGGCACCAATGCCATATTCATTGCCAGTTTGCCCAAGGGAAGGGTTATTTCCATTACCTAACGGACAAGCCAGGAAGCTGTTGCCATAGAGGCTGTTTCCACCACAACCACCGCCACCACCATTCAGCGTGGCGTACCAGTCCGTGCCACCGGCCTGAGAACCGTTTGTCATGGAAAGGCCATAGTAGCGGGCATCACCGCGCTGCCAGCCGACGCCGTTTACCGACGCGCCGGTCAGTTCGATAAAGCTGGTGGGCGCAAAGCGCATGCTGAAATTATCTAGCGCAAAGGCGAAACCCGCCCCCTGAACTTCAGAGAGCGAAGAATCATCCAGCTCTTTAAGAGCCATTGTCTGGGAAGCGCCGAGGGTGAGGGCCGCTCCCAGCAGCATGTGGGAAAGCGAGTTGTTGCGCCGCACTGTGACCTCTGTCTTGTTGTTATCAGTCTTGCCGTGAAAGGTCTTTGGGCAGAACTGGTTACTTATGCCACAAGGTTACACATGCTGTTAACGCTCCACAACATGCGTTAACAGAAACGCTACACGGCGTCAGATTTAAAATTTAATGAATTTCAACAAGTTGGAGCCTGTATACATCAGGTTTACTCAGTATATGAATATTCGTGCGCCAGGAATTCACTCCGCCTGTTACAAATATGCACACTTTGGGGGAGATTGTGGGTGCTGAATCGCATAAAGGGGCGTCACTAACTATGCGGATGAGGTGCGGAGTTGGGCGGTTCGCCATACAAGCATGGCCCCAACAGGAAATTCGAGGGGGGGACGTCGGGGTGACGAAATGTTCCGAGTTCTCTGCCGAGCTCTTACAAAGCCAGCATGTCCATGAAGTCATTGACCGGCATGGTTTCAAGCCGGTCTCGGTCCTGGCAGCGTTCCAGGATTTTCTCTGATCGCGCCAAGGGGAAGCAGGTAAGCAGGTTACGACGGAATTTGCTTTCCAGAACAGGGATCCCCTCCTCCCTGCGACGGCGGTGTCCAATGGGATATTCCACCGCCACCTTGTCTGTGCGGGAACCATCCTTGAAAACTATCTGGATGGCATTGGCGATGGACCGCTTATCAGGGTCGTGATAATCCGACGAATACTGTTTGTCTTCCCGGACGATCATTTTGTCACGCAGGGTGTCGATCCTGGGGTGGCTAGCATGGAAGTCATCCTCGTAGTGTTCGGCAGTCAGTTCACCGAATATGAGGGGTACGGCGACCATGTATTGCAGACAGTGGTCTCTGTCCGCCGGATTGGCCAACTTGCCCTCCTTGGAGATGATACGAATAGCGGAATCGTGGGTGGTAAGCTCGATCCTGTCGATTTCGTCGAGTCGATCTTTTACCTGAGGGTGCAACGTCACCGCCGCTTCACAGGCCGTCTGGGCATGGAACTCTGCCGGGAAACTGAGTTTGAAGAGAATATTCTCCATGACATAGGAGCCATACTCTCGCTGAAAGCGGAATCTGCGCTCTGCCTCGGGTTTGATCTGCTGGTCCTTGTTTGTCTTGGAAAACAGTACGTCGTAGAAGCCCCACTGCTTGGCCGTCAGCGCACCGGGGATCCCCATCTCCCCTCTCAGCGCGATATCGGCCAGTCGCACGGCTCGGCTGGTGGCATCGCCGGCAGCCCAGGATTTTCGTGAACCCGCATTGGGGGCATGGCGGTAGGTACGTAGAGACTGACCATCAACCCAGGCATGGGAAATGGCGGAAAGCAGCTGTTCGCGATTGGCGCCCATCATTTTTGCTGCCACGGCCGTGGACGCCACTTTCACCAGCACCACGTGGTCCAACCCTACCCGGTTAAAGGCATTCTCCAGTGCCAGTACGCCCTGAATTTCATGGGCTCGGATCATGGCATCAAGCACGTCCTTCATGGTCAGCGGCGCCCTGCCCTGTGCCATCTTTTTCTGGGATAGGTGGTCTGCCAGCGCCAGAATAGCTCCCAGGTTATCCGACGGATGTCCCCATTCTGCTGCCAGCCAGGTGTCGTTATAGTCCAGCCAGCGGACAATGCAGCCGATGTCCCAGGCAGCTTTGACTGGGTCAAGACGGTGTGAGGTGCCAGGTACGCGGGCAGGATGGGGAACCAGGGTGCCCTCCACCAGGGGGCCCAGGTGTTTGGTGCACTCGGGAAAGCGCAACGCCAGCAGGCCACAGCCCAGGGTGTCCATCAGGCAATGACGCGCCGTATCCCAGGCTTCTTGCGAATCAATGCGGTAATTCAACACATAGTCCGCAATGGCCTGAATTTCCGGGTCATAGTCCGGGCGTTCGTTACTATCCACATTGCTGGGCATGGTGACGCCTCCCCGTTGATGGGTTGGCCTTCAGGGTCGCCCCGGGATGGCAGAGGGTCAAGGGTTGGAGAAGACTAAATCGGCGGATATTCGCCTTGCGAGCAAGGCTCCAACGGGGGGCTATTGTTGGAGCCTTGCTCGCAGTGCGAAGTCGGAGCGAATCAGAAGCAGTCGCCGGGGACCCGCACCCAGCCTTCCATGAGCACACGTGCACTACGGCTCATGCTGGCTTTGGTGGCAGTCCACTGGCCGTTCACTTGCTGGGCGCCGGCACCGACGCGCAGGGTGCCGGAGGGGTGGCCGAAGGTTACGCTGTCACGTTCGCCGCCACCGGCGGCCAGGTTAACCAGGGTGCCCGGCACCGCCGAGGCACTGGCGATGGCCACGGCGGCGGTGCCCATCATGGCGTGGTGCAGCTTGCCCATGGACAAGGCCCGCACCAGCAGGTCCACCTCCCCTTCTCCGATTTGCTTGCCACTGGATGCGGTATACGCCTTCGGTTTTGCCACAAAAGCAATTTTGGGGGTGTGCTGGCGGGCTTCCGCTTCCTCGATATTCTCGATCAGTCCCATGCGCACGGCACCGTAAGCGCGAATGGTCTCGAATCTCTGCAGCGCGTCCTTGTTTTCGTTGATATCCCCTTGCAGCTCGGTACCGGTGTAGCCGATATCTTCTGCGTTCACGAAAACCGTAGGAATGCCAGCATTGATCATAGTCGCCGGAAAGGTGCCGACGCCGGGGACTTCCAGCTCATCAACCACATTGCCCGTGGGGAACATGGCACCGTCGCCATCCGCCGGATCCATGAAATCCACCTGTACCTCCGCGGCCGGGAAGGTCACCCCGTCCAGCTCGAAGTCACCGGTTTCCTGGACTTCCCCGTTGGTGATCGGTACGTGGGCGATGATGGTTTTCTGGATATTCACCTGCCAGATGCGCACCACCGCGATGCCATTTTCAGGAATGCGTTCGGCAGCTACCAGTCCATTATTGATGGCAAAAGCCCCTACCGCCGCGGTCAGGTTGCCGCAATTGCCGCTCCAGTCAATAAAGGGCTTGTCGATGGAGACCTGACCGAACAGGTAATCCACGTCATGATCGGCGCTCTCGCTCTTGGCCAGAATCACTGTTTTGCTGGTGCTGGATGTGGCACCACCCATGCCGTCGGTGTGTTTGCCGTAGGGGTCCGGGCTACCGATCACTCGCAGCAACAGTTTGTCACGGGCCTCGCCTGGGACCTGGGCCACCTCCGGCAGATCCGTGAGGCTGAAGAACACGCCTTTGCTGGTGCCCCCACGCATGTAGGTGGCGGGGACTTTGATTTGAGGTGCATGAGTCATGCGTTTTCTCCTTCAAAAAACCCCGATGAGCGAAGCCATCGGGGTTTCAGATTCTTCGCCTTGCGAGCAAGGCTCCAACCAATTTCGCTGAAGCCTGGCTCACATTAAAGAACGACTTAACTCGCCTCTGCCATGAAGTCCTTGGCGAACTTCTGCAGGATGCCGCCAGCGGAATACACGGAGACTTCCTCGGCAGTATCCAGGCGGCACTTGACCGGTACACGTTCCACATCGCCATTCTGGCGGTGGATCACCAGGGTCATGGTGGACCCGGGCGCGCGCTCCCCTTCCACGTCGAAGATCTCTGTGCCGTCCAGACCCAGAGTCTTGCGGGTAGTACCTTCTTCAAACTGCAGAGGCATGACACCCATGCCGATGAGGTTGGTACGGTGGATGCGTTCGAAGCCTTCGGCAACGATGGCTTCCACACCCGCAAGAGCCACACCTTTAGCCGCCCAGTCACGGGATGAACCCTGGCCGTAGTCGGCGCCGGCGATGATGATCAGCGGCTGCTTGCGGTCCATGTAGGTTTCAATGGCTTCCCACATGCGCTTCACTTCGCCTTCCGGCTCGACCCGGGCCAGCGAGCCCTGGATCACATTGCCCTGCTCGTCCTTGACCATCTCGTTGAACAGCTTCGGGTTGGCCAGGGTGGCGCGCTGGGCCGTCAGGTGATCGCCACGGTGCGTGGCGTAGGAGTTAAAGTCTTCCTCCGGCAGGCCCATTTTGTGCAAGTAGGCACCGGCAGCGCTGTCCAGCAGGATGGCGTTGGAGGGCGACAAATGGTCAGTGGTGATATTGTCCGGCAGGATCGCCAGCGGACGCATACCTTTCAGGGCACGGGCCTCGGCCATGGTGCCTTCCCAGTACGGCGGACGGCGGATGTAGGTGCTCTGCGGGCGCCAGTCGTATAGCGGGCTGGCTGCGCGTGCGCCGTCGCCTTTCTTCTCGAACATGGGGATGTAGGTCTTGCGGAACTGATCCGGCTTTACGGATGCCTTGACGATGGCATCGATTTCCTCGTCAGCCGGCCAGATATCCTTGAGCATGATCGGATTACCATCCTGGTCGTGGCCCAGCACATCCTTCTCGATATCGAAACGGATGGTACCGGCAATGGCGTAGGCCACCACCAGCGGCGGCGAAGCCAGGAAGGCCTGCTTGGCGTAAGGGTGGATACGTCCATCGAAGTTCCGGTTACCGGACAGTACTGCAGTGGCGTACAGGTCGCGATCAATCACTTCTTTCTGGATTTTGGGATCCAGCGCGCCACTCATGCCGTTACAGGTGGTGCAGGCAAACGCCACCACATCAAAGCCCAGCTGCTGCAGTTCCGGCAGCAGGTCCGCTTCTTCCAGGTACATCTTGACGGTCTTGGAGCCCGGCGCCAGGGAGGATTTCACCCAGGGCTTGCGGATCAGGCCCAGCTTGTTGGCGTTGCGGGCAATCAGGCCGGCAGCGATCATGTTGCGCGGGTTACTGGTGTTGGTGCAGCTGGTGATGGCAGCAATGATCACCGCGCCATCGGGCATTTCACCTTCTTTCTCTTCCCACTTGCCGGAGATGCCACGATTGGCCAGTTCAGAGGCCGGCAGCAAGGCATGAGGGTTGGAAGGGCCTGCCAGGTTGCGGCCAACGCTGGTCATGTCGAACTTGAGAACACGCTCGTACTCGGCAGTCTTCAGGCTGTCCGCCCACAGACCGGTGGCCTTGGCATAGGTTTCCACCAGCGACACCTGCTTGTCTTCGCGGCCGGTGAGCTTCAGGTATTCCAGGGTGTTATCGTCGATGAAGAACATGCCGGCAGTGGCGCCATATTCCGGCGTCATGTTGGCGATGGTGGCACGGTCGCCCACGGACAGGCTGTCAGCGCCTTCGCCGAAGAATTCCAGGTAGGCACCGACAACACGCTCGCGGCGCAGGAACTCGGTGATCGCCAGGACAAGGTCAGTACCGTTGATGCCGGGACGCAGTTTGCCGGTCAGCTCCACGCCGACGATGTCAGGCAGACGCATCATTGACGGATTGCCCAGCATCACGTTCTCTGCTTCGAGACCACCGACACCAACAGAAATTACGCCGAGCGCATCCACCATGGGCGTATGGCTGTCGGTACCGACACAGGTATCGGGGTAGGCAACGCCATCGCGCACCTGGACCACCGGCGACATTTTCTCCAGGTTGATCTGGTGCATGATGCCATTACCCGGCGGAATCACGTCCACGTTATCAAAGGCGGTCTTGGTCCAGTTGATGAAGTGGAAACGGTCTTCGTTGCGGCGTTCTTCCACCGCCCGGTTTTTCTCGAAGGCGTTATCTTCAAAGCCCGGGTGTTCCACAGCCAGGGAGTGATCGACGATCAGCTGGGTTGGTACCACCGGGTTAACCTTGGACGGATCACCGCCCTGCTCGGCGATGGTGTCGCGCAAGCCGGCCAGATCCACCAATGCGGTCTGGCCCAGGATGTCGTGACAGACAACCCGGGCCGGATACCAGGGGAAATCCAGGTCGCGTTTACGCTCGATCAGCTGCTTCAGCGAGTCGGTCAATGCTTCCGGCGCACAGCGGCGAACCAGCTGTTCGGCGAGAATCCGTGAAGTGTACGGCAGTTTGTCGTAGGCCCCAGGCTGGATCGCATCGACGGCCGCACGGGTGTCGAAATACTCCAGCTCGGTGCCGGGAAGGGCTTTGCGGTATTCGGTGTTCATAGCCTGGGACTCTTTAGTCAATCCTGGGGACGTCTTACAGTCGCACTTCAGACGCTTTAAACAATTTCTGTTGCGCTCAAATGGGTAACGAATGGTGACAATCAAGCCACCTCGATCCGCATCGGCTTGAACGCCGGGCGTCCGACATCAGACGCCCGGCGCGGTCAATCAGCCGCGCTCGGCGATCGGGGTTACCTTGCGCAGTTCCGGACCGGTGTACTCCGCACTGGGACGGATGATGCGGTTATCGGCACGCTGCTCGAACACGTGGGCGGCCCAGCCAGTCAGACGGCTCATCACGAAGATCGGGGTGAACAGTTTGGTGGGAATGCCCATGAAGTGATATGCAGATGCATGGAAGAAATCCGCGTTGCAGAACAGTTTCTTCTCGCGCCACATAACTTCTTCACAACGCACGGATACCGGATACAGCACCGTATCGCCCACATCCTTGGCCAGCTTTTCGGACCATTGCTTGATGATGGCATTCCGCGGATCGGATTCGGTGTAGATCGCGTGGCCGAAGCCCATGATCTTTTCCTTGCGCTCCAGCATGCCCATCATTTCTTTCTCGGCATGCTCCGCATCGGAAAACTTCTCGATCATGTCCATGGCCGCTTCGTTGGCGCCGCCATGCAACGGACCCCGCAAAGAACCGATGGCACCGGTGACACAGCTGTGCAAATCGCTCAGGGTGGATGCACAAACACGGGCAGTGAAGGTAGACGCGTTGAACTCATGCTCTGCATAGAGAATCAGAGATACGTTCATTACCCGCTCGTGCAGCTCGTTGGGCTTTTCGCCGCGCAGAAGATGCAGGAAGTGGGCGCCAATGGACTCGTCGTCAGTTTCCGGATCGATTTTCACGCCATCGTGGCTGAAACGGTACCAGTAGCAGATGATGCTGGGGAAAGCGGCCAGCAGACGGTCGGTGGCATCTTCCTGCTGACTGAAATCGGTTTCCGTTTCCAGATTACCCAGCATGGAGCAGCCGGTGCGCATCACATCCATGGGGTGCGCATCCTTGGGGATTTGCTCCAGAACAGTTTTCAGCGCATCAGGCAGACCGCGCAGGCTTTTCAACTTGGCCTTGTAGGTGGCCAGCTGGTCCTGGGTAGGCAGCTCCCCTTTCAGTATCAGGTGTGCCACTTCCTCGAACTCGCAGTTCTCGGCCAGATCTTTCACATCATAACCACGGTAGGTCAGCCCCGAGCCACTCTTGCCAACGGTGGAGAGTGCGGTTTTACCTGCTACCTGGCCACGCAGGCCTGCGCCACCGAGTTTTTTGCCTTCTGCCATTGTTTATCTCCTTGTGAAACTCATTTTCAGCAATACGAATTCTGCTCTGTGGGAACGTCTTTCAAGCCGCTCCCAGATAAAATCTCTCAGCCCTTGCCTTTGGCGAAGAGCGCATCCAGCTTCTGTTCGTAATCGTGGTAGTTCAGGAAATCGTACAGTTCCATACGTGTCTGCATGATGTCTACCACATCCTTCTGGTGACCCTGCTCGCGGATGCTCTGGTACACCTTCAACGCTGCCTGGTTCATGGCACGGAACGCACTCAGCGGATACAGGATCATGTCGGCGCCAGCCTCTGCCAGCTCTTCGCGGGTGAAGAGTGGCGTCGCACCAAATTCAGTGATATTGGCCAACAGCGGCACATCCCCAAGCCCTTTCTTGAAGGCCTTGTAATCTTCCAGGGTGTGCACAGCCTCAGCAAAGATGCCGTCTGCTCCGGCATCAATACAGGCTCTGGAACGCTCGATGGCCGCCTCCAGGCCATCTTTCTGGAAGGCGTCGGTACGGGCAATGATGAAGAAATCATCATCGGTCTTGCCGTCTACGGCCGCCTTGACCCGGTCAACCATTTCCTCCTGGGAAACAATTTCCTTGTTCGGACGGTGCCCACAACGCTTCTGCGCCACCTGGTCTTCCAGATGCACCGCGCCAGCGCCGGCCTTGATCATTTCCTTGACGGTACGGGAGATATTGAACGCCCCACCCCAACCGGTATCGATATCTACCAGCAGCGGGGTTTCCACGGCACTGGAGATGCGGCGCACGTCTTCCAGCACGTCGTTCATGCTGGTCATGCCCAGATCCGGCAGGCCATAACTGGCATTGGCCACTCCGCCACCAGACAGATAGATCGCCCGGTACCCGGTCTGTTCTGCCATCATTGCCGCGTAGGCGTTGATGGTGCCCATGACTTGCAACGGTTTTTCTTCGGCCAACGCCTTGCGGAAACGGCCCCCGGCGGTCAGTTTACTCATACTCAATCTCCTCGTTATGTGCCTCAGGAGCTTGCCAGCATGCGAACCAGGTTCGCCACGCGAGCATGGCTCCTACGGGGTATCTGGCGATGTGGTGTACTGGTTTTCGATATTCTTGCGGGCACTGCTGATATGGCGACGCATTAACAGCTCGGCCATTTCCGCATCCCGGGCCTCGATCGCTTCCACGATACGACGATGTTCATTAAGGGCTTTCTGGGGCCGATTGGCCACGGTGCTGAACTGATAGCGATACATACGCACCAGGTGGTAGAGCTCACCGATCAGTAACTGGCTGAGCGTGGCATTGTGGCTGCCCTGAATAATGCGGTAGTGAAAGTCCAGATCCCCTTCGCGCTGGAAATAGGCCACATCCTCACGCAGATCCTGCTGCTGCTCATGCTGGGCCAGCACATCATAGAGGCCGCGGACTTCCTCGGCAGTCATATGCTCGGCGGCGAGCCGGGCGGCCATGCCTTCCAGAGCTTCACGCACATGGTAGATTTCGATCAGGTCGCTGACACTGAGAGAGGCCACGCGAGTCCCCACATGCACCACTCTTTCAAGCAATTTGCGGGATTCCAGGCGGCGTATCGCTTCACGGAGGGGGCCACGACTGACGCCATAGCGGCTGGCCAGCTCGGTTTCGCTGACCTTCGAACCAGGCAGTATTTCCCCGCGCACGATATCGTCCTGGAGCCGGGCAAAGACCCGGTCTGCCAGTGTTCGTGCACGACTATCTGAAAGTGAGCCTGGGGAAGCTATAGACATAAAACAGCCCGATTGTTGACAATCTGAACAACCGGGCTGGACTTTACGCCCCTAAACAGGATGTTTCAAGAGGCATTGTTGACAATTAGCGTTGAGTCTAAGGAGCCATTGGGTCACAGTCAGGATCGCCAGGCGCACCCTTAAAGAATTGCACAGCACCACTGCGCAGTGAATTGAACCGCCGTGACTCAGGTCCGCTAGGCCCCTCTTCCCCGAAACCCGCAAGAACGATGCGCGGCAAAAATGTCTCCTCTACCCAACGAGCACGAAGACCAATTTCGAAGTTTTCATCAGAGAGCCGGTAAAGAGGGGCACAATCATCTGCCTCGACAGTGAGATCAACACGCCCCTCAATAGTTGCATTGAAATGCGGGATGTCTTCCCGTTGGTCGATGCCTGGTGCCAGCCGAATGGAAAGATTGGCGCTTTTGGGGTCGTCAAAACTTCGGGTGACAAGGCCAACGGCATAGGTATTACCGCAAACGCCAGCGGCCCCAGTGGTTACCAGTCCGTCTGAAGCAATCCTTAAACAAAATTCGCCGATATCATTTTCGTCATTTCGCACACGTTCACGGGTTACCGTCTCTCCGCCAAGCGTCTCGGGATAATTGCCGCCATCACTGCTGATTTCTTCATTATCCTCCGTGTCCTCGTTCGGATCGATAATATCCATGCAGACGCCGGCGTCATCGTCATCGCCAAGGTCGTCATTCACACAAGCCCGCATCAAACGAATCGTGTAATCACCGACTAACTCAACAGCGATATCAGGCTTCGCCTGAACAAAACCGGTTTTGGTAGCCCGGAAAGGAAGCGGCTCACCGGTCAATTGCTCATCAAGTAACTTGCCGGTTATTTTCCCTTTCTCTTCCTCTTCCAGTTCCGAATCAGCACCGGGAAAGTCCAGCCGGAAATCGCTGTTACCCTGGATCTCCACACCAGCATAAAGGCTTGAGCCAAGGAAACGGCCAGATACCTGGGCATCGGTATTGTTGTCCGCAGCATCACCGATGCCCGCACTCAGGAGATTGACCGACAGTGTGTCGTCGCTTTGATTCTGAAGTTCAAGAAGCGCGGATAATCCAGCAGTGGAGCTGAAGCCCAGGTAATCCAGTACCTCATTACCTCCCTCTGAGGCCCGCACACCCAAACCGCCACCGAGAATATCGCCATCAGGGAGAACCAATGCATTGAGAGTAAAGGATACCGTCGAGCCATCCTCTCCACCAAAATCACACCCCTCAAGAATGATGCACTCGCCAGCAATTTCAAAGGCATAGAGGCCGGCGCGGGTGCGGTTATTCCCCTCAACAAGGCGAGCCTCGTAATTGCCGGTATCGTTGGCAAACCCATCCACGGGGGTTTCACCGTTTACCCGGTCAATAAAGCCCTGCCAAGCAGCCTTGAAATCGTCAAAATCGCTGTAGTCAAAACCATTGTCTGCGGCAAGTTCAGGTTGCGCATCAAGAATGGTGTTGGGATCACCGGGGTCGGCAGGCAGAGCCTGGTCGCCGGGAATAATGATCTTGTCGGCAGGGTCATTCCCCTGTTGATTGAGAGCATGAAGCAACGCAGAGCGGTTCAGCGCCGGGCTGGCAGTACCCAGCGCACCTTCTCGGATCGCGGTACGACGAGGCGATTCAATCAAATCCGCAAGTGTTAATTGGTAGGTTCCCTTGCGCAACTGCTGCGGCAGCAGGTATGTGCCCAAGCTGACGCGATTGCCTTCAAAAATCGCACTCCCGATATAAAATTCAATACTGCGAGAATTGGCGGGGCAAAGGGCATGAAATGCTGGCACTTCAATATCAATCCCCGCGGGCGTATAGGCCTCATCACGTGTAAAGCCATTGGAATTGCCGCACCGATAACCCAGGTTTGCAACACGCGGCCCTTGCAACTCGATCAGTGAATCACCGCGAGGGTTGATGTCACAGTTAGCCCCTAACGGACACCCCGGAACCGTGGCATCAGAAAAATCCTCGCCGCCATTACAGCCAGCCAGCGCCAGGGCAGCAATAGCCATTAATGTTAGATGTCGCATAATTCTTTACCTGTCATCTCAAGCCGGGAAGGTCCCGACTGAATTCATTGGGCGGATAGCAGCAATTCGCCGTTCAGTACTGCCTGCAGCCCATCAGTGCTTGGCTGTTGTTGTTGATAAGGCAGGAAAACCACCAAGTGGCGTTGACCGGATTCACGCGGAAAGGTTCCATGCAGATAGCCGTAACGGTACCAGGTCTCCGGGTATTTTCGGCTGAACGGTTGATCGACAAGAAGCAATGGGCGCCCCTGCTCATCCAGCCAGAGAAGCTGGGCAGCCACATAGTCTTTTTTTCGGATAAATGCCTTCAGGTCAAGACTGTTAACATTTTCGGCCAACTTCAGCGCTTTTGCCTTGAATGGCTGATCACCAAGCAAGACCGGACTGTCCGGGCCAAACGTAATCAGCATTTCCTGCCCGGCGCCAAGGGTTTCGGTTTCGTCAAGCAAGTGCAGGCAGCAATCCTGCCTTATCGTCCGGTAGGTTTCCAGGAACCCATCGCCGCCGGGTAACTCCGCATAGTCAGGCTCAACCCGGTTTTTGGCTTCTTTCTCTGCCACCATATCTACCGGACGGCTCACTAGTTGACCACTTTCATCCACATAGGTGATGAAGCGGTCTCGCTCTTTCGCTGCAAGCTCCTGGTCAATCTCTTCACTGGGCCGGTAATCTTCAAGGGGTGCAGACAGCAAATCCGCACCGGATGTGTCGACAGTTTCAACACTGTCTTCCTTGGCCACTTCCGCGGCTTGCTCCGACACGGGCTTTTCAATGGTAACCAGGTTCCCCTGGGCATCCGTGTAAACGTAAAACTCACCCTGCCCCGTGCTGCTTTGGCAGGCAGAAAGAAGCAGGCAAAGGGCCACCACCAATGCGAAAGAATGCATTATCGGCTTCACACCATTACCCTGCATCTTCTTGTGTTCTCCACGACTGCGCACCCATGATGATTCTGCAGGACTCCTCGCAAGCCAACCTGGCAGCGTTCGTTCTATGCAATATTAGAAACGGGTCCTGAACGCCAGCCCCATAATCGTGACTGTCGCTTCGGTTTTGATATCCAGCCCCGCATAGGGGTTGTACACCACATTGTCGATACCCGTACAGTTTGCCGCACAGCTTGAATTCGCCGGGATTTCATCCTCGCTACGAAGCTGGGCAATCCCCAGGTCGATATCCGTATCCTTATCCCATTTGTAGCCAAGGCCCAGGCTGTAGTACTTGGCCTCGTTGATCGGCACCAGCGGGCTGCGGCGATCCTCGGGAATTGCCGATGCCCGCGGCTCGTACCCGGCGCGAAGCTGGATACGACCGGTGAGGTCATAGGATGCACCAAACGCCAGATTCCACGTGGACTGGTAGTTCAGCGGGTAACTCAGCCGTGTTGAGGTAGAACCCGGTGAAAACAGCCGCGCCAGACTAAGCACCGCCGAGCTGCGGTCAAAGGCAAAATCGAAGGAATCCCACTCTTTGTAATCCGCCCAGACCGCATCGATATTAAACTGCAGTCTTTCGGTGGGGCGAATTTTGATGCCGGTCTGGAATGACGCCGGCATGGTCAAATCCATACTGACACGGCCCACTTCCTCTGGTGCAACACGAGAAGGTATCCCAAGCACCGCCAGGGCAATGGCCCCGGTGGCGGATCCACCAATGCCATTGATGGTTTCCTGGGCAGCATTGGAGTAGCTGATTTTATAATCACCGCGCATATGCGTTTTGGCCGCAGAGCGCCATACGGCCCCCCAGGCAAAACGGTCATTAGGCTCCCACAAGACGCCCAGGTTGTAAGAGGGGCTGAACCGCTGATCCATTTTGACGTCCAGGGATGCCAGGTTCTTGAAAGGTCCCAGGCCTTCCTCCGGTCGACATATCCCGAACAGGATCAGATCTAGCGCGATGTTCGACTCCCCCTTGAAGGGGGCACAGATGCTTTCATCCAGCACTCGAGCAAAGCCCAAAAGCTCGTTGGGAGCACGAAAATCTTGCTCCAGGGCAACCGCCTGAAAACTCATGCCGATGGAGGCACCGATCGAAAGCTCGTCATTCACCCGGTAGCCCACCGATGGGGAAAGATAGGTAATCCGCTCCAGGGCAACCCTTTCACCCATGAAGTTACCGACATCATCTTCATCACGATAAAAACCGGCCGCCATGGGCAAATACGTGGCGGTGCCGAAGGTAAATTTGGAGCCTGCCGGGCGAATGGAAAATGCCGGCAATGGGCCGGCAATCAACGGCCCCGGCGGCAGATCCACGGTATCGTTAATAAAGGGGACATAGAGAGAAATCCCCTCAATAGTACTGTTCGCGGTTTTAAAGTCCCGACAGAAATCCACACCATCATTGGGGGCATCATTACAAACCACCGGATCATCGGAAAAGCCGAAAACGTTATAGTCCGGTGGCGCGGAGAACTCCGAGTTTAAGCTGAAGTCTGCTGCCAGAAACTGCAAATCGACCCTGCGACCATCCAGTTTGGCAAGACCCGCCGGGTTAAAGTGAATAGCCATAATCCCCGGTGGATCGGCCGTGACTGCGTGGCCCATGCTCATGGCCCGCACATCGATCGCCAGGTTGTTCGCCAGCTGGGCGTTGACACTCGTTGCAAACGCTCCTCCCAGCAGAGCCACCAGGCCAAAGACCAACGCCTTCTTGTTATTTTTCATGGCATGCCTCTCACAACTGCAAATGTCGGCTTAGGCACCGGGTTTCAGAGCACTGAAATCAATCGGCATTGACAACCCAAGCAACACGTCGGGAGAGTCTTCGGTGAGACCGAAGCCGAAACTGAAATTAATGATTCGGTTCTTGGAAGTACGCAGGCCAATGGAGGTGTTCACCACACTGGAGGTGGAGTCTTCAGAGCGGGCAATACGCCCACCATCAAAAAAGAATTCGGTATCAAAATTATAGGATTGCTGGTAGCTGGCGCTTAAGGACACTTCATAGGAAAGTGCATAGGCCATCCCCATGGAGAAGTTGATACTGTCGCCGGGGTTCACTTCCTCAAGGATGTCAGACCCACGACGCTGATTAAGCCCGGTAATATCAAAGGCCATGGTGTAGCCTAAGGAACCGTAGAGTACGACCGGATCAACAACCTTGCTCATGCTCACGCCACCGCCCAGGGAGTAGAAGCCGGAGCCACTGGACACCTCACTATTGACGTTGATGTCGTAAGGACTGTCACCGGTAGGGGTGGTCAGCGTGGTGTAAAGGGTGGTGTTAACCGCACCCGGCCGCACCGGGAAAGGCTGATAGCGCAAACCGAAGGAAACATCCCCCAGGGCAGCCTGGGACACATCTTTTTCGGTGTCATATTTGTACGAGACCGGCAGGCGGGTATTGAAGGTCAGGTTGTTCCAGATCCCGTAGTCAAAGGACAAGGACGAGCCGAAGGAGTGCTGGGCGTCCTGTTCAATGCGAAACCGGCTGATGTTGCCGCTGTCTTCGTCCAGAGCGATATCAATACGGTCATCACGATAATAATTATAGTTGGCAGAGAAATTCAGCGACATCTGCCCACTGGGCAGCAGGGAGTACTGTTTCTCTGCGGCCTGAAACACCTCTTCCAGGTTCTTTTCTTCGGTTACATCGTCTTCTTTGGTCTGCAGGGCATCACGCGCTTCCTCAACGCTTTCAGCCGCCCAGGCAACGGGCTGGGCAAGCAGAAGTGCAGCCAGGGCTGCCACTTTTCCAGACTTCATGTTCATGCAAAGCCTTCCTTTATTCTGTTTGTTATTTGCCACTGCAGGCTCTTATTTTCTGAAATAGGTACGGGTTGGCACATTGATGACCCTCTCTGTGCCATCGTCTTCCTCAATCAATACTCGGCGAAGCGTACTGGCCTTGTCAGCCCAGTTCTCAATGGTATTGGTGAATACAGGAAACTCCTGGAAGGCCAAACGATTGACCGTCCGCTCGTCGAGCAAACGGAGATCATAATCTGTTAATTCCAGACCATCCTGAGGCTCAAAGCCATTGGGGAAGACAATAAAGAGGACGTTCTGGTCCCAGACCTCAAGGAATTTGGATTCGGTAAAACTGATATTTCCCAGTGCAGGATCAGCCACAAACACATGGCCATTCTGGTATTTTTTCAAAACAACGAAGTGCTTGAAGCCCCCATAGGCGATAGGCACGATGGCGGGGTGGTCGAGCGTTTTGATGTCCTTGATTTCCGCCTTGAAGCCACCACTGGGATGACCCAGAGCCGTTGCCAATCGTTTCATATCCAATAACGAAAAGCCTCGCCGCTGGACAATCTTCTCGGTTTCGCCAAACCGCAGAAGCCCTTCCATTATCTGGCGCTCCTGGAACTGGCGTCCAAGATATTGATTCAGCACGGTCGTCAATGCAGCAGAGCCACAGGAATAGTCGTACGCCTGGCGTGTGACATTGTGATAACGGAATTCGGAAACTGGTTTGACGGGTAACCCCCGCTCACGGAGAGGACCGTCACCAGTGGGGTGCTCGTAGTAGATCACGCCTTTTTCAGGGGGCTCGACCACAACCGACTCATTGGCCGCAAAGTAGATCAGCGCTACACCCAGCATGGACGTCAGCATGGCAAGTTATCCGCTATTATTGTTATTGTTTGTTTCCAACATAGGCAGACATGTTAACCATGTACCCGTAGGCAGGCAACCACCTATTCTGACACACACCTCTGTCAGGTGAGCCAATAATTCAACCAGACAAACAGGGAGAAGCCTTGTCAGTCAGGCAATTCAAAAAAGCAAAGCGTCAAGCATCCCCAAAGTGCTTTTATGCATAAAAAACAACGCCCCAAGCAGGGGCGTTGCGTCTATACGAGCTATAAGAAAGCCAATTATCTCTTTGGCTTCTAAATGATATTACTTGCCGGTAATAGTCAAATTGCCGGAAAGCTGCAGATTGACTAGCTCAACATCACCAATAGCTGAGGCACCTGCACCGCCCAGAGTGAGGTCTGCCATACGCACATCAATACCGCTACCTACACCACCAATGCCGTCGAGACCTACCACAAGGGCACCAGTGCCTGCAGAGCCACTAGTGTTATCAACATCAATACCGATATCGACGGTCAGATCAGGGCCACCACCAGTATCAACAACGGTCAGATCAGTCAGGATACTACCGCCGCTATTAGCGTCCAGCAGCTCAAAACCACTGATAGAAACACCATTGGTGATAGTAGTGTCGAGAGCGATCATACTGCCCTGAACCTCAGTGCCCAGCTGGATATTCAGGTCGGTAGCGCCCAAAGTAACAGTACCCAAATTGGCTACTTGAATGTTATCTGCAACACCCCAGTCGCCAGTACCACTCGCACCATTAGAAGATGCCACTTCAAGTGAACCCAGAGCGATAGTCAGATCGCTCGGGAGACCCACTGCGATATTCAGAACCGGGGCAGCACCATTACCATCCGCGTCAATATCCAGAGTAATTTGATCAGTAGCATTAGCACGGGTAATGCTGAAGCCATCGATTACCAAGGCACCGGCGTCGCCACTGATGCTGGTCAGACCATCTTTATCGTGGATACGAAGGCCTGCAGTAATGTCTGTTGCCAGACCAATGCTGATACCGTCCTGACCAGTCACACCGGACAGCGCGGTGTCTTCCATGGCTTCCATGGAAAAACCGGTAGCCGGAAGGGCTGCAACGGCGGCCGCCAGAGCAAGCTTCTTGAATTTCATTGTAATCTCCTCGTGTGCACAACGTTTTGTTGTAATCGTTCGGGTGCCACGCTTGTCAGGGCACGCCTCTAAGTTAACACAACAGTTACAAAAACAAATGTTCCCGTTACAAAAGTTGTTGTTACCAGAATAAGCTCGTATCTATCTGTTTTTAATAACTAATATTGTTATTGGAACCACAGTCACAGCCATGAACGCATGTAAACAGGAAAAAAGAATAAGTCTACCTGTTACGCGCGGTAACAAGGTTGGGCAAGTCCGACCATGGCAGGTAGACTAGCTCGCACTTTCACCGGGTTACTGCAATGACACCGAGCTGCCTCTTTAATAGCACAGACGGTCTGGTCGCGCTCCAGCGACCGGATCTGACGTTAACTGCCAACAACAAGGCGGAACTCATACGCTGTGTGACTGACACTCAAGAGGCGCTGGCTGACGGGTTTCTTTTTGCAGCCGGGATCCTGCCCTATGAGGCCGGCGCCTGGTTGAGAGAGGTTAGCGCAACGTCCGCCGTGACCGAGACTGGCAGGTCTGCCCCTTCGGTGATGCCTGCAGTGATCCACCTTTACCGGGAATTGCCAACGGCCGTAAGCGGTTCAGAAGCCGCTCTCAAAGGCCAGTTCAGCCTCTGTGGAACCTTTCGGGAGGAGCAACGCCGGGAGCAATATCTGCATAGCCTGAGTCAGATCAAGGACTACCTGTCCGCCGGGGACTGCTACCAGGTCAATCTGGCCCAGCGCTTCTGCACCGAATTCACGGGGAATCCTCTGGTTGCCTGGCTGGGATTGCGGGACGCCCACCCTGCCCCACACAGTTGTTACTTTGATACGGGTGATAACCAGGTATTCGGTGTCTCGCCTGAACGGTTCTTGTCCATCCGCGGCAGGCAGGTAGTGACCGAACCGATCAAGGGATCTCGGCCACGGGGGGCAACCCCTGAGGAAGACCAGGCGTTCGGTGCGGAACTGCTGTCCAACCCGAAGGATCGGGCCGAAAACCTGATGATTGTGGATCTGCTGCGCAATGACTTGGGAATCTGCTGTGAACCGGGCAGCGTCCAGGCCGACCCACTCTTCGAGTTACGGCGTTTCAGCAATGTTCAGCATCTGGTCAGCACCGTGACCGGCACCCTGCGCCAGGACCTGTCTCCCCTGGACGCCCTGCTCGGCGCTTTTCCCGGCGGCTCCATCACCGGCGCCCCGAAGAAACGGGCCATGGAGATTATTGCCGAGCTGGAACCCGTACCCCGCGGCGCCTATTGCGGCAGCTTCTTCTGGATGGACAACCAGGGCAATCTGGACAGCAACATCCTGATTCGCACGCTGCAGACCGATGGTGACAGGCTCTACTGCCATGGCGGAGGGGGGATTGTGTTCGATTCAGTGCCAGAGGCCGAATATGAGGAAAGCCGCTTTAAGGTCGCCAAGCTGATGGGGGCACTGGAGGAACGATTTCTCTAGAAAGCAGCGTTGCATTCCACCCTCAAAAAAGCCGCGCCCAGAATTGGGCGCGGCTTTTTTGACTCTGCCATCCTGGCCAAGGCCACTGTATTACAGCGGGATATCCCGGGGGCTGGCCTTGACGATTTCCTTCTTCAGGTCCTCATAGCTGTGCACGGCAGGGAACT
>Ga0208057_1000117_pt1 | contig 26985 bp, 14 predicted proteins | sample DeeseametaMP1649_FD_184183 | JGI IMG/M metagenome (GOLD analysis project Ga0208057, IMG submission 184183) | Marine microbial communities from the Deep Pacific Ocean - MP1649 (SPAdes) | ecosystem: Environmental > Aquatic > Marine > Oceanic | place: North of Tokelau, South Pacific Ocean...
GGGATTCCTTGCAAGCCAACAAAAAGCGTTCCCGTTCTTCATCGGAAAAATACCGGACTCTACCTCGTGGTTCCTTCAGCTTTGATACTTTGCGCAAAATATTATCTTCCATCCATCCCCATTCGTTGATTGCGGTGGAAATCGCCGTGCTTAGTGCGGCTAAGTATCTGTTGACCGTTGCATTTGATTTTTTTGTTTTTCGGATGGTTTCAGTTTGTGAAAGTATCTCTCTATGCTCAGAGATTAGAACAGGGGTCAATTCGGAAAGAAGCACATCTCCTATTTGTCTTTTCCACCATCCTAATTGAATGGCGTAAAATCTTCCCACTTTTACCTTTCTTGGCAAAACATCCCTGATATAACGTTCAACTAAATCGCTTACAGTGTGCTTCTGGGCTTCAGCTGTTTTTATGTAACGACCATCTCGCATTTCTGTTTCGATTTGCTGTGCCCAAATTCTAGCATCAGAAAGTCTATCAAATGATGCAGTTGCTTCCGGTTCCCCCCTCATTCTGATCCGAACAAGAAAAGATTTTTTCCCATTTTTGCGGGTTCTTTCTATAATTTGTGCCATAATACCTCTTTTATAATGTTAAGGGATAATTCTTCAAAACTGAGAATAGTTTGCCATAAATAGGGCTAAACTGCAAGACTATGATATACAATCATAGGGTTTAATTTATTAACTATTGATATTATTGAATTTATTAGATGGCACAAAAATAATGTGCCTAATTTGTGCCAATAAATAATAAAATTACACCGATATAGCTGTATTTATGCGGGAATTAAAAGGAAGAAATTTGACGAAGAATTGGGGACTTCTTAAAACAAATTGGCACAAAAATGGCACAATTTGGTTTTTCGGTAAGTAGTGAAAATTAGTAATTCGTTGCAAAAGCTGGCTCCCCAAGCCGGACTCGAACCAGCGACCCGATGATTAACAGTCATCTGCTCTACCAACTGAGCTATTGGGGAACATAATCAGCTTTAATTTGGTAAGTTAAAGTTAAACGATTTTGTTTAGAATTTCAAGGAATTTTTACTGAAACATAATTATAACCCAGCTCTAATCAGGAAGAACTTGCAACAGAAAGCCCTTTAACGTTAAAATCATAGACTTATACAGTTTATTTATGCTATATTCGGCATGAAGCTTGAAGGTGTTATAAACTCCTGCGTCAAGGCTTCCTGCTATTTTTTAGATACTGGGACAAAAATACTTTGCGGATACACAGCCCGGAACACATTAGAAAGTCACCAGCACTGAAAAAAGAATGACCGCCAAATCCTCCCACCAGACAGAACCACAAAACATGATTAATGCCAGAATGTACAACCGCCCAATTGCGATTGTCGGCATGTCTGCATTGTTTCCCGATGCTCCAAATTTGCATCAGTACTGGGATAACATCATCAATAAAATCGACAGCATCATTGATATTCCAAAGTCACGCTGGAACATTGAAGATTATTACGATATTGATTCTGAAGCTCCAGACAAAACGTACTGCAAGCGTGGCGGTTTTATCCCGGACATTGATTTTAATCCAATGGAGTTTGGAATTCCACCAAACATTCTGGAAGTGACAGATGTTACTCAACTGCTGGGACTGCTGGTTGCAAAATCTGCGATGAAGGACGCCGGTTATGGAGAAACAAGTGACGAGGTACTTGACGCAACTGGCGTGATACTTGGTGTAACATCCGGAATGAAGCTACTTGGCTCTCTGACTTCACGGCTTCAGTATCCAATCTGGGAAAAAGTTTTGCGGCGCAGCGGAATTTCAGAAAGTGACACAGGGCAAATAATTGAAAAGATGAAAAAAGCCTATGTTCGCTGGGAGGAAAATTCATTTCCCGGTTTGCTGGGAAACGTTATTGCCGGCCGCATTGCCAACCGTTTGAACCTGGGTGGTACAAACTGTACGGTTGATGCGGCCTGTGCGAGTTCACTAAGTGCCATGAAAATGGCTATCAGCGATTTGCTGGAATATCGCTCAGACATGATGATTGCCGGCGGCGTTGACGCGGATAACTCTCCTATGATGTACTTGTGTTTCAGTAAAACACCTGCTTTCACAAAGGGCGAAAATCCAAGACCCTTCGATGAAGATTCAGGCGGCGTGATGATAGGTGAAGGACTGGGTATGGTTGTCCTCAAACGTTTGGAAGATGCCGAGCGGGACGGTGACCGCATTTATGCAGTTGTAAAAGGGATTGGAACCTCAAGCGACGGAAAATTCAAAAGTATTTATGCTCCACGTTCCGGAGGCCAGGCCAAAGCATTGCGCAGGGCTTATGAAGACGCAAATGTGGAACCGCTCTGCATTGGGATGCTTGAGGCACACGGTACTGGAACTGCTGCAGGTGATGTAGCAGAATTTGAAGGATTAAAAGAGGTTTTTACTGAAAAGAAACCTGAAAAATCCTGTTATCCGGATTATCAGCATATTGCTCTCGGCAGTATTAAATCCCAAATTGGTCACACAAAAGCTGCCGCGGGAATTGCCGGTTTGATCAAAACAGCACTTGCCCTGCACCACAAAATTCTTCCTCCTTCCATCAACATTGATCGTCCCAGCAAAAAACTTGGTATAGAAAATACTCCATTTTATCTGAATACTGAACCGCGGCCTTGGATCACCGATGGAGAACCCAGGCGTGCGGGCGTGAGTGCTTTTGGTTTTGGAGGAACAAATTTTCATTATGTTTTAGAAGAATTCCAGGACGTTCATTCCGGCCCCTTCCGGATGCACATAACATCTCAGACTGTGTTTTTGTCCGCAGCAACTCCCAAAGAACTGGACAAAGCCTGTAACAATTTGCTGGCAGAACTGGAGACAGAAGGAGCAGAACAGCGTCACAGTCAACTGCTTGAAAGTTCACGGGAAAATTCGATTCCCAAAAAACATGCACGGTTGGGATTTGTAACAGATTCCCTGGAAAACACAGTGGAACTGCTTGGGCAGGCGATCTCCACACTGGAAAGTAAAGCTGACAAAACAGAGTGGAACGTAAAAGGAATCGTATATCGCGAAAAGGCGTTGGAAACCAAAGGGAAAGTAGTCGCGCTTTTCTCCGGACAGGGTTCTCAATATATGAACATGGCTAAGGAGTTGTTTTTTAACTTTCCTGCCATGGCAGCTCCTTTTAGTGCACTGGATAAGCTTTTTACAGGAAAAAACGGAAAGTCTGCTGCCGCTGCCAGGCCCTTATCTTATTTAGTATTTCCAATTGCAGTTTTTGAAGATGAAGAACTTGAAGCCCAGCAGGCACAGCTGCAGCTAACCGAAAATGTGCAGCCTGCAATTGGCGGAATCAGTGCCGGACTGCTCCGGATAGCTCGTGATGCAGGACTTCAAATAGATTTTGCGGCCGGCCACAGTTTCGGCGAACTGACTGCACTTTGGGCCGCTGGAGTGATTGCCGAAGATGATTATTACAAATTGGCCTACGCCAGGGGGCAGGCAATGGCTGCTCCGGATGATCCAGATTTTGATGCCGGAAGTATGTTGGCCGTCATGGGAGAGGTTGAGAAACTTGAAGCAGATCTCACTGAGTTTCCAGACGTAGTAATGGCAAATTTGAACTCCAAAAAACAGGTTGTGCTTGCAGGACCAACCGCAGATATTTTACAAGCACATGATGCCCTCAAAGTAAAAAAGTACACGGTTGTGAAACTTCCGGTATCTGCCGCATTTCACACTCCGCTGGTGGGACATGCGCAAAAACCATTTGCAAAAGCTATCCGCTCGGTAAAATTTAACAAGCCGCAAATTCCGGTTTATTCAAATGCAACTGCAAAAGCATATCCTGCAACAGTAAAAACAATTCAAAAACAACTGGAATCACATATTCTCAATTCGGTCAGGTTTCGTGAAGAAATTGAAAATATCCACCAGGCCGGCGGCCGAATTTTTATTGAATTTGGACCAAAAAACGTTTTAACTAAATTAGTCGATAATATTCTTTCCGGAGAAGAATACACTGCCGTTGCTCTAAATGAAAATCCAAAAAAAGACAGTGATCGCCTCCTCCGGGAAGCAATGGTAAAACTCTGTGTGATAGGATTGCCTTTACAGAAATTTGACCCATTTGCTCTGCCTTCTCAGGTAGCACCGGTAAAAAAGTCGGCAATGAATGTTAGTTTGAATGGTACAAATTATGTCAGCGAAAAAACTCGTCAGGAATTTGAAAATACAATGAATAACGGTTTTCAGGTTAGTAGTCCGGTTGCTTCCATTTCCAGTTCCGGCTCAGTTCCAGTATTCTCTACTTCTACGGGCAAAAGTTCTCCTGTTTCAGGTACTTCCGGTTTGCAGACAGCTACGGGAAATCAACAGTTGTTTGATGCTTCTTTAAAACTGAAAAATGAACCAGCAAAACAAAGACCAGCAAATATTTCTACAATGAGTAATCAACAACCTCCTTCTCAGCAATCTCCTGCTCCGACCAAACCCCTCGAAACAATGGAGAAAAGTCTGTCAGGTTTTTACCAGCATCAAAATGAAACTTTGCAGGTTCATCGGCAATATTTAGATCAGCAGGCTGAGTATGCGAGAACCGTTTACCAATTGATGCAGCAGAGGATAGAGTTGGCTTCACAGGGTGCAGCCTATCCTCCTGAAGTTGATCAGCAGATGCAGATGTTTCATACACACCAAAGTGAAACATTACGGGTACATGAACAATACTTGAATCAGCAGTCAGAACAGACTCAATCTGCTTTAAAGATCACTGAACTGCAGCTGGGAGGTCCCGGTCAGCAATTTTCTGCAGCGCCGGTAGTTTCTGCACCAATTCCGGCAGCAATTTCTACTCAAGTACAGCCAGTTCCGCTTCCAGCTGCAACATCTGCAGTTTCTACTGAAGAAGTCACTGTCACAATGATGGCTATTGTCAGCGAAAAAACGGGTTATCCACAGGAAATGCTGGAACTTGGAATGGACTTGGAATCAGACTTAGGCATTGATTCGATCAAACGTGTAGAGATTCTTGGAGCGGTTCAGGATAAAATTCCTGCATTGCCGGAAGTTCCTGGTGATGAATTGGCCGAAATGAGGACCCTTGGCGAAATTGTAGCCCATCTGCAGAGCAAATTGGGTACAGATGATTCTGCCCTACAAACTGCAGGCACGCTTACAAGTGAAATTACTGCTACTGCATCTGCGGCTTCAAGCTCGGGAGTTTCTGCAGAAGATATCACTGCGGCATTGATGGCTATTGTCGGCGAAAAAACGGGCTATCCACTGGAGATGCTGGAACCTGGAATGGACATGGAGTCAGACCTTGGCATTGATTCAATCAAACGTGTAGAAATTCTTGGGGCGGTTAAGGATAAGATTCCTGAATTGCCGGAAGTCCCAGGAGATGAACTTGCTGAAATGCGTACACTTGGTCAAATTATTGATCACTTAAAGAGTAAAATTGGCAGAGATGTTTCTGAAGCTTCAAGAGAAATCCCGTCTACTGTCGCAATTCCAGATTCAGAACTAAACACTCAAAATCCAACACCAGACACTGGTCAGGATCCCGGTCCGGTTTTTATGTCAATTATCAGTGAAAAAACCGGTTATCCTACAGAAATGCTGGAACTGAACATGGACTTGGAAGCAGACCTTGGTATTGATTCAATCAAGCGTGTTGAAATAATGTGGTCGCTGCAGGAACAATTTGAGGATTTACCGCAGATTGGTGCAAACGAAGTTGCGGAACTTAGGACGGTCGGTCAAATTATCGAGCACATCAAATCACTTTTACCTGCGTTCGGTGGAAAAGATGTCGTTCAAAAATCAAATCTTGATCTCGAGCCGGCACCTTTATCGGTAAGTGCAGGTTCTCCAGGCGGAAATGGAAACGGCAGTGGGGCAGTTTCATCAGACCCCGTTCCCGGTGAGATAGCTCCCGCTCTCTTGGCTATCATCGGTGAAAAAACGGGCTATCCTGCAGAAATGCTTGAACTGGGTATGGACATGGAAGCAGACCTTGGTATTGATTCAATTAAGCGTGTCGAAATTATGTGGTCTCTGCAGGAACAGCTTCCCCATTTACCGCAGGTCAGCGGTAGTGAAATGAGTGAACTGCGGACATTGAAGGAAATTGTTGATCATTTGAGTTCACTTGCTCCATCAGAGACTGCAGGAACAACTATTATTCCTGCACCTGTTTCAACAGATTCCGACTCTGTAAAAAAAAACTCCTGAACCCAAAATCTGAGTTCTCAGTTCCAGAGCATCAAGTCACCCTTGGTTTAGCTCATGTGGTACCGCTGGCTCCACCGGATGTACTGCATGCGGAACTTCCTGAAAATCCCCTTTGTTTGATCACAGACGACGGTTCTTCATTGGCACCGGTTCTGGCAAAAGCTTTAAGTGAACAAGGATGGTCACCTGTGATTTTGCGTTTCTCGGGTATTTCTGAACTTGTAAAAAAGAAGCGAAAACCCTTTGCCAAAGAAATTCCACTAATTGAACTGTCTTCTTCAGCAGAATCTGAACTAGAAACATCACTCAAATCCCTGACAGAAAAACGCGGAAATATCGGCGGATTCATTCATCTTCACCCTGCTTCTTCAGCACCTGCTGAATCAAAGCTGGAAGATGGTGCCAATGCTTTTCTCAAGCAGGCATTTCTCACTGCAAAAAATGTTTGCACTTTCCTGAATGAAGCCGGAAAATCTGATTCAAGTCGCAGCCATTTCCTGGCAGTAGCCCACCTGGATGGTGAACTTGGAATGGGATCCGGACAGTTTGGTGCAGTTGGCAGTGGACTTTCAGGATTGATTAAAACAGCAGGTGTAGAGTGGCCGGATGTTTTTTGCCGTTTTGTGGATTTGCAGCCGGAGCTTACCGCAGATACTGCAGCAAGCTGTATTTTACAGGAACTTCTCGATCCGGATTTGCGGATCAAGGAGGTTGGCTATTCCGGATCAGGAAAGTCCGGTACCAGGCGAATGACAGTTCAACCAAAAATTATTCGAGATTTAACAACTAAAAACAGCAGTAAATCTTTAACAAAAAAATCTGTATTTTTGGTCAGTGGCGGTGCAAGAGGAGTTACAGCAGAATGTGTTGCTAAACTCGCTCAAACGCAGCCCTGCAGTTTCATCCTGCTGGGTCGCTCTACCATTGAAGATGAACCGGAATGGGCCAAAGGAGTTGATGAAGATAAGACAAAACTCAAGCAGGCGGCCATGAAGTCACTGGTTGATTCTGGAGAAAAACCGACTCCTGCAAAAGTAAATCAACTGGTTGGAAAAGTGGAAGCGGGCCGGGACATCCGGAAAAATTTGGAACGCATCAGAAATGCCGGCGGAAATGCGGAATATGTCAGTGCAGATGTAACTGATGCAAAAAAGTTGAAAACGGCAATTGCTCCGTTTGTTAAAAATATTGGTCCGGTGACTGGAATTATTCATGGTGCAGGTGTTTTGGCAGATAAGCTGATTGAGAAAAAAACCAGCAACGATTTTGATGCAGTCTGCTCCACCAAAATAAACGGGATTGATGCTCTTTTGAAAAGCATAAATCCAAAAAAATTAACTCATCTGCTGTTGTTTTCATCTGCCGCTGGTTTTTACGGTAATGCCGGACAGTCGGATTATGCCGTTGCCAATGAGGCTCTAAACCGGATTGCACTTTTATTCAAGCAAAATAATCCAAAATGCCATGTTACATCCTTCAATTGGGGACCATGGGAAGGCGGAATGGTTACTCCAGAATTAAAAAGGCTATTTGAGGAGCGTAACGTTGAAGTAATTTCTGTTGAAGACGGAACCCGTGTGTTTGTAGAAGAGGTTACATCTGCAGGTCAGGAGAATCCGATTGTACTGATTGGAAATTCAATGGTGGTTCCAGGTGAACCGGAAAAAGGTATGCGAAAATGGAAAATATCCCGAAGAGTTAATTTGGAAGAAAGTCCGGTTTTTCAGGATCATAAAATTGGTAAAAATCCTGTTTTGCCTGCCGTCCATGCAATGGCCTGGATGGTTGATGTATGTGCACAGGAATTGCCTGGGTTCAGGCTGTCCAACTGTGAAAACTTTAAAGTACTGAATGGAGTAAAATTTGATGAATCCCTGGCTGCCGAATACATACTGGAACTGCAGGAGATTGAACGTTTAAACGGAAATTTTACGGATGTTGAAGTAAAGGTTTCCAGTCTCTCTGGATCTGAAAGCGGCAGCAAAAAACTTCCCCGTTTTCATTACAGTACTAAAGTTCGCATGGTTCAGCAGGTTCCGGAGGCACCGCTGCATGACCGGATTGATATGAGTAACTCACACAATCTGCCTGGTTCAACTTTTTATCAGGATGGCACTTTGTTTCATGGACCAAAATTTCAGGGAATAGAACAGGTGCTGAATATTGGTGAGCAGGGTTTGACTCTCGAATGCAGACTGCCGGATGTTTCTGCTGCAGAACAAGGACAATTTGCAACCAGTGATTTCAATCCATTTGCAGCAGACCTTGCTTTTCAGGCCATGTTGATTTGGGCCTGGCGTTTTCATCAATCCGGCAGCCTTCCCCTTAAAACAGATCTGCTGGAACATTTCCGCAACGTGGAACCTGCAACAAGATTTTTTCTAAGTATGAGTGTCAATAAAAGTTCTGCTTCTACTCTCAACGCAAACCTGTTTTTACATGATGAGCAGGGCTTATTATATACACGAATGTTGGGTTCAGAAGTTACTCTAAGTAAGTCCTTAAATGCATTATTTGGAAAAAATAACTAAAATAGAGTTTCAGAGTTTCAAAGTAAAAGAAGACACTAAGCCACTGAGTAAAATAGCAAAAGAAGTTTCAAGGATTCAAAGTATGGTCACGTCGCACCGTGCCCGTACTTAGAGGGCTGTTCTCGTACAAAGCTCACCGTGCCCCTACAAAGTTGGTAGCCCCGAACTCCGTTTCGGGGTTTGGTTTGTGTCGAAAATAATTGTTATTCTCGCCAAAGCGGGAATCCAGAAACTTGTAAGTGTCTGAAGCAATGGATTCCAGTTTTCGCGGGAATGACATACAAGTGTGTTATTTTTTCTTTTTAGAGGTTCTTCATACATTGACAAAAATAATTTATTGGCTAGCTGAAAAGAACAACACAGAAAGCAAATTGGAAATCAATAAATAAATGCAACCTATTGCCGTTATCGGCCTGTCATGCCTCTTTCCTGAGGCAAAAACCCCCGAAGATTACTGGAAAAATTTACTGCAGGAAAAAGATTCATGTACCTCCGCCGCTGCCGCAGACATGGATGCGGATCCGTCCCGATTTTTTGCAGAGAAAAAAGGGACTCCGGATAAATATTATTGTGCACGCGGTGGTTATATTAATGATTTTAAAATGGATCCAGATGGTTATCTACTGTCTGCAGAAACCATCGAAAAACTGGGAGCAACATTTCAATGGCCTCTTCACGTGGCTCGTGAAGCGTTGCGTGACAGTGGTTATATCGAAAACACCAAGATACTTAAAGAATGTGGCATAGTACTGGGTAACCTGTCTTTTCCAACCAAAGCATCCAATCATATACTACTGCCTTTGTACCAAAAAGTGATTGAGCCTCATCTGCAGAAAGTGCTGAATCGTCCTGATTTCAACTTAGGTTCATTTGCTGCAGAAACAGATAATGCTCAGCTGAATTCACATATTTCCGGACTTCCTGCAGCAGTTGTTTCACAAGCATTGGGTTTGTCTGCCCGAAGTTTAGTGCTGGATGCTGCTTGTGCGTCATCATTGTATGCAGTCGCGCTTGCCTGTCATTATCTGCACTCTGGAAAAACCGATTTAATGCTGGCCGGAGCGGTAAGTGCCGCGGATCCGTTTTTTGTGAATATGGGTTTTTCGATCTTTCAGGCCTTTCCGGAATCTCCTCAGACTTTCAATCCACTTGATAATAACTCTGGAGGGTTGCTTGCCAGCCAGGGAGCAGGAATGTTTGTTCTCAAACGTTTGTGTGATGCAGAGCGTGATGCTGACAAAATTCATGCGGTAATATCCGGAATTGGTTTGTCTAATGACGGACGGGGCCAATTTGTGCTAAGTCCGAATTCCAAGGGCCAGGTTCTGGCCTATCAACGTGCCTACGAATCCTCGAAAGTTCCTCCAGAAAAAATTGACTATATCGAATGTCATGCTACTGGAACTCCTCTGGGCGACAAAGTAGAATTGGACTCAATGGAACAATTTTTTGCGTCTCCGGACCTTCCTGAAGTAAAGAAAATTAAACCGCTAATTGGTTCTGCAAAATCAAACTTGGGTCATATGCTGACTGCCGCAGGAATGGGCGGAATGATAAAAGTTATTTTAGCACTCCAACATGGAGAAATACCTGCAACCAGGGGTGTTAAAGCTGCAATGACTTCCAAAAATGGAGGTGTTTCTGAAAAACAAATCGTCCAAAAAACCGCAGTGTGGCCACACAATCGAAAGGATCGCAGGGCTGCAGTGAGTGCTTTTGGTTTTGGAGGAACAAATGCCCACCTTATTTTTGAGTCAGGAGTTAAGGCTTCTAAGCGAATTGATTTTCCAAAAACTCAAAATTCACAGATCATGGCAATTGTCGGTATGGAAGCAATTTTTGGCGGATGCAAAGGATTGCATGAATTTTATCAAACGATATATGACAACAAGCAGCACTTCCGTTCTCTTCCGCCGGAGCGCTGGAAAGGTTTTGAGCAGCATCCGGAATTAAAGAATCATCCTCAGGGTGCATGGCTTGAATCATTTGAAATGGATTTTCTGCGTTTCAAATTGCAGCCCAACCCAAAAGAACGTTTGATACCTCAACAATTATTGACGCTGGAAGTAACAGACCGGGCAATTAAAAAAACAAAATTAGGAGAAGGTCAAAATGTTGCGGTACTGGTAGCCATGGAAACTGAACTTGAAATTCACCGGTTCAGGGGACGGGTTAATCTTTCTACACAAATTCAAGACAGCTTGCAAGCAGCAGGAATTGTTTTGAGTGACGAGGAACGAAAAGATTTGATCAATTTGTCTAGGAACAGTTTGCTGGAGGAAGTGCCAATTAACCGCTTTACGAGTTTTATCGGCAACATAATGGCAACCAGGATATCATCACTCTGGGATTTTTCTGGTCCTGCAATGACAATTTCAGCTGAAGAAAACTCAGTTCTGAGAGCACTCGAAATTGCGCAAATCTTGTTGCTTGAAGATAATGTTGATGCAGTAGTCGTAACAGCTGTTGATCTTGCGGGTAGTCCGGAACAAGTTTTGTTGCGTCAAAGAAATTTACCCCTGAATTCCGGCGAGGCTACACTAAGTTTTGACAAGAATTCCAACGGCTGGTTGATCGGAGAAGGGGCCGGGACGGTTATTTTAAAAAGTGTAGAATCAGCAAAAAAGGATGATGAACAAATTTTTGCAACAGTTGATTCAATAGCTTTCTCAACTGGTTTAACTCCAGAATCGGTTGAAAACGCCGCAAATCAGGCTTTAACAGAGGCAAATGTCTCGGCTGGTGAGATTGGAATGCTGGAAGTTTTCGGCAGCGGAAACACTGTTGAAGATTCCGCAGAAATGAGCGGGTTGGCTCAAGCTTATGCTAAAGTTGACGCAGGTTGTGCTTTGGGAAGCATCAAGTCAAATGTGGGGCATACTTTTGCAGCATCCGGAATGGCAAGTTTGATTAAGGCTGCGCTTTGCCTGCACCATCGTTTCATTCCCGGAGTTCCTGAGTGGAAGTCACCCAAAACAGAACTGCAGTCCGCAAAACAGTTTTATGTTCCGGTGGAATCTCGTCCATGGCTGATCCAATCGGGAATTAAACAAAGACATGCAGCCGTCAGCAGTTTGGGCATAGACAATATTTGTTCACATCTGATTCTTTCGGAAGCATCACCCGAATTACGTCAAACAATTAAAGTTGCCGAATCTGGCGACTTGAATTTGTTTCTTGTGACAGGGCAGGAAAAATCTGCAATCAGCAAAGGGTTACTTGAATTAGAAAAAGATTTGCTTTCCGGCAAAGAACCGGCATCTCTTGCTTACCAATATTATGTGCGTTCAAATAATAATGAAGAAAAATTTGCGGCAGTACTGATCGGCTCTAGTCGTGATGAACTGCAAAAAGAAATTGATGCAGCAAAATCCGGAATTGAAACTTCTTTTACCGGCAGCGGTGATTGGAATTCTCCACGTGGCAGTTATTTTACTGCATCACCTTTATCGCGGGAGGGGAAGGTTGCTTTCACTTATCCGGGAGGTTTTAGTGCGTATGTCGATTGTGGACGTTCTTTGTTTCAAATGTTTCCGGGTCTACACGAGTTGGATGAACAGTACCTGAATCAGACCGGCCCCGCAGATAAACGGCGGGGAAGCAATTATTTGGGGGAACTTCTCCAGGAACGGCGGCTGTATCCGCGAACCTTGGAACGCTTGACTGATGCGGAAGTAACGGAGTTGCAGAAAGATTTTATCCACACTCCTATTGCAATGTTTGAAAGCGGGGTCAGCTCTGCAGTGTTGAATACACATGTTATGCGCAAAGGCTTTGGTCTTGAACCGGACATAGCGTTCGGTTACAGCATGGGCGAAATTTCTATGCTGTATGGACTTGGAGTGTGGGAAAGCATGTCAAATATGAGCGACATTCTGAATAGATCCAAGCTTTTTGAAGAAAGGTTGGCCGGACCCATGAATGCAGTACGTGAAGCCTGGGATTTGGGACCTGATGAATTTAGACAAAAACCACTTTGGGGATGTTATTCTCTCCAGCTTTCTCCACAAATTGTACAGCAGGAAGTTGAAAACGAAGCGCATGTTTATCTGATTTTGATCAACACGCCGGAAGAAGTTGTGATTGCAGGCGAACCGACAGCTTGTGAGCGTGTGATTCAGCAACTGGGACGGCCTGTACATCCAATTCCGGTCACAGATGTGGTGCACTGTGAGCCGGTCAAAACAGAATATGAAGAAATTAAACGTGTTCACACAGATAAAGTTGTTGAATGTCCGGATATTGATTTTTATTCTGCAATCGATTATGAAGTTTCAAAATTAGACAGCAAAACATTGGCGCACAATGTTGCTACCATTTACGGAAAAACCGTGGATTATAGTCGTCTCATCGAAAAAGTTTATGCAGATGGAGCCCGTATATTTGTGGATTTAGGACCTCGAACAACCTGCTCAAAGTGGATCAGTAAAACTTTGGATAAACGGCCTCACCTTTCGATCAGTGTTAACCGTAAGGGTACTGACAACAGAGAAATGATTCTTCAGGCTTTGTCCAGTCTGATAAGTCACCGAGTTCCGGTTAAGCTGGAAGCGCTTTTCCCGTCCCAGCCTGTCCAAGCGGAAAAACAACTTATGCAGACTATCAAACTTGGAGGCACTCCAGTTCAGCAAGTTTTTGAAAAAGGTGCTGATAAACTTTTTAAAGGCACTAAGGCACTAAGGCATCAAGGCACTGAGTTTCAAAGTTTCAAAGTTTCAGAGTTTCAAAGTGGGAGCGCGTCTGGCCGTGCGAGTACAAATTTGGTAGCCCCGGACTACGCACCGGGGAATGTTTCTGTTTCCTCTTTTTCACCATTTCCGGGTGAATACGGTTCTCACCGAAATTCGGCACACTCAGCATTTTTGAATGTTCGACAGCATGGAATGCGTCAGCTGGCAGAATTGATCAGTTCAAATACGAACACAAAAGGAATTTCAGTTTCCAATACTTTTCAACATACAGTTTCTCAAAAAACGACACCGGAGACACAGCAACCTGTACCACAAACAAAACCCTGCATTTTTGACTATCATGATTTACTGGAACTTGCAGGCGGCAGCATTGCCAATGTTTTTGGTGCCGAATATGCTGAAATTGATTCCTACCGACGCTGTGTGCGATTACCGATGGAACCATATTTACTGGTCAGCCGTGTGACACAGCTTGACGCAAAACTTGGAGAGTTCAAGCCTTCAACGATCACCACAGAATACGACATTCCAGAAAACGCGTGGTACACAACTGACGGTCAAATTCCGTGGGCAGTTGCAGTAGAGTCCGGACAATGTGATTTGATGCTGATCAGTTATTTGGGTATTGATTTTGACTGCAAAGGTGAGCAAGTTTACCGACTGCTGGATTGTACATTGACATACCTTGACGACATGCCGCTTGAAGGACAAACTTTGCGCTACGAAATATCTATCAATTCGTTTGCAAAACATGATCAGAATTTGCTGTTCTTTTTTAATTATGAGTGTTTTGTCGGCAACAAAATGGTACTCAAGATGGATAACGGCTGTGCGGGATTTTTCTCAGATGAAGATTTATCTCAGGGCAAAGGTGTGATTCATACAGCACAGGAATTAGAGCTCAAAGAAAAAGCGGATAAAATCAAATTCCCACCGCTTCTTCACTGTACAAAAACAACATTTACTCGACAAGAATTACTCGAGATTTCAGCTGGAAATCCTGCCGGATGTTTTGGTCCGGAATATAATCAGCAGGGGAAAAATCCATCATTAAAAAATGCACCGGATCAGTTTTTGATGTCAGACAGAATTATGTCAGTAGAGCCGCATGGTGGTCCGTATGGTCTGGGATACATAGTTGCAGAAAAAGATTTAGCTCCGGATGACTGGTATTTCCCATGTCATTTTAAGGATGATCCGGTTATGGCTGGATCCCTGATGGCAGAAGGCTGTGTACAGCTGCTTCAGTTTTTTCTTCTTCATCTGGGGTTGCAAACCTTAGTGGAAGACGCTACATTTCAACCGATTCATGGGTTGCCGCAAATTGTACGTTGCCGGGGGCAGGTGATTCCGGGCGATCCTAAAATGACCTATCGGGTTGAAATCAAAGAGATCGGTTTGGAGCCACATCCGTATGCAATTGCAGACATCGATATTTTGGTTGGCGACAGAATCGTGGTTGATTTTCGAGACCTGGGAGTTCAACTGGCGGAAAAAACCGGAAGCTCAGGCGGCGGCAATTTGCTTCGTGTTTCTAAAAACCAACGCAAAGCATATTCCGGTGGAGAAATCAAAACACCGGATTCTAATATTCAAGTGCCGGAAACTAGTGACAGGCAGCTTGCTGCAGACGAACAGATGATTTGGGAATTTGCTTTGGGAGATGTGGAAAAATGTTTCGGTTCCGAATTTGCCATCTACAAAGGCCGTTCCATGCAGCGAAATCCGAACGGCGATTTGCAGCTTATTTCACGAGTCTATGATCTGCATGGCAAAAGGATGGAGTTTGATGAGCCGATGACCTTGGTCAGTGAATATGACGTTCCTGAAGATGCCTGGTTTTTTCGTAATAATTCTTATCCTGAAAACATGCCGTATTCCGTTTTGATGGAAATTGCTTTACAACCGTGCGGTTTTATTTCAACTCATTCCGGAGCAATTTTGACTTATCCGGAACTTGACTTGTATTACCGCAACCTTGACGGAAACGGAACTTTACTCAGGAATCCGGATTTACGCGGAAAAACGGTTTTGAATGAAGTCAAGTTACTAACCACGGTTGCCTCCGGAAACACTATCATTCAAACGCATCGTTTTTCTTTGAGCTGTGATGGACAAATATTTTTTGAGGGTGATACAATGTTTGGCTATTTTACCGGCGAGTCATTGGCTGCTCAAGTTGGTTTAGACGGAGGTAAAAAAGGGGTTCCGTGGATTGATGAAAACGCGTCTGACTCTTCAATTTTACTTGATTTGAATTCCGTTGATTTCCGGAAGGTTTTGGGCGAAAAACCTGAGCATCCTCATTTTCATTTGTGTTCCGGACAACTCAGTTTTTCTGATATAATCCGGATCGTACCGGAAGGCGGAAAATTCAGCAAGGGCTATGTTTATGCACGCAAAGAAGTCAATCCGGAAGACTGGTTTTTCCCTTGTCATTTTCACGGGGATCCAGTTATGCCCGGTTCACTTGGAGTGGAAGCAATAATTCAAGCTTTGCAGGCTTTTGCCTTGCAGCAGGGAATTGGAAACTCATTCAAAAGTCCAAGGTTTTTGCCTGTTTTGAGCAAGGTTGCCTGGAAATATCGTGGACAAATTATTCCACAAAATAAATACATGCAGCTGGACTTGCATGTTAAAAACATAGAGCAAAAAGAGGGGCAGGTGGTCTTGACTGCAGATGCAAACTTGTGGCGGGAAGATTTGAGAATCTATGAAATATTTGACATTGTTGTTGGAATTTCAGAAACAGAAAAATAAAACAGTTTTTTTGGAAACTCCTTGGAGTTGTTTTCATCAATCGAATAATTTCTTATTGATATCATTGAAAAATATTATTTTTCAACAAGCTCGAAATATTTTGGTTACAGAAAAAAAGGCCTTGTACTATATTGAAAAATTTCAGTTGAAACAGTTTAAAGTCCGGACAGTTTTAATGAAGTTTTTACAGGAGGATAGCAAACTCCGCCCTCCCAACAACCCTGGAAGCCAATTTCCAGGATTCCCTTAGATTCTCCTTTGATTGTTGGAGTAAGATGTAACGTAGCTTCCACGACATTATGATAAATTTCACTTGAACCAAAAAAGGGGTCATCAATAACTTCTGGTGGAGGAAACTGAACATTCTCAATGATAAAATCTTTACTGGTGAAGATGAACTTTTCTTTGTATAGATAATAGAACTTTGGAATTTGCCAGCGAATAACTGCTTCGGAAGGTCCTACAATGATGTGATCCATCACAAAAGCTTCTTCCGGAGCAAGCGGTTCTGAACCGAATGGTACTTTCTCTGCAGCTGAAGCAACAGTTGCAAAGCACAGAGTTATCAAAACCAGTAAGATTTTTGCTAATGTGTCACCATTCATATTATTTTCTTCCTAAAATTCATAAACTATTTGTTTTTCCAGTAAATGACAAGGATCATTTAAAAAAGACTTTTACTACAGTTCTTCCAAACGCACTTATTCATCGTGATCCGTAGTACTGAAAGTGTAGGTAGTCACTACACCTTTTTCATCAAACTGAATGACAAGATCCTTCGCCTCCCTTTTACCAAAAAGAGAATAATCATAATTACCGTAAGTCCAGGCCAGTTCTCCATCCTGAATTCCTGAAAGCCACGGAGGTCCAAACAACTTTCGGGTCTCATTTTTGGTAGTCTGACCAATCTTAATCACAGATACATTTGCCTCAGGAAAGTCTTTTCCCAGTGTGACGCAGCCAGACGTAAACAAGCTTATTCCAGCTAAAAGAATCAAAATTATTGCAAAGTTTCGAATAACAAACCCCCTTTCAGTAGATTCAAAATGATTTCCAATATTCATATATTTACCTACACTCATGAGTTGTGAAATCTCGTAAGATATTGCAATTATTTACTGCAGTATGTCATCTCGACCAAAAGTATAAATCTGATAATATACTGATATTATATATAAATTATCACACACATTCGGGATAACACGAAATAACCTGTGACTGTCGAGTACCTTTATTAAAATATGTATATATTTTAAGGATTGCTTTGAGTTGCCAAAAAACTGTCTGCTGAAGATAAAAAAGATGCAGACCGTTCAAGAAAATCCCAGCTTTTACTATCCCAAAATTTATCTTCAAGGAACTCATCCAATCCAGAAAAATATGTTATTATCGGTTTCACGGGACTCAACTGTGGAATAGCAGATTTCTTACTTTGTCCCATCAAGGCAAATACAATATCACCGTTCATAGCCATCAAATACTCATAATCATTTGTATCTAATTCGGGATCAACAAAAATTTGTTTTTTCTCATCATAATAATTCAACTTCAAAAATCGAAGCATTTTTGAATAAGCCTTATTGTAGCTTTCATTTTGGAATTTGTCCGCCGCCCGCTGAAACAGTTTTGCCAGCAAAACATGATCCTGAAGACCGCTTTTACCACGCCACTGTTTTTCTTTGATAGTATAAAAGTGATAAATTCGCTTGTTATTGAGAATCATTCCGGAAAGAAAATCAAGTGAATGGATCACTTTGTTTTCGAGATTATTATCTTTTGAATAATCAAGTACATCCAAGAAATAAGTGAGTGTTACAGCTAAATGATCTGTAAAAACCTTACTGATTACCAAAGGCGGTTTTACATTTTTTCGGCGATTCTCATTCAAAAAATAATACGATGTGTCTGCTGCTTGAAAACTGAGAAAAGAACCAGTCTCCTCATCGTATAATGTATTAGACAAATAGTGAATACTTTGCAGAGCCACTTCAATGAATTTTGGATTTGGATTTTCCTCATTCACTTTGTACAAGAGTAGAACTGTTCCAGCATTAAGACCAGCCATTTTTTCATAATGAGGTACTTGCCAATCACCGGTTTCGGCAAAACGAAAAAATCCGCCTTCAATTGGATCATAAATTTTCTCGATTGCTTTTTTTAGTGTTTCAGAAATCCATAAAACTGAGTCCTGTCGATTTTCTCCTTTGGTAGATTTTATGAGATAGAGGAAAGTTTCCGGAAGGATTGTTTTTATTCCGTTTCCAACTCCATATTCTTCAGTATCAAAATTATCCAAAACGCCTTTAATGTAAGTATTGCGCATATTATCTAAAGTTGATTTATTGAATTTTGTAGGCGGATTATATTCAAATGCAAATATTTTCTCTCCATCAACAGTTTTTCCTTGTTTCACATTTTGAATCACATCCTGAATGACTTCAAGAAAAGGCTCTGCGTAAAGGGTTCCGGAATACTTATAATATTCTGATGAGTCAGGATTCAAAAATACTGTAAACGGAACTCCTTTTGCCTTATATTTTTGATAAGCACTTGTGTTGATATCTGCATCGATAAACACATTGACAAAATTTTCGTTGAGGTAAGAAATTACTTTTTCATCAGTGAGTGTTTTCTCGTTGAAGACATGACACCAATGGCACCATTGAGCGGCAAATAGTAAAAAATATGGTTTTTTCTTAAACCTGTTCTTTTGGATGACATTGGGATCATATTCTAGAAAATGGACATCAGAATCCTCATGCTCAAAAGCAAAAGATGTTGCATTCAATTGGAGAAACACCAAAAGACATAAACTAAATTTGATAAATGAATTCATGATCACTTTCCAGGTGATTTACACGTTTTATTATTGATAACAAAACTGGTATCAATTTACTACCAATAGTCGTTTAATTTGCGCAAGAAGAGGAACTGTATTCGTATCATGCGGGAATGTTTTTTTCGGTTTTCCGTCCGGTCCGACCACAAAAATATCATCTGAGTGAGAAATCACGTAGCCTAACGCAGAATCCTGAACAAGTGTTTTTTTGTATTTTACACCATATTGCTTTGCAACTTTGGTCAATGTTTTAATATCGTCAGTAAGTCCTACTATGTTTGGATGAAAATAATCTGTGTATTGTTTGAGTATCTCAAGATTGTCTTTTTCAGGATCAAGACTAATGAATAGTGCCTTAGTTCTTTTCAACTCATCAGGCGACATTTGGGAAAAGACATTGCTGATGGTGGCTAAGGAAATTGGGCAAACATTTGGGCAGGAGGTGTAACCGAAAAACAAGAGGACAACCGAACCACGTAAATCTTTGAGTGAGAAAGGGCCTTCTGTAGACTTTAAAGTAAAATCTCCACCATGAAAATTATTTGTCCCTGACACTTTTTTTTCGTGCGCCGTAAGTATAAAAATATATTCAGATAAGAAAAATAAAAGCACAAAGACCAATAAAAATATTTTGCTCTTAAAAAACAATTTCTTCCAGCACATAATTCATATCCTGCTCTAATGATTTTGCAAAATTCATCATTTTATTGGAGTTAAAAAGGCGGGCAAAGGAAGTCGGTTTTAGAAACGCGATATTTATTTCTTCTTGCTCAAAACGCTGGAAAACGACGAATCTTACTGGCATAAAAACACCGGCAAGAAAATTTGAAGAAATTAGCCCGCTGCAACTTTCGAGGTTACAAAATTCAACTATTTTGTAATGTTGGAAATCAATATCCGGAGCAATACCTTGACTATACCTTTTGTGGATATTATCTATATTGCTGATGCGCTTAATCAGATAGTTTCGTACTTCAATTTCCTTGATCAGATCATCAAGAAGATCTTTGAAATTTTTCCCCATAAAAACCTTTTTGACAATATCCTGAGCAACTTCCATCGTGTCATTTTTCTAGGTTGCTTTCGTCGGATTTTTTTCTTTACGAGTACTCTGAAAACCTATTACACCAAAAGAAGGTCGTGTTACACAATCGCCAACCTGGCATACAAAGATTGAGGTTTAAAGCAGTTTGAATGAATTATACAGGTACTGCCAGGACACTAATTATTCACCTGGATTCTTGATTGTTTTGATGTAATTTATCAAATCCCAGCGGTTATTTTCAGATAAAATCAAGCCAAACGGCGGCATATCCGAACGTCCATTAGTAATAAACCAAAATAGATATCCGTCTGTTTCTTCACCTGTGTTGTTCCAGACCCACAGTTGCCTGGGCCAGGTAGTGAAGCTGAGAGCAACTGTTCCATAACCATTTCCACTTAAACCATGGCATTTAGCACAGTTATTTACAAATAACTTTCCCCCACGACTTGCTGAAGCTGCTTTATCCGTAATGGGGTTCTTCATGTTTGGAAACACTTCGGCAGTATCACCCAGGATTGCGATAGCCTCCTCTTCTTCATCAAGAATCGGAGCATTCGCCAGAAGGGGACCATGATGTACCTTGTACTTATGTCCTGCAGGATCCTCAATCTCTCCAATGACATTTTCAATTTTTTCTCTTGAGACTGCTCCGGAATCAAATTGAACAGTAAGAACCGGCCATCCGGTTTTTGTATTTTTTAGATTTAAATCAATTACTTTAACCTCTAATTCTTTTTCCAGCGCGGATTTCAAAGCCTTGGGACTTGCAGGCGAGATTAACCCTTCGATCTTAAACTCCTCTTCAATTGTTCCGGCAAAAACAGCATGGGAACCCATGATCAAAAAGAAGAATGACAAGATAATAAAACTAAATATTTTTTTCATAAACACCTTGGTTCATTTTGCTAACAAAATGGAGGATGCACTTAGTAAAACCGCCCTATAATTTTTTCTAAAAAGTCTAGTTACTGAATTTTATCTTTTTGGACGCTTCCCACTTTTTCCCTTGATTGTCCACAAAAACCACCTTGACAGGTGCTTCCTGAATGGCTTTTAATTTAAACGTGAACAATGGATCATCTGCTATTGCAGATGACATGCGAAAGCGGCTGACCAGTTGATCACCAAAATAGACAAACATGTTTCTAATGAAGGAAACGGGAATTGCCCTGCTAAATACCGGCTTTGTTTCATCATCAACAATTCCCAAGCCGGTAAAGGAGGGATGGTCGAATTTAACTTTGACCTTAAACACTTTATCTTTTTTGATACGCCTGGAAATTCTTATGCGTGGATCCCGGATTGTTTTTGCCATTGTTCTTCTCCATTAAAATTATTTAGATATCTTCATTAACTTATTGAAATCCCAAAATATTTATTCTATCATCCAAAGCAGAAGTTATTGGTGAATTCTTGCGGATATAGTTGATCAATTCTTCCACAAAAACTATTCCTGTGTCCTTAACTTTCGACGCCCCAAAAAGGGGGCCGTTCTGAAACCTTGTGTGTGCGGAAGCAACGCTGTAAACTGCATCTTTCGAGAATGGTTTCCCGCCAACTGTCAATGAGACAATTCTATTTCCGGGTGATTTTGCTAAATCTGCAACAAGTTTCATTCCGGAAAAACGAATCATATCTCCGCCAACTCTTGTGTAAGGATCTTTATTGACCACTGAACCCAAAATATTTTCGAGCAGAGTTTTTAGTCCTTTTCCTCCCATAGAATATGTAAAAACATGACCGTCTGTTGGTACAATGTTATAAACATCTTCAGCAGTTATTTTTCCCGGCATCATTGTCGCTCCATATCTCCAAGCAGGAAAAAAAGCGATGTCGGTTTTTTGAGAATCTCTCATTGCGTCAGTCAGCAAATTTCCCATGCTGCTCTGAAAATAGTCCCGCCGGTACAGCATGACTTTGGTCTGCCCAACCACTTCGCTCAACTGCTTTTTGTAAGGCTCGTATGCTTCTTCAATCAGTTTTTCAATTTCCGGGTCAGGCTCAATTTGATTCTGTCTTACTTTGAGTAAACGATAATCAAAATTTTGTATTTTCTTATCTTTAACATCAACATCAAGACTGACAACATATTTCCCATGTGCACCGCCCTGGAAGATGATGGTGTCGTTCCAGACAACAGGATCAAATACCTCGTCGTGTGTGTGACCGCTGAGATAGATATCAATTCCATCCACTCGCTGAGCAAATTTTTGATCTAAACCATAACCTCCGTGTGAGACGAAAACAATAAGATCAGGATTTTCATTTTTGCGAATATCCGCAATCAAATCTCTTGCTTCTTCTTCCTTGATTCCAAACTTAAACCATTTTGCGGCACCTGTAATTGCAGAAGTCAGAGCAGTCCAGGGATAAGTCAAGCCGATCAGGGCAACTTTCAAATTGCCGACTTTCTTGACAACATACTGGTCGAGAACAGGTTCCTCCCATTCTCTGTCAGTCAAATTGTAAGCAATTACAGGAAAATTAGCTTGATCAACCAAATCCAAAAAATGATCTTTCGGATATAAAAACTCCCAATTTCCCGGCGTCATGACATCGTAGCCAATGGCGTTCATGATTTTCACCATCGAAACACCTTTGTCAAAAAGTGACAATCCTGCTCCATGCCACGTATCACCCGCATCTAACAGCAGATTCTTTCCAGGCTTCTCTGCTCTTAGTTTTTTGATCATCGTGGCAACATGTGCCATCCCGCCAATTTTACCTTCTATTTCAGCCTTGTTTACATAATCACCTTCTCTTGACTGTGCCCCCCACGGTTTGAACTCATCCAGGTAACGGTAATAAATCGGGCGTAAATAGGAATGAATATCGTTGGTAGAAATAATCCTTATTTGTTCTGTTTCGGATGCAAAAACAGAAGCAGTTTCTGATATGAATACTGGCCCAAAAAAAATCAGTGTCAAAAAACAAAAACAAATTGCTTTTGTCATTTTCCTGAATTTCAAGACCACTTCAACATCCTCCAGCAGCGACATTGACTGTTCTGTTTGCCGCCCATTTTCCATGTTTGTTGCATTCTGCAACAACCCAAACGGTTCCCTCACCCCCAGCAAGACGTATTTGTGTGCTGATAAACGCTTCTCCGTTTATCGGAGTCATGTAGAATTTTCCCTTGATAACCACAGGATCGGCAAAATTTAATATCTGAATGCTTTTGATATAATGATCTTCTTCCATGGGATGATCCAGGCTGACTACAATAGATGCTTGTGTGCCATCCTCAACTACCGGTGGCATGATGACCTTTGGCAGGTGGATGCGTTCTATCTCAGTCAGATTCTCTAAATCTTTTGGAGCATTGAAAACTCCGCCATACACTTCATTTTCATAAGGAACTCCGGAAAGGAGAGGAACAACAGCCCCGCCAATCACAGAATAACGAATGAACTTTCTTCTGGAAAAATCTTCTTTAATTACCATGAGACAATCTCTTTTATGAGAAGGTTTTGTGAATAATGAAATTGGGGGTTGGCGTAGTTTTTAAAAACTGAAAAAACTACAGCCAATTCCCCAATCCTACTTAGTTTGCCATTGCTGCTTTAATTGCACCTGGGCTAGGAACCCAGCGCACACCATTATTTTGGATGCCTGCAGCAATGTCTGTGGTAATCACATCCCAGTCAGCAGGATTTGCTGAAGAGGTGTCTATCAGCGTTGCTACATTTTCCTTTTTTGTGGTAACAAGAGCAAATTTACCTGTTGGATCAAAGGCTACATTATGAGGCCCTAAACCAGTAATGATGTCTTTGATCTTGACATCATCCTGGGTGTCAATCACAGAGACTTGCTCTGATTTTCCAGACTCATTTGTAAACAATCCGTAACGGGGATTTGCAGAGTTAAGATAAAGCCGGTTTGCGTTTGGACCGGTTTTAATCACCTTGATAAGTTCAAGTTTTGCCATATCGATCACAGCAACTGAATTGTCTTTTCTCAAACCACCGTAACATTTTGAACCATCCGGAAGACAAGTGAAGTTTCCTCCACCACCCGGAACCTTGATAGTTTTGGCAATTTCATTGGTTGCTGTATCAATGAAGACAATAGCCTTCGAAGCACCAACCATGAAATATTTACCGTCCGGAGTCATTCCACCGGCTCTTCCTCCTTTAATAGGAATGACTTTGATTTCTTTTCTGCTTTTCACATCAACAATCGAAACCCCTTTTGGCTCCTGCTGACAAGTGGTAAACACTTTGGAATCATCTAAAGTGAACATGGCATCACGTGCCCCGTGACAGCCTAGCTCAACAATGTGTGATGGTTTACGGGTTGCCGTGTTGATAAACGACAGGTAACCGTTCTTTTTGTCCAAGATGTTACCCACAACTGCCAGAGGCTGAGTGTAAGCAAAACCAATGTGCAGAGGCGCAATTACTTTCTTTCCGCCCATGCTCAGATGGAATGTATCAACTACCTCATGAGTAGTTAAGTCGATTACCCAGATTAAATCCTTCTCATAACGCTGAGACGAAAACGCATATCGCGCTCCAGGTATAACAAAGATGTGGTGGTTTCCTGTTTCACCCATTTGAATTTTCTTGATTGTTTCTCCTTTATGATAATCAACCACCGAAACTGTCGGTTCTCCCTGGTTATCAATCAGAAAATATCCGGGCGTATCCCTAACGGCATCCCAGTTTGACCCGAGAGTATTTTGCGGGTCTAGGCGAAGGAGTGACTGATATTCATCAGTACTCATTCCTGTCGTCGGCGCTCCCATTTTTGTTCCAGTTACACAACCTCCAAGAAAACCTGCTAACATGGAGACAGTTAACATTATTTTTAATTGCTTATTCATAATCTTCTCCTTATTGTTTTTGAATTATTCAAATTGCCGGGAAATTCCGCCAATTCCAGTAATTTTTTTTATATTAGTCCTCCCTTCCAATGAAAATTAACAAGAAAAACACCAATCTCTTTGTGAGATTTGGAGCAGGTTATAAAAACTGATGTTCAGACAACCACTAGTTTTCTGGTTGCTTCATTCCATGAAACAATCAGATACCAGAGAAGCATTAGAATGCATATTGACAAAATCCCCATTTTCCAGCCGATTAAATCCGGTATGAAAAGAGGTTCGCCCAATTTCATGATCCAGCCACTTTCAACCAGCCATTCTCTAAAATATGAGCCTGACAATGCAAATGCAATCAAAGCAACCCAAAGCTTAATATGCCCTTCTCCGGCCCGCCATAACGAACCTGAAGCACATCCACCGGCAAGGGACATGCCGATCCCAAAAATAATTCCTCCCACCAGACTCCCGAACCAAAATCCTGCATACACAATGTCCTCCCAATCTTTCATGTCTGACCATTTTAGTACTGAAAATCCGACTACACTGATAATCACCGCGAGTGCAACCGCCTTGGCAGCATTTCCATCTCCAGACAAAAAAGGTTCACGGAAAGCCCGCACAAAACAGAAACGAGTCCGCTGCATGAGCAAGCCGATCACTAACCCAAAGACTAAAAAACCTCCCCGGATTGAATAATCCAAATCATCATAAACAAAGGCAAGGCTGACTCCTAACAGCAAAACAATTATGCCCGCTAAAGGCTGATTCTTTTTCCGGTCACCTGATATTTTCCTGCTTGCGTGAGAAGAAGCTGGACTTAAATACGTTATTTCCCAAACTAGAAGTTTCAGACCAATAAACGCACCTATCATGAGTCCGGCCATCATTGCCACTCCTGCAAGGGATAGTGCACTGATTGCACTAAAAAATCCTCCAATGTTGCAGCCAAAAGACAGGACTGAGCCAATTCCCATTAATATTCCGCCAATCAGAGCTTTGATTAACTCCCGGGCAGGGGCACCCCTGACCTGGAATTGCTTTGACAAAAGTGCCGAAGCCATAGCACCGACAATGATACCGAAATTTAAAATGGAAGTGGTAAAAAGGTGGGGTTCAATAATAATCATCTCTGAAACCTCAATGGTATTGAAAAACCAGTTTCCCCAATTTCTCACACCATCAGAAACACTCCAGGCTTTTTCGTAGGCAAACATAAAAACGTTGATTGCTCCAAACAAAAGTCCGCCAACCCACATCGGCCATTGCTTACCAAACATCTTTGCATAACCGGAAGCAAATACTTCTTTCAAATTTTCCGGTTCTTTTATGGTTTCGATTGTATTCAAGGCTCTATCCTTTCTCCATGAATGAAAAACTTTCAAACGAAACTAGTGAATATATTATTCTTAATCTGCGTTTACTTTCAATCTCTCTTAATTCGCACAACGCACGAAAAAGTGTCTCCCTCCATTCTCAATCACGATTTGCAGCAATTTGTGTCCGGAAGTCCTGCACCAGGCCTTTATATCTGGCTCAGCTCAAGGATGAGAACTGCTCATTTGCAAAACATCTCCGACCGTCAATTTTTTCATAGACTGCCATGAGCAAATTACGGGAACTACCATCCAGAAATCACCATTCGAATTATAAGTTTGAGTTTGAGTTACATAAGCGAGCTTATTTTAACATGATCCGTTCTAAAATACAGAAAAATATTCGATTCAAACGTAATAACGAAATTATTTTATTCAATTAATTTAAGAAGAAGGTGTTTACAAATAATTCACTCATGCCGCTCTTCGGAAACGTGCGGCGGCATTGCCGCTGAATAAAATTTTACGCACCATCGAAGCTGCATCCGGAACAGAGTCATAACGCCCCAAATGCCAAAGCGTCAGCGATGCACTGTAAAGCAAGGCATCACAGGTGGCACTTTTTTTCCCTTCTATATTCGCCAGACCTTCCTTTGCGGCAAGTTTTGCAATTTCAGCATTGTTTTCATCAGGTCCAAATTCTCTATCTATTATTGGCATCAGCGCATGAGCAATTGGCACCAGACGATTTTCCTGCTCAATCCCAATTTTCGAT
>Ga0208057_1000119_pt1 | contig 26925 bp, 25 predicted proteins | sample DeeseametaMP1649_FD_184183 | JGI IMG/M metagenome (GOLD analysis project Ga0208057, IMG submission 184183) | Marine microbial communities from the Deep Pacific Ocean - MP1649 (SPAdes) | ecosystem: Environmental > Aquatic > Marine > Oceanic | place: North of Tokelau, South Pacific Ocean...
CCGCTCGAGCCGCTCCATCTGTTCGGTCGATAGGCCCGTCGCCTTGCGCTGCTCGTCAGGGTTGAGGAGGTCTTCCGGTTTGGTCGTTGCTAGCAGCGCCTTGGCGTAGGAGGATGTGAAGTTGTTCGCAGACACCATCAGCTCCGCCACTTCGAGTTGGCGGAGCGGCTTCATCTTGCGCAGCTTCTGGAAAGCGACGTGGCCGACCTGCTTGTCCTTCAGCAACTCGGCGACGTCGTCGCTTATGCCTCGCAAGAGATGCCGCCGGTTGCGGATGACCTTGATGTCGACATTGAGGGCGCGCGCGAGCTTCTCTTCGGAGACACCGCGATCGAGCGCGCGGACGATCATGTAATGCTCCTGGATCACCGCAAGGCGATTGACCCGCTTGTTGTAGGTGAAGGATTCGTCATCATGCGCAATGATGCAGGGCGCTTCGCCAATTTCCTGCTCGCGCAGCGCTGCGAGCCGAACGTGACCATCGAGGAGGAGATAGGCTCCACCCTTTTGGCGCGCGACCGATAACGGTTCGATGATACCGACTTCGCTGATCGAAGCGGCAATACGGCTGTATTTGACGCTCTGCTGTAGCGTCTTCGGCAGCGCCTTTGTTGGCAACAGCTTCTCGATCGGGAGCGTGACCACATCCTGATCGAAAGCGATCTTGATGGGCTTGGTCATGGGGAAATCCCCGAACCAACACGCTCGGCCAGCGCTTCGGGCAATGAGGTGATCCCTTCTGCTCGCATCAGGGTCACGAAATGCTCATCCGCAAGCAGGCGGCGAAGCGCGTTGGAGACGAAAAGCAAGCGGCTGCGCGCCAGTGAGGCGCGCTTGATCAGGAGCTTCTGGCGCTCGGTCTCGCGCTGGTAGGAACGGATCAGGCTTTCCGAACTGACCCGCCGCGTTCGCGCATCCTTACCCGAGCCGCGATGGACCTGCTTGCCGCTCACCCTACGCTGCTCGATGATCTGCCGGATCGCGAGGACCTGATTTCCAGGGAGCTTGTTCTGCTCGTAGGCTTCGGCGAGCGCCCTCTGGACCTCGCCTTCTTTGGCTCTCGCGATCTCCATCGCGATCGAATGCGGAATGGTGCCGCGCTCGACCGCGTTAATGAGTTTCTCCTCGCCTTGCTCGAGCAGAACACAGATGGCCGCGACATAGTCGACCGAGAACCCGACTTTCTTGGCGATTTCGGCATGGGAATAACCGCGCTGCGACAGTTCTCCAATACCGTGGACCAGTTCGAGCGGGCTGTGCTGGCGCCGAGCCAGATTCTCGACCAGACTCATGACAAAGCAGTCTTCTTCGTTTGCTTCGACGATCATGGCCGGGATTTCCGAAGCGCCGAGCGCGATGAATGCTTCGAGCCTGCCCTGGCCGCAGACCAGATCGTAGCGGTTCTTTCCGGATCGCTGGCTGACAGTGATCGGCTTCTTGAGGCCAAGTGAAGCGATGGAGTCGACCAGTTCCCGAAACACCCGCTTATTGCGCACCCGCGGATTGAGGACGGTGATGAGATCGATCGGAACCTGACGGATTTCGGTGCTCGCGTCGCTCATGCCGCCTTCCTCAGCGAAGTGCGACGGGTCAGTTCGACAAAGGCATCGAGGCTATCGTATCGGAAAGCATCGAGCAGGATGCCGTTATCGGGTGCGAGGCGCAGCTTCGGAGTTTGGTTGAGATCCAGCCACGGAAACAGGTAATAATCGCGCACCGTCTGGTTGTCGTCCTCCATCCGGATGGCGATAGTCAGATCGGGCCGAAGACCGCTGTCGAACCGCACCTGCCAACGCATTCCGCCTGCCGACGATGTATGGCAGCGGGCGATGACAAGTGCGACAGTGAACTCCTCGTTGATCCGCAGCAAGTCGGACAAAGGATCGCGCTCGACAGTTCCGCCATGCGTCTCGATGTCGCCAATCACCGACGCGACGATCTCAGGGTGCATGGCGCGCAGTGCCCGGTTGATCTCGATATAGCTGTAGTCGCGCGATGGTGTGTAGCCGACGAGTTCGTATGCGCGGGTCAGGCTTCCGAAGCGGTGCCGGAAGGTCGAACTCGACGGCATGTCCTCCAATTCGTCGATAACCACGCCCGACAGCCACCCCTTGTCGGCAAACAATTGCGACAGGCGGTCGAGCAATTCCTGATCGGTAAAACGACGGGAGCGTTCCTGAATGATGCGTTGGGCTGCGTCGAAGAAGTCTTGCTCCACGATCGGCTCGAAAGCGCCATCCTGCTGCACCCACATGTCGGGCGGATTGGCGACCCGCTTCGCCTTCAGCTTGTAGGAGATGCGGTTGTAGACGTTGTTACCGATGTATTTCTCGTTGGTCAGGATCTGGTGGACGGTGCCGCGCGTCCATTCCCTCCCAAGGTCGGTCCGCAGACCTTCGGCGTTGAGCACATCGGCGATCTCGCTTTCGCTGCGCTGCTGCACCACGAACATGCGGTAGAGCCGCCGGACCGTTTCGACCTCCTCAGGCGGTCCCGGCTGCAAGATCACCCGGTCGGTCTGTAGGCTCTTGTGTTCGCCTCGTGCCAACTCGGCCTTTACGTGTCCGTGTTCATCGACCAGCACGCGCCTCAGGCCGAAGCCGGCCGGACCACCTTGACGATAGCCAAGCCGGATCAGACGGCATTGCCCGGTGAAGACCTTGGCGGACAGTTCCCGGCTGTATTCGCCGGCCATCGCGCGCTTCATGCTCTTGATGATTGTCGCGCTGAGGCTTCCGTCATTCTCGAACTGTTCCGCGCAATAGTGAACTGTAATCCCGCCCTCACGGCAGATGAACTCATAATAGGCGCTTTCGTCGGCATCCTGAAAGCGGCCCCAGCGGCTCACATCGTAAACAAGCACAGCCTCGAAGTCGGCTTGCCCCGTGCGAACATCCTGGATCAGTTGCTGCAGTGCCAAGCGGCCTTCGAGCTTCAGCCCGCTCTTACCGGAATCCTCATAGGTCTTGACGATCTCGAAGCCGCGGCGCGCGGCATATTGCGCAATGATCTCTGCTTGGTTCTCGGTCGAGTATTTCTGATGCTCGGTCGACATCCGCACATATTGCGCGGCTCGAACTAGCGGCCCCTCATGGTCTTTGTCTTGCTCTTCTTTGGCCGATTGCATCTGCCCGATACTTTCATTTTCTCACGGAATGACACCCTTCGATTCCCTCGAATATTTATTGGGAGTTCAGCGGTATGTCGTTCACGAAGAAGGACCGAAGTCTTCAGTCGAAATCAGGAAAAACTTTTCCGAAGTTGTCGCCATCGACATTAAGCGAGGCGCTTGCATTTGCGCTCAAGCAGGAGTTCGGTGCACTGCCATCGTCGGTCAAAACCGTCGCGAAGCTGACCAACTCCAACGAGCGGGCGGTGCGAAACTGGTTCGATGGAAAGAACAGCCCAAGTGCGGATAATCTCGTCATCCTGATGAGGCATTCCGACCAGATTTTGCGGACCGTGCTTGAGCTGGCGGATCGGCGCGATCTTATGCTTGCAGTTGGCCTTTCGGGCCTTCGCGCTCAACTCGTGGACGTACTATCGGCGATCGATGAGGTGCAGGGTAGTTGATCTGGCATAAGCCAACTATCGCCTAGTCGATAAGTTAAATCGGAAGCTGGCGCGCCGAATCATCCTAGATGCCACCTCCAGCTGTGATGTGGGGCTTTACGTAAGTCCAATGTATCGAGGTTAGCTCGAACCCATTGGTCAGCCTACTAGCTTTGCCGCATCCGGATCGTAGGAAAATTGGGTGATCGAGCCGTCTTTGATCTTCTCTACGGCCTCATCGATGACGAAGAGCGGGACAAGGAACCATTCGCGCGGGGAGACATGATGGCCGAAGCGATCCTGAATCTCGATGTTCAGCCTAGCTCGACCGAACAGGCGGTGGATCAGCTTCTCGAGCCTCGCGCGGTTGATGTTGAAGAGCTCATAAGTTGCGACGACTTCGACATCGGCCATCAAAAAGGTCGGATCCAGCTCTGCATTGGCGATCCGCTTATCGACCTTACCGCCGGTTACGCCGATCTTATGGAGCACGTTTCGATGCTGTGCGATGCGAGGGTCGTCTGATTTGCTCCGCAGAACGTAGATTGTTCCGCTGGCCAGATCCTCCTCGTCGTTTTCGCTGGCGAAAAGCGGGCCAGCAGTTGGTTCGGTGATGCGGCGACCAGCTTCGTCCTTGTAGAGTGCCCGCTGCAGTGAACGCAGTAGCAGATCGCTCTCGGTCCCGTTGGAATAGATCACACGTAGCCGCGCATCGGTCTCACCATTAGGTGCTTTGATTGGCTCTCCGACATGCGCAACATATACGATCTGTCCTCCAAGGATGAAGAACTGCCCCTCGCCGATATCTGCCTTCAAGAATCCAGAATCCTTGACAAAAGGGCGCGTGGTTCTGGTCCCGGCATCGAGATCGGCCTGCACGGCATCGAATAGCGGTTTGAACCGGTCAAAATCCTCGCACCGTTCGCGGTTGGCAATTTCCTCGGCGGCGCGCTTCTCCGTAGCCGATCGGACATGGCGCAGCTGTGTGATATCGGAGCTGCCCGCCGCGCCATCGAGTTCGGCAAGCAATTCGTCGTCATCCATGTTCTCTACCGGCGCCGATGGAGTGGGTTCTGCTGCCGTCAGCAGACTCTGATGATCGAGTGGCATCAGGAGTTCGTGATACTCGGATAGGCCGCGCAGACGATCCAGGCGGACCGCGTAGAGCCGCTCGAAAATATCCCGATCCTCGCCATGCAGCGGTGCGCGGCCGTTCTGATCGACGAAACGCTGGATTTCCTCGAAACCTGCGATGACGCGCTCTTCCTTGGCCGAACGCTGGACCTTCTTTTCTGGCTGGGCAAAATCCGCCAGCTCATTGCGCAGGTCGTCGAGGTCGAGGTCACTCATAGCGGCCCTCGTCCTTGAACCGGACAAATGCCGCCGCGCCTTCCGCCATCCGCTTTTCCCAGGCATCGGCCGAGCTGATCGATGGCAAGCGACCGCGTTCCTTCTTGAAGCGGACCGCACGCACGGCCAGTTCCTTCGCCTCTTCAGGCGTCAGGCTCGTACGCTTGGCGGAAATTGCTGCGGCAACCTGTTTCAGGCTGTCTTCGCTCATCGTTTTGGCGAGGATGGCGTAGGCTTCACCGAAGGGGTTGATCCGGTCGATCAGATCGATGTCGAGCTCGCGCACATCCATCGCAAATTTGCGGACACCGTCGATCAGGGCGGTGTTGGCTCCCGGTTCCTTGTCATCGCCAGCGGCAATGCGTGCGGCTTGCTGGGTAAGGTTAAGCGCGGCGATGGCATATTGGCGCACCGCTTCCTGATCTTCGTCATCCAGCTCTGGGTACTTGTCCTTGATGATCTTGCCCAGACGCACCTGGGTGAGTTCTTCAGGCACCAGCTCCTCATCGAACAAGCCACGCTCAATTGAGCGTTTGTCCTGCACGAAGGTGGCGATCACCTCGTTCAGATCTTCGCGGCAAATGCGTTCCGCCTCGGGGCTCTTAGGTTCTGCCAGCCCCTTGATCTCAATCTGATAGGTGCCGCGCTCCTCGTTGAAGCCGACGTTGCAGCGCTCCTGGTCGTATCCGGCTTCGCCATAGTCGAAATCGGGGTCTGCCTGGCTGGTCGACGTCTTGGGCTTGAACTCGAAACGCGGGGCCAGAACCTGCTCCATCAGCAGGCTGGCGGCGATGGCTTTGAGTGTATCGTTGATGGCCTCTGTCACCACGCTTTCGGCGGCGTCGGGTTCTGCGATCAGGTTGGTGAAGCGCGCACGGGCCTTGCCCGGCGCATCGCGGGTGGCGCGGCCGATGATCTGGACGATTTCGGTCAGGCTGGCTCGATAGCCCACAGTCAGCGCGTGCTGGCACCAGATCCAGTCGAAGCCTTCCTTAGCCATGCCGAGAGCGATGATGATATCGACGTGATCGCGATTGTTCTTCTGGCTAGCGTCTTTCAGCGCCGCCGACACGCGATCGCGTTTGCCCGGATCATCATCGACCAGGTCTGCAATCCGCAAGGTGCGCCCGTCCGCTGTCCTGACCAGCTGGAACCCGGTCGCATCATCTGTGCCCAGCCAATCGCCGAGCTCCTCGATGATGTGCTCCACCTCCCGGTGCTTGTCCTTCGTGCTTTCGCGCGAATTGACACTGGGGATGTGGATGATGGTCTTTTCCGCCGGATCGAGCACCTCCAGGATGCTGTCGGAATACGGCCCCGAGTAGAAGAAATACCCGATATCGAGGCTTTTGAGATGCTCATAGCCGTTGAGCTGCTCGTAATAGGTGTAGGTCACGCTGTCGAAGCGCGCTTCGTCCTGCGGGGCGAGCACGGCTTCCGCGTCACCGCGGAAGTACGAGCCGGTCATGGCAACGATATGCACCTTGTCGCGTGCGATCAGCTCGCCCAGATGCGTGCCCAGCTTGTTGTCCGGATTGGCCGAGACGTGGTGGAACTCGTCAACGGCGATCAGACGATTGTCGAAGGCTTCTACGCCGAACTTGTCGACCGCAAAGCGGAAGGTCGCATGGGTGCAGACCAGCACCCTGTCGTCGCTTTCCAGAAAGCTGCCCAGCGCGTTGACCTTGCCGCCATCGGTGCCCGGCGCGTTGCACAGGTTCCAGCGCGGCTCCACTTGCCAGTCCGCCCAGAAGCCATACTGGCTGAGCGGTTCGTCATTGAAGCTGGAGCCGATGGACTTTTCGGGCACCACGATGATTGCCTGGCGCAGATCCTGATTGGTCAGCTTGTCGAGCGCGATGAACATCAGTGCGCGGCTCTTGCCGGAGGCCGGCGGCGACTTGATCAGCAGATATTGCTCGCCGCGCTTTTCAAAGGCGCGTTCCTGCATCGGGCGCATGCCCAGCTCGTTCGACTTTGTGGAGGCGCCGCTCTGCGCATAGCTGACGGAAACGGAAGGGACGGTCTTGGTCATGTATCGGGCAGCCCTTTTGATCTTTCTGCCATCGCACGGGCCAGATCGCGCGCGCCGTGGAATACGGCGAGCACGGTCACCGCCTCGGCGGAAACTTCATAGACGACGATGTAGGGCAGGCCCGTCACGGAAAGCTCGCGCGTATCGGGCACACGGCCGACATGGCCCATATTGGGGTAATCGCCAAGCCTGCTGACGCTATCGGAAATCGCATAGAAAACCCGTTCAGCCGCAGCCCGGTCTTCAAGCGAGATATAGTCGATAATCGCATTAAGATCGCGCCGGGCGGCACTTGCATAAGTGACTAGCATCAGCGGCCAAAGCCGTGTTTCGCTACGATTTCGGCATGGACATCATCCGCGGGATGGACGCGGCCCGCGCGCGCGTCTGCAATCCCTTCCTTAATGCGCTCCACCTGCCAGGCATTGGCTTCCAGATATTGCTGCAGCGCCTGATTGATGACGTAATTGCGCGACCGGTCGAGCGCATGGGCGATGGAATCGATCTCGCTCACCATCTCCTTCGCCGCGCGAATGGTGATGGGGGAAGTTGCCGGTTCATGTCCCATAGCTAGCTCCTGATGCAGATGTAATCACCTGTAATCATAGTTCGCAGTCGTCCGGCAGACAAGCCAATTCCATGATGGAGTTTACGTCCTTCAACCTTCGAACTTGCTGGCCGCCGATTTCCCCCGCTTCCATGCCTTATTGAGGTGGTCGTCATCGGCGAGGAAGAATTCCCCGCCCATTGAATCTGCCTTCTTGTGAAGGAACCGAACCATTTCCTGCTCGCCGCTTTTGGCATGATGAGACGACGGGAAAGGCGGGAGGCCTTCGACGAAGGTGGACTTCAAAATGCGCCATTCAAACTGCCTGCCTGGCAAGGCGCTGTTGAAGCATTTGCAGCGCACTTCGGGGCTTTTGGAAAAACCCACCTTCACGATTCTACGCTTCCTTATGGGGCCACGCACGAAAGAACCAATGTCGTCACCGACAAGCTCAAGCATATAAAGGTGCTTCGGACCTTCGCTTTCGGACACATGAAAGCCGCTCTGAGAAACAGGTCCCGGTCGACTTGGTCGCATCAGGTCTTGCCCATCAGCGAACTCCGCGTGCTCGATCTGTCGCCCTCCAAAAACAGGACCTTCGTACATTTGGAGGTCGAGAACCTTTCTCGCTTCTGCGCTGGTCAGTCGTTTGCAATACCTGCCGATGGAACGCCCAGCTCCAACTGACCACGTTTCATCAGCAAAAGCCTCCACCCTTGGGCGATCCTCTGGAACCAGGTGCCAGGCCCGCGTTGACTGCACTCCAAACAGCCATCGGCTCCTGTTTCTCGGGCTGGCTTGCTTATCGGCCCATGCCTGCGGTGAGATGAATTGTTCGGACGGTCCGGCCAGATGTGACAATTGCTGCACACCGAGTACTCTGCCGGCCAGATCGGCACGGAGACTTTTTGTGCCGTAGACGACGATAAGTGCTCCCGGCTCGCTTTCACGCAGGAACTTTGCTCTGTCGCTATCGGACCCAAAGGCCAACAGGCCCCAATTTTCCGGATCGTATCCGTAATAGCTTGTCAGCCATACGTTTGGCGGATCGGAATTTATCGCAGCCATAGGATCAACCAGACCATTGCCTGCAAGGCCATTTTCATGAGCTCGCTCAAAGGCAGCGACGCTTCCGTAAGTTGCCTTCACATGGGAAGGAGCGATCTGGCCAAAAGTCCGGTCAAGTTTATACCAGCCATGCGCGTCAAACATCTCAGCAAGCCCGCCATAATGTTTTTTAGCGATCCCATTGACTGCTTGCTTATCCCAACCACGCGGACGTTTCGCCATCACGCCGCCTTCTTGCCGGTCATCTTGGTGTAGAGCTCGAACAGCTTTTCGAGGCGTTCGGTGTCGTTCTTGAAGCGGCGGCCGATGTAGATGCGTTCCAACACCTCGTCATTGGCATCATGCGCGGCGCGCAGATTTTCGGGCATGGCATCGGGATCGTAGAGATCGGCGATGGTGGCGGGGAAATGCGCCTCCCGCGCCAGCAGTATATTCTCTGCGCAGCGGGTGAGATCGGCCTTGTTCTTCTCGGTCAGCGGCGGGACGGGGAAGGTGTTCCAGCCAAGCACATTCGAGTATCGGTATCGGGTTTCCAATTGTCCGCAAACGGTCGCAATCCACTGCAAGTGCATTCGGGAAAGCAGAAGGCCCAACTGCCAGAGCGGCCCATCAAAGATGGCGAATGCTTCACTTGAAACCACACTCGTATTTGCGACAACACCAGCTGGAAGGAACTGACGCGATTCCGAAGATGTCCGTGGAATGACAAGCGTATGAGAACTTGAAGACCTCATTTCTCGCATTTGATGTGCGCGGGCGGCCATGGCACGGCCACCTTTGTCAGTGCTCTTGCTTCGCATGGCGCGAACTGCTTCGACCCTAGCTTGAATTTTAGGGTGAGCTTGTGCGGAAGCTAGATCTGAGTCCTCAATCCAGAGGCAGTATCGGACAAGATTGGAAATAAATTCTTTTGACCCAAAGATTCTTCGGACGAATCTCTCCTGGTCCTCGCCAGAGAGGTCTAGATCGATCGCATCGGATTTCGATAGCAGCAAATTGCCCCCGTCATACGGCATGTTACCAAGGTCCATCTTGTTCATACCATTGACCGGCTTGGATGACTTCCCGACCAAGATATTCGCACCGGCAACAAGATAGGCATTGATGTTGCTGACGCCACGCGCTTCGAAGCCGTCATCATCGGTCGCTGAGAACAGTTTCTTGACGGAACGAGCCTGCCTAGAGAGCCCGACAATGACGACGGTGACACCCGCATTGTGCGCGGCGAGGTTGGCCCACTTGAAGGATGTGTGCGCAAATTCGATTTCATGCCCGCTTGCAAATATAATGGGCCAAAGCAATGGGACCTGGTGCCCTTGGCAAATTGAGTTTGTCGTCACGAATGCAATTCGAGTTTCTGTTTCTTGTGCATACTCAACCGCCCGAACCAACCACGCTGCGACATAATCGATATAGCCGTGTTTGACGCCGTAACGGTTAAACACCTTATCCATGTTCGCAATCTCGTCATCCGACTTCTTACCTTTGCCGGCATACGGTGGATTTCCGCAGATGTAAGTTTCGCCGCCTTCGTTCTCGAAGTCGATTTCAACTTGAGTTAGGTCGGTCTTGAATAGATCGTCCGCTTGCAGTTTTACGCCAGTTCCTGTCGGCGGACAAAGCGTCAGCCAGTCGTATTCCAATGCATTGCCGCATGTGATCCAGTTCTGCGCATCAAGCGGCAGGAATTCAGCCAGCGCCAGCTTCTGCCCGCGATAGAGCACGTCTGACTGAAACTCAGCGATGATGAGCGCGAGCCGGGCGATCTCCGCCGGGAAATCGCGCAGTTCGATCCCGCGAAAATTGGTCAGCGGAATGTCCGATCCCCGATCGGCCTCATCGCGGCGCTGATTGATCTCAGCCTCGATCTTGCGCATTTCCTTGTAAGCGATGACGAGGAAATTGCCCGATCCGCAGGCCGGATCGAACACGCGGATCTTCGCCATCCGCTTGCGCAGGTTGAGCAGCTTGACCTTGTTGTTGCCTGCCTCCTCCAGCTTGGCCCGCAGATCGTCGAGGAACAGCGGGTTCAGCACTTTCAGGATGTTGGGCACGCTGGTGTAATGCATGCCCAGCGCGCCGCGCTCCTCATCATCGGCCACGGCCTGGATCATGCTGCCGAAAATATCGGGGTTGATCTTCGTCCAGTTCAGGTTGCCGATGTGGATCAGGTAATTGCGCGCCGACTTGTTAAAGCGCGGCACATCCAGCGATCCGCCAAACAGTCCGCCATTCACATAGGGGAAGGGCCGCGCCCAGCTCTTGATGCCCTCCGCCTCATGCTCTTCCTTTCGCGTGTTCATCGCGCGGAACAGCTCGGCAATCACTTCATGCGTGTTGGAACTGTCCCGCTCGCTCATCTTCTCGACCGTCCCGGTGAAGGGATAGCTGGGGTGGAAGATGCTGGTATCCTCCGCATAAAAGCAGAAGATCAGCCGGGCCATGAAATGGTTCATATCCGCGCGGCGGGCGGCGGTGTCCCAATCGGGATTGTCCTGCAGCAGCTCCAGATAGAGCTTGTTGAACAGGCGGGTTGCGCGAATGTCGAACGAACTTTCGCGCAGCTGGGGAATGGTGGTGATGCCCGCCAGCGGCAGGAAGAAGCCGAACTTCTCGGCAAATTCGAGATAGGGGCAGGAGAGGATATCCCCGCTCGCCAGATCCTGCGCCTCGAGCATGTCGCCATCGGTGGCGAGGATGAACTTGGCCTTGGCCTTCGCGGTGGCGGGGCTGTCGCGAAGGGCGGTGAGGGTTTGCGTGACCTCGCCCGGCGCGGCTGTAGCGATGTGGATGTGGTTACGCTGAAGAACGCCGCCCAGATCGGACTTGTTGGTGTTGCCAGACCGCAGCCGCTTGATCTCGGTAGGCTTGCGCCCAAACGCCTCCAGAAAGGCGTAGGGGAATTCTGCCGCGTTAAACGGCTGCTCCGCCAGAATCTCAATGGCTTCAGCGATTTCTGTGGCGTTCATTGGGCGGAATCATTCGTCATTCAGGGGTTCCGCCAGCTTTTCGGTGCAACGAACTGCCAATGCGGGTGGAAGCGGCCATCCTGAACAAAGAACAGTCCCGACGTTCCGTTCTGATTTTCAATGAGCTTCTGGATAACCAGGAACCCGAAAATCATTGCGAGACCTATGATGGTCCAAGCGGGTATTGGGGTGCATATTGCGGCCACCAGCAGTGCCAGTGTTCCTGCAAACAACACCGACCGGTTCAATGCTAATAAATTGAGATATCCGGCGCGGGTCTGCTCATGAACGGTATAACCGTGCATGACCTTATAGTATTCTGAACTTCTGATTTCGTGCATGACTTGTCCCTTCAACCTCACGTGGCGGCAAAATTCGCAATTATTGCTTCGCCTTCTTCGACAACAGATCGCTTGTCGAACAGATAAAACTGCGCGAACAAAACGGCGGTTTCCAATTTCTCATCGCTCCAATCGATATTTCTTTCTTTGTATGCTCGCTGAAGCATTCGCGTGATCTTAACGGCATTTGCAACGAGAAGGCGTTCCTTCTCGGTCGATGCGCCAGCGTCGTCGCCTCGCAACATCCAGTAAGGATCTACTTCGAATTCCTGGAGCAGGGCGGACAGAACGGATGATGGTATCTCGCGACCGCCTTTCACATAATGTTGGTAGGCACCCCGACTGATGCCAAGGCGCTGTGAAAACGCCTCTTGAGAGAGTTTTTCGCGCTTTCGCACCTGCTCAAGCCGCTCTGCCATGTCATCTAGGACCGCCAAAAATGCACCTCACGAGTCACGCTCAAGCAAACTTCCGCTTGATTGATTGAAATGTGACCAATACGATTAGTTTGTGATCCAAAAAGCGATTCGGAAACAAAACCAAACTGATTGGAGTGAATTATGACCTCTCTGCTCGAAAGTCCACGAGAATTGGCCGATCGTGTCGGGGTTTCAGTTGCGTCCATTCGGGAGCTAATTCGTGAACGAAAACTGGATCATATTTTTCTGACCAGTGGTCAGAGAAACCCCAAAATTCCTGCCGGAGCGTGGGAGCGATACATCAACCTCAATATGGTGAGAGCATGTCCAGACCAATCGGAGAACCCAAACTCGAAATCGATCGCAAGAACCCGGATGGGAACTTCTACCTCTATGTCACCGAAGGCGGAAAAAGCAGGGAACTCTCAACTTTCACGCGCGACCGCGAAAAAGCTGAGCTCTTCCGGCACGAATGGTGCATTGGGCGCAGTCGGCCGAAGGTAGCTCCGCCACCAGACGCGGTGCTGATTACCGACGTCCTGAACTATTATATGGTGAAACGGCTTCCGAAAGTTAAGGCGCCAAAGAGGATTCAGGAGGCAGTGAAGGCGATGCTCCCATTTTGGGAGAATCGATACCTGTCAGACATCACTGAAGATACTTGCGACGAATACGTCGAAAAGCGTGACCGCGCTGTCGAGACAGTACGGCGGGAGTTGGGAGTTCTCGGTTCGGCGGTCAAACGCTACAAAAAGGATGGCTATGTTTCCCAACTGGTAAGTGTGTATCGCCCAGAATCGGAGGATGGGCGTATCCGTTGGCTGGAGCCCAAAGAATTCATCCAGCTGGTCAAGGCGGCCCGACGACTGAAGGGCGCATCAGAACACCTTCCCTTGTTTATCGCTATCGGCGCGCTGACCGGTCAGCGAAAAGAAGCAATTCTGTCGCTGACGTGGAACGATGTGGATTTAGAGCGGGGGCACATTGATTGGAATCCGATCGGCAGGCGTCGGACGAAGAAAAAGCGGCCGCGCACTGCCATCCCGAAAAGGCTGGTCAAGTATCTTCAGAGGCGCCGCGCGCAGCACCCCGACGATACGCATGTAATTACCTACCGCGGAGCTGCAGTCGCCGACGTCAAAGGCAGCTTTCATAGAGCGGTGGTTGCATCAGGAATCCCGACGGATGGCTACGATCGAGTGATGCCGCATACGTTGCGCCATACCTGTGCCACCTGGCTTATGCAGAAGGGTGTCGATAAGAACGAAGCCTGCGCATTTTTGGGCATGACGATCCGCACTCTCGAGCGCCATTATGAACACCACCATCCGGACTATCAGAAGGGTGCCCGCGATGCCTTTTGACCCGGATTACTCCCGGATGCAGAATGGAACAAAACACGATACAACTTGATTCGTCAGAACAGGAAAGGATTGTTTTTAATGCCTTTTTCCAACACCCCAATCCTCCGAAGGCAGAGGTCACAGGTTCGAATCCTGTCGGGTGCGCCATAAAATCAGTGACTTAGCCCGCCTCGCCGGTCTCGCCCTAGAAAAAACCTGAAAAAGAGCGCGGATTTGATGGGGTTTGGAAGCCCTTCCTAGCCGAGGGAATTTTGACGGAGGGACCCAATCTTATACCCGGTTCGGGGGGAGGGGCGCTTCGTGACCGACAAATCAACCCAGCCCGACTCGTGTCACAGGATTGAGTCCGATTTTTTCGTCATGAAGAGCACTAGATTATAGATCAAACCGCATTTTGGGCACGTGATAGAACGTAGCATTCCGACCATATTTGGTTGGACGCAACGTATACCATGCCGCGAAATCGGGGTGCTCCCGTACATTCAAAATTGCTTTGGGTAGGCGCCCAGCCATGAACTTCCGGATATGCGGCCCGTCGCTCAGAAAAGCTCGAACTGCCACATACGTATATGGAACGTCCCGATCGGAAGGAATGACACCTTTTATCCAGGATAAGAGCTTTTCGACAGATTCAGGCCTTCCACTGGCGGCGAAATCGATTGTCGAAGCAATGGTGGCATTGGGGACATCTGCTAGAGGGTCGCCAAGTTCGCGAAGTTGTTCGTCAGCCTTGGAAAAGTTCCTGCCAAGATCAAAAATTAGGCCCGGATTTTCGACGAGATAGGCGAGATCAATCGCAGATATGCGGTTGCCTTTCCTCAACGTCGAATCGATCTTCGAAAGCACGGGATTTTCGCAGATCGATGCTTTTAGGAATCCTGTCTTTTCGAGCTTCTTGAGGGTCCTTATCGACACGCCGGTTTGGTTGTGGATGTGATAGATGTCGGGCATTGTTTCGCCTTTCGTATTGGTCGGGCTCTGAAAGGAGCCAACTCGACCTAAGGCCGCAGGGGCTTTTGCCGACTTTTTCGCCGATAGGCGGTAGCAATCGTCGGGATTGCTTGGATGGGATGGGAAAGGGCCTGCCTCCTACTGCGCGGGCGCGAATTGGGGCTCCCCCTCAGGGTGTGGCTAACTTCATCCTCGCCAGCCGCGCTACCGTTGGTCAGTGCGAACGCTTGCCGAACCCGAAATTCTTTAGCCTCAATAATTTTCTTAATTATCGAGATGTGGGCAACCGTGATCGATTTTAGCGCTTGGCATCTAGCGGAATTCACCCGCTCGTCGCATCCAGCAGATGTGTCAGGGCTCCGGGTCATTCTGAGCTCTCCAAGAGCAATCTAAGGCTCTCGGCGGTAATCAGGGTCCGCGCACCAATTTTTCGCGTCCTTACGCGTCCTTGTCCGATCAGCTGATAAAGTTTGGATCTGCCGATGCCGATTGAATAACAAGCCTCGGGGATGGTGAATGCCAGTTTCGGCGTAGTGTCGGTGTGCATAGCGACGTCTCCACAAGGCCACAGGCGGCATTGCCTGGACGTTGTGGGACTCTCGATCAGCTTTTCTCGTTCGGAGAAACAGGAGGGGTTTTCCAGATTCCCGTCATTCTCGAGGATGGTGCTTCGTTGACGAAATCAATTACAAGTTCGAATGCCCGCTCTGGACCGACATGGCCTCCGTCTGCTGCGAGTAGCGAAAAAGAGTCACGTAATATCTGGTCAAAATGTTGTGCGACTAGCACAGCGGGATGATCTCTCGCTTCTTGGCTTACTAACTCGCGAGCTGACTTAAGGTTCGCGCGGGTCACATTCCCAAACCAGTGCCCGCGGATCTTTCGCGCCGCCTCGCTGAGCTTTATAGCCTGAGAGCGGCCATCGTTTTGATGCTGCTCGAGCCAAAAGTTTGCCAGTGACGCGAGGATTCCAGCTTTTTCCAGAGCGTCCACAGAGGATTTAGGCCGTCCACCGCGCGCTCGCTCGGAAAACATCAGGTCAAGGTTGTTATTCTCTCTCTCAGCTAAGGCGAGCACGGGCCGCAATATCGGGCCGAGGGTCTCTGGGGGGAAATTCTGATGCTCCAAAAAATCCGCTATGCTCGAAAGGGCTTCAATGACTCCCTTTCTTTGAGATTGTAGACCGGACGCTTGGTAAAGCGTTGCAGCAGCTACAAGACGCTGTCGGAGCTCATCAAGATCAGATGGGAGCATATTTATCCTAGCCTGCTTTCCGCTCCCGAGGTCTCATGCTCTAGTATGGATTGAGCCAAGTCCGGATAACTAGCTCGTCCGTCGAGGCCCGATGCTCGGCCTGCGCGGCAAGGACGCTTGAGCGACTAACTATGTCTTGACGGCCCAAACCCTCATACAGCTCCCGTATCGAAGAATGGTTGGCATTCGTGACCAAGATTTTGACGCCGCGAGAGGCAGCTTCTTCAATAGCGTTGCGCAATCGAACCTGATCTAGCCAAGTGAAAATCTTATCATTGTATTTCACGAAGCCATTGAGGTTATGTTTAACCGTATAAGGGGGGTCGACAAAGGCGAAGTCACCCGCCTCTGCTAGAGCAAGAGTTTCTTCGAAGTCACAGCTCAGGATCGTAGCGCGATTCAGAACTTTGGAAACGGCATCGAAATTGTCATTAGGCATTTCAACCGTGGATTTAGTGCCGATAGGGACATTAAATTCATTCTTCTTATTCACCCGGTAGAGGCCGTTCCAGCAGGTTCTGTTCAGATAAAGAAAACGAACAGCTCTTTCTATATCATTGCTTGGAACCGAGCTCCGAACTCGATAATAGTGATCTTTCGAGTGCATCACCTGGTGAACCCTCAGCCCCTCGGAAATGGCAGCGGGATTATCGCGAATAGCGACATAGCACCCAACGAGCTCCAAATTTATATCAGAAACAATCGATGCCTCCGGCTGGAGCGCGAAAAACATCGCGCCCCCTCCCAGGAACGGCTCAATAAAACGATCAAATTCTGGAGGTACGAAGCTCATATGCCTCGCTGCGAACCAACGTTTTCCGCCAGCCCACTTCAGGAACGGTTCGAGGCTCATCTTTCTGGAGTCGAGTGCAGCGGATGCCATCACACATTCATGCTCCACAGCCCAACACGTTCGTGGCTGGAAAACACCTTCATGGCTCCGGGCAGGTTGATCGCAAGACCATGAAAACTATCGAGCGCGTCAGCGGCGGAAGCCGCAAGTGTTCGCACTTCGCCGATAGAGTCTTCTACATCCGCCCATAGATCAGTTAAATGAGTTGGTTCAGAATTTGGGGCCCAAAGTCCGCGTGAAACGCCAACTTCAGTTTTCCAGAATTCTAGCTCTGACGCTTCTATCCCGGCCTTCGAGAAGAGTTGCTGCGTCGAGCCAGAGGCAATCCTCAATAGGAAGACTGCGCGGGCTAGAACTGCATAAACATCGCTCTGCGAATGCTTCGGGATGCGTTGCGCTTGCAGGAACACGATAGGGTCGTTCGGGACCGAATTCCTCAAAAGGAAATCGCGCAATCTATTCCTCGTTGAGTCGGTGAACCCGTGAGGCCTCAGCAATCCTTCTACAAAGCGCTGATAGCCCTGGCTTGCGGCATTTGCTGTTTTGCCAGATTGGCCCCGATATGCTTTTTCCGAGGCGAGCCGCAGGATATGCAAATCGAGATTTGCAAATTCCGAGCCAGCACCTGGCTCCAACAGGTTCCACATATCCTCAACGAAATCCAAGACTTCGGCAGGCTGACACATCCAGGTGTCTGGAATGCCATCAGGCCGATAGCTGGACTCATTGCGAGCTTCTCGATCATTAATCGAAAACTCTAAGTCCATGCCCCATTGCATGAGCCAAGATTGAGCTTGGGGAGCTAAGGCGCTCGCTCCTCCGTGTGAATGGAACCATTGCTCCAGGGTCAGTCCTTCAGGCCTGACAATCGATGCAAACAGGTTTCCCGATCCCGGACGGCCTGCCCAATGTTTAAGCGCGAGCCATGCGGTTACGTGTGTGCCTTGTCCCGTTGTAAGCTTTCGCGTGCTGTTGACGTCAGAAATGACGTAGTGCTTTTTATCGAAAACGCCGATCCCCGCACTGGCTAGGATCGACAGGGCGGCGCGAAGCTCAGCGTAATAGGCAAGATGTAGGCTACGATGCGCATCTCCGCAAAGCAGAGTCGATATGCTGCGGCCAAGATAACTCCAACCGTCGCTGGCATGGAGGGCAGCACTCGATGCGATGAATTGAGCCAGATTTCTCTTCTTTGCAGGGGTATCAGGCTGGGAAATTCGGAGCTTCCCAGATACACCTCCCGCATAGAAATTTGATTTACCGACCCACCTCGAGTTGCGAAGAAATCTCCTAACTCCCGCAAGGGTTCGCTCAACATCGGTTTTGTCGAGTCCCTCTAAGATAGGGATATCCGAGCCGCTAAGATTTTGATTGCCGCTCATGCCCGCCCCAGCAGGGTCTTTGCCGTGGCTTGCACATCACCCGTCCCACACTCGAGGTGCTCCAATAACTGGGCGCGTAGCTCTTTGTACCCGCTACTTCCTCGAAAAACGAGCTTGGCTCGACGTAACTCGTTAGACAGCTCAGGCGCCGAGCTCGTTCGCCAATCAAAGGACGCCAGCCGGGTCACAATTTCGCTGACAAAGCCAGTGAATTCCTGGTTGTCCAACGCTTCGAGTTCTCGTTCAACCGAGGTCAGGGGATCCGCCGAAGAGCGATCATCGGGCCGCCAATCATTAAGCTTCATCGCGGCGGCTCGCTGGTAAAAAAGATCATTCAATACGTGTAAAAATCCCCTGACACCTTGGTCGGTAGCCAAGAGAGAATTAGGCGAATAAAATGCGAGATCATCATCCTGCTCGATGTCCTCCGGTCGCAAAGCTGGCTTTTCATTTATCATCGGAGGGTGACGGAGACTCTGTGCCCATTCCTCATTCGACTTCGCGATCGCGTCTCGGAGCGCTCTCCAAGAATAAATAAGGAATGCCGCTTGCTGGCCTCTGCTCCAACCGAGCACCTCGCCCTCGTTCTTTGAGCGGCCCCCGAAAAGCCCACCGCTAATCCCTCTCTTTCGATCCCAAGAGCGCACAAAGGTTGCGATCAAAGATTTGATCCATCCGCTCTGAGTGACCCATCGATTTTGCTTTTCCCCCAGCATATTGATCCGGTCGTACCAGGGACTTTCCGGGTAAGACCAAAGGATTTCGGTCAACTCTTGGGCTCTCGTTTCACGATAGACGACATGGCTTTCAGCCTACTCCAGCCAATCCTCGCTGCGCAGCAACGGATAGAGATCGAACGCCAAGCTGGGGTTTATCCGCTTGGGTTTTATGTTGATCGTCCAAAAGAGATATGCCTGCCAGCTAATGTCTAGACCGACGAAGGCTACGACAGGGAGTTCGAACGAATCCAACGTGTCAGCATCATCGAAGGCCCATAGCCGATGCTGCCCGTCGATAATTTCGAAAGGCGCATTGGCCTTCGGTGTCCACCCCTTGTCCCAAGCTTCGTACGGTAGCTCGAGAGTTAGACCAGGCTCCACCTCATTGACCTTTACTAGGTCCTCAGAATCAACCTTTTGCCCGTTGCGCTCATCCCCCTCGGTAAGAATGTTGAGAACGATTGCGGTGGGCAGCCACCCAGGCTTGCGAAGGTCATGAAATTCGGCAGACTCGCGCTTGCTTCGGCTTAACGTTGACCACGGATACCCAAACTCAACGAACCGACCGATTTCTTCGGAACGTTCCGGGTCGTGTTGCCGCTGAATGCCCAAGTCCTCGGTTCTTGGCGCGGCGTTCTTTGCCGCGCGCCGCCTGATTCCAGAAAGACTACGCAGTTCCCGCGCAGGCAGAGAAAACATGTAAAAGCGCTTTTCTGGCTCGGAGCGATGCTCTTTTGGATCAAAGCTGATCTTTTCCCAGCCGGGAAGCCATTGGCTCACTGGCAATGCGGGCACGGACCGCTTCTTCTTTTCTGCGCTCATATTCCCCTCTGAGCTACGGCTAGCCACCTTGCGCCCGCTTCGCTTACCACGACCTTACGTTTTCAGCCTGAATCTTCGCAAGATTTTTGAGAGCCGGACAACGCCTTGCTAGGCTTTACAGATTTTCGACATTCGTGTCCGCCAAGCCGCGATCAATTGTCACAGGGCGAGCGACCCGAGCGCTTGTTCTGCCGCATCGCTGGCTAAATGCCCATAGTGCCTCTCAATCATCTCGGCACTTGTCCCGGAAATTTGGGCGATGGTCAGCAGCGGTAGGCCCGCTTGGACTAGGTCTGTGATTGTGCTGTGGCGCAAAGTGTAAGCCGTTGCGCCACGATCTAGGCCCGCAGCGACCACGGCTGCTGAAATTGGGACCTTCCAGCTATTCCGGTTCCAGTGCGCACCATTTGCCCGCATGAACAATGGTGCGGTGGGAAGCTTGTCCTTTGCTTGAGCTGCGAGAAGCTCCGCGGCAGACTCTGGCAGCCTGACGCGTCGAGGCTTGCCATTCTTGTCCTGACCAATAGTTAGCTCCTTGGTTCTTCGGTCGTAATCGCCTGCGGTCAGCGCTGCCAAAGCCCCTGGACGGAGCGGCAGCAGGCACAATGCACGTACGAATGGCGCAGCCTCAGCCTCCACATTTTTGAGCAAGGCTCGCCTTTGCCCCTTATCGAGATAAAGGGTGCGCCTGCCGTCCGCATTTCGAATGGGCTTTAATGCCTCCTGCCAGGCCGCCTCGCTGCTAGGCGGGCCTGGAGAGAGCACCTTGGCTAGCGCCGCCCTGAGCACGACCATGTCTCTGTTTATCGTTGAAGGCGCTCTCTCTCGGCTACGCTTTTGCCCCTGCTTGCTGCGGCTCACTTGCGCGGGAGTCTTCTCAAGTCTTTCCCGCCATTCCCTCAGGTGACGGCGTCGGAGGCGGTCGAGTCTAACCTTGGCGACCGGATCATCGTAGACATACCGTTTGAACCGCTGTTCGGCCTCAGGTCGATCCCCGGCATAGATGCGACAAGCATCGGCAACTGTTTGGAGCTTCGCCTCCCTGTGCCCGCCTGTCTCGATCACATCGGTAAATCGCTCTGCTTCGATCTTGGCAGCAGCAAATTTTCCACTTCCAGAGACATCGGCAAATGCTCCGAGAGATTTGCGGCGATAGCCTCGCTTCTCTGGATCATAAGCGCGCACATGCCACGTGCCTTCACCGCTCTTTGTCGATGGAGCGAAGCCCAAATAGCAACCGGGCCTAAGGCGCTGCCAATACGGCTCGCCCTTCGGGAGTGGCTTCAATCTCTCGCGATCCTTGACGCGGCTGTGGTCCATCTGAACCCTCCAAACATCGATCCTGTAAAAAACCTATAAAACATGATCGGACGAATGGGAATAAGAGTGGACGGAATTCTAGGAATCGTGGACGCAGATGGACCTGAAAATACGGCAAAACCTGCCCTCCGAAGGCAGAGGCCACAGGTTCGAATCCTGTCGGGTGCGCCAGTTTTCTCAGAGCATCAGAGTTGCGCCACAACGCGCCCCTGTCGGCGGAGAAGGCGTGACGTTGCGCTCGTGCGCGGTGGTTTTCCCGGCACGAGCCGTTGGTCTTGGTCTGCTCAAAAGTCGGCGGAGATCGAGGCGCGCACCGTGCCTGGGCGACCCTGCAGCAGCGCGTTCGAGAAGGTGTCGAAGGCAGAGGCCCAGTAGGCTTGGTTGCCGACATTCTCGACCGCGAGGCGCAAGGTGACGGGCACATCGCCCGCCGCGAAGACGTAGCGTGCGCCCAGGTCGAACACCGCCCAGCTGTCGATCTCCAGCGTGTTGGCCGCGTCGACATATTGCTCGCCGGTGTAGAGCGCGCGACCGGTCAGGGTCACGCCCGGCACGAAGGGCAGATCCCATTCGACATCGGCGTTGGTGCCGCCTTCGGCCGAGGGCGCGCCGGCGAGCGTGCTGTCGTAATCTTCCCCCAGCGCTGCATCGATCTCGTCATGGAAGATCAGCGGCAGTCCGGTGATGCACAGCATCAGCAGGAACAGCGCGGGAATCAGGCTGCTCCACTTGTGAACCACGTACCACAATCGGATTGCGCCGCGCGACATGGCGGCGCTTTAAGAGGCTGCGCATGTAAGTGGAACGCATTCGCATTATCCGCGAGGCGTGCTCCGCTCGCTTCCCGCTTGACCCTGCGTGCGGGCTTATGCAGCATCGGTTGCAAAGCGCCACGTAATCGCGAAGGCGCATGGGAGAGAGACATGAGCGACGATATTCTGACCGAGGTGAAGGACGGCGTTCTCGTCATCACCATCAACCGCCCCGACGCGAAGAACGCGATGAACAAGGCCGGCGCGGAAGGCATCGCCGCCGCGCTCGACCGGCTCGATGCCGAAGACGATCTGCGCGTTGCGATCCTGACCGGCGCGGGCGGCACCTTCTGTTCGGGCATGGACCTCAAGGGCTTCCTGCGCGGCGAGAGCCCGATCGTAGAAGGGCGCGGCTTCGGTGGGCTGACGCAGAAGAGCCCGGCCAAGCCGATCATCGCCGCTGTCGAAGGCTATGCGCTGGCAGGCGGGCTCGAACTGATGATCTCGTGCGACATGGTGGTCGCCCATAGTGGTGCGAAGTTCGGCATTCCCGAGGTCAAGCGCGGCCTCATCGCGGCGGCCGGCGGCCTGATGAAACTGCCCGACCAGATCCCGCCCAAGGTCGCGATGGAACTGGCGCTGACCGGCGATTTCATCGACGCCCCCCGCGCTTACGAGCTGGGCTTGGTCAACCGGGTGACCGATGGCAGCGTGATGGACGGGGCGATGGAGCTGGCAAAGGCGATCGCCGCCAACGGTCCGCTCGCGGTGAAAGTCTCCAAGCAGGTGATCGAGGAATCGCGTGGCTGGAGCCTCGAATCGCGGTGGGACGAGCAGGGCAAGCTGATGCCCCAGGTGTTCATGAGCGAGGACGCGCGCGAAGGCGCGGCGGCCTTCGCTGAAAAGCGCGCGCCCAACTGGAAGGGCAAGTAATGGCGGGCCCGCTCGCAGGGCTGCGCATCGTCGAATTCGCAGGCATCGGGCCCGGCCCGTTCTGCGGCATGATGCTGGCCGACCACGACGCCGAGGTGATCCGCATCGACCGTGCGAGCGGGGGGCGCGGCGGTTCGCAGCCGATCTCCAACAAGGATATCCTTGCGCGCGGGCGCAAGTCGATCGCGCTCAACCTGAAGAGCGAGCAGGGCATCGCGCTCGCGCGCAAGCTGTGCGCCAGCGCCGACGGGTTGATCGAAGGCTTTCGGCCCGGAGTGATGGAGCGGCTGGGGCTGGGGCCTGACGTGCTGCTCGCCGACAATCCCAAGCTCATCTACGGCCGGATGACCGGGTGGGGCCAGACGGGGCCTTACGCGCCCTATGCCGGGCATGACATCAACTACATCGCGCTCGCCGGGGCGCTCGCCCATTTCGGGCGGGCGGGCGAGAAGCCGACCCCGCCGATCAACATGGTCGGCGATTTCGGCGGCGGCGGGATGATGCTCGCCTTCGGAATGGTCTCCGCGCTGCTCAATGTGGCGCGTGGTGGGGAGGGACAGGTGATCGATGCCGCGATGACCGACGGCACGGCGGTGCTGATGAGCATGATCCACGGCATGGCCAATCAGGGCGTGTGGCGCGAAGATCTGGGCGCCAACCTGCTCGATACCGGCGCGCATTTCTACGACACCTACGAGACTGCAGACGGCAAGTTCGTCAGCATCGGCAGCATCGAGCCGCAATTCTATGCCGAGCTGCGCGCGCGGCTGGGCCTTGCGGAAGACCCGGACTTCGACGCGCAGATGAACCCCGCACAGTGGCCAGCGCTCAAGGACAGGCTCGCGACGATCTTCAAGAGCAAGACCCGCGCCGAGTGGGACGAGGCTCTGGAACATACCGACGTCTGCTACGCGCCGGTTTTGACCATGAGCGAGGCGCGCGAGCATCCGCATATGGCCGCGCGCGAAACTTTTATCGACGTGGCGGACAGCCCGCAGCCTGCGCCCGCGCCGCGCTATTCCGGCACCGCAACCGCAACGCCTTCGCCCGCGCCGATGCCGGGGGACGATACTGCCGACATCCTCGCGCAGTTGGGCCTGAGCGAGGGTGAGATTGCGGGATTTCGGGAATCCGGCGCGGTTTCCTAGCGCAGCGAACCGATTGCAGTCTGCAACCGGTTCGCTAGTCTCGTCCGCAAAACAAAAGCTTCGAGAGGATCTCCAATGCCAGCATTAGACGTGCCGCAGCCCGAATTCATGGACGAAGAAGAGATCGCGGTGTTCGCCGACGCGGTCGGCAAGTTCTATGAAAAGCACGCGCCAGAATCCCGCGTCCTCAAGTGGCGCGATGATGGCCAGGTCGACCGCGAATTCTGGCGCGAGGCGGGCGAGGCGGGATTGCTCGGTGCGTCGGTGCCCGAGGAATATGGCGGTCACGGCGGCGATTTCCGGCACGAAATGGTGGTGATCGACCAGCAGGGCCGGCACAATGTCGAAGGCTTCGCCGCCAGCCTGCATAACACGATCATCCTGCCCTACCTCGTGCGCCACGGGACCGAAGAGCAGAAGAAGAAGTACCTGCCGCGCCTGGTCTCGGGCGAGTTGGTCAGCGCGATCGCGATGACCGAGCCGGGCGTGGGATCGGACCTGCAATCGATCACCACCACCGCGCTGAAGGACGGCAACGGCTACAAGATCAACGGGGCCAAGACCTACATCTCCAACGGCCAGATCGCCGACTTCATCATCGTCGTCGCCAAGACAGACCCGAACGAGCGGGCCAAGGGCATCTCGCTGATGCTGCTGGAGACCGACGGTGCGGAAGGGTTCCAGCGGGGCAAGAAGCTCGACAAGATCGGGCTCGACTCGCAGGACACCAGCGAGCTGTTCTTCGACGATGTGTTCGTCCCTGCGGAGAACGTGCTCGGCGGGGAGGAAGGCAAGGGCTTCTACCAGCTGATGGGCGAGCTGCCGCAGGAACGCCTGATCATCGCGATGGGCGCAATGTCGACGATCGAGCGCGCGCTGGAGGAAACGATCGCCTTCACCAAGGAGCGCAAGGCCTTCGGCAAGACGATCTGGGATTTCCAGAACACCCAGTTCACGCTTGCGGAGCTGAAGGCGCGGGCAACCGCGGCCAAGGTCTTCGTCAATCACTGCATCGCGCAGCATCTGGAGGGCAAGCTGGACGTGCCGACCGCGTGCATGGCCAAGCTGTGGCTGACCGAGTTGCAGGGCGAAGTGGTCGACAAGTGCCTGCAGCTGCATGGCGGATCGGGCTATATCAACGATTACCCCATCGCGCGCATGTTCCGCGACAGCCGCGTCAGCCGCATTTTCGGCGGATCGAACGAGATCATGAAGATGGTGATCGCGCGCGGCATGTAGGGCGATCGCCATTGTCTCGGCACCGGCCCGCACGGGAGTGCGGGCTGGCACCGCAGCTCCCATAACTCCCCCGTTAACCTGTTTGCGAAAGCGTGTCCCAGCCCGGGTTCGGGCGCTTTGTGCGGCTTGAGTAGGCGCATGGACGGTGTTTGATTAATGTTAGTCAGACATTTGCCGATAACCGATTCGGACCGTCAAGCAGGGGGAAAGCGCACATGGCCGTCATCGCCGTCTACAGCATGAAGGGTGGAGTCGGGAAAACGACCATGGCGGTGGACCTCGCCTGGCGCTTCTCGCAGACCGGCGGGCATGAAACGCTGCTCTACGATCTCGATCCGCAGGGCGGGGCGGGTTTCCTGTTGGGCCATGAAGAGCGCAAGGTGCAGAAGGCGATCTCCGCCTTCCACCACGCCCGCGCCCCGCGCGACTTGATCGAGCCGACCCGATACGACCGCCTCTCGCTGATCGGGGCCGACCAGAGCCTGCGCGATCTCCCCGTGCAGCTGGCCCGCATCGGCGCGAAGAAGCGGCTGGCGCAGATGCTCAACTTCATGAAGGGCGAGTATCCCCGCATCGTGCTCGACTGCCCGCCGATGATTAACGAGGTGAGCGAGCAGATCATGGAAGCGGCTGACCTGATCGTGGTCCCGCTGCCCGCCTCGCCGCTCGCCGCGCGCGCGTTCGGCTTTATTCGCGCGGAACTGGCGAAGCGCCCGGGCCATCCGCCGGTGTTGCCCGTGCTTTCGATGTACGACCAGCGGCGCAAGCTGCACCGCTGGGTGCGCGAGAATGCGGGTGCCAACTGGCCCGTCGTCCCGGCGAGCAGCTATGTCGAGCAGGTCGCGGTGCGGCGCGAGCCGATCGCCGCCTTCGCCAACTGGTCGCCCGCCGCCAAGGGGCTCGAGCATCTGCACCAGGCGCTCGAGGCGAAGCTCGATCAGATGGGCCTTGGTGGGACGCCGCCGGGCGGTGGCCAGCGCGCGCTTCCCGGCCCGCAAAGCCGCCCGCATGCTGCGCCCCAGGCCGAGGATTCGCGCGTCGTGCCGATCCGCAGCTCAACCTCTGCCGAGCGGCGCGATGCGCCCGACGCCACGCGGGGCAACCGCCGTGCGTCCGAGGGGCTGGCCCGCCGCGCCTTCAGCTTCTGAGCCGATTGCGTGACACCGCGCGCACAAGCGGCGCGCGCAACTTGTCATTCATCCCCTTGCGCCTACATTCACAGGCGAAAGGACTCGGTTTTTCATGAGCGAACAGAACACGCCCGACGGGCAGGGCCCTGGCGGTCCGGGGGGCGGCGGCCCCAACCCGTGGATCCGCAGCCTGATGATCTGGGGCGGGGTCTTCCTCGCCCTGCTGCTTGCGGTCTCGATGTTCGGCGGTGCCAGCCAGAACACCGGCACCACGATCAGCTATTCCGACTTCCGCGACCGCGTGGCGAGCGGCACCGTCAAGGAGGTGCAGATCTCCGACGACCGGATTACCGGCGTGCTCAAGAATGACGAGACGTTCAACACGGTGCCGGTCGGCAACGACAGCGGCCTGACCAAGCTGCTCGACGATAATGGTGTCACCTATTCGGGCACACCCAAGGAGCAGATGAGCATTTTCTGGGTCATCCTGATCCAGTCGCTGCCCTTCCTGCTGATCCTGGGCATCGCTTTCTTCGCGCTGCGGCAGGTGCAGAAGAATGGCGGCGCGGGCGGCGCGATGGGCTTCGGCAAGTCGAAGGCCAAGATGCTGACCGAAAAGCAGGGCCGGGTGACGTTCAAGGATGTCGCCGGGATCGACGAAGCGCGCGAAGAGCTGGAAGAAATCGTCGAGTTCCTCAAGGACCCGCAGCGCTTCTCCAAGCTGGGCGGCACGATCCCCAAGGGCGCGCTGCTGGTCGGCTCGCCCGGTACGGGTAA
>Ga0208057_1000125_pt1 | contig 26108 bp, 17 predicted proteins | sample DeeseametaMP1649_FD_184183 | JGI IMG/M metagenome (GOLD analysis project Ga0208057, IMG submission 184183) | Marine microbial communities from the Deep Pacific Ocean - MP1649 (SPAdes) | ecosystem: Environmental > Aquatic > Marine > Oceanic | place: North of Tokelau, South Pacific Ocean...
CCCCGTGGCTTCGAAACGCCTATCTCTATTGATTAAAGAAAACATTCCACAAACAAAAAGGCCGTGCTTCACTTCAAGCACGGCCTTTTTTAATTCTTTTCGCTTAATACGAACGTTTGTAAGCGCTGTGTTTTACGCTACGCCAAACGACGCTTTAAGAATGTAGAAGAAAATAATCGAGAGGATTGCGCCTGCAGGCAACGTAACAATCCACGATACGACGATATTTCTCACAATGCCTAGGTTAAGCGCTGATACACCACGCGCCAGACCTACACCTAGTACCGCTCCTACAAGCGTTTGGGTAGTCGAAATAGGTAAACCCGTACCTGATGCGATAACTACCGTACACGCTGCAGCGAGTTCTGCTGCAAAACCGCGGCTTGGTGTTAAGTGTGTAATACCTTGACCAATGGTCTTGATAACGCGATGTCCAAATAGCGCAAGACCCGCAACAATACCTAAACCACCAAGAGGAAGGATCCAAGGTGCAAGCGTAGTGCTAGAGTTAATTTCGCCGCCACTACTTACTACGCTAACTACCGCAGCCAATGGTCCAATAGCGTTAGCTACATCATTTGAACCGTGGGCAAACGCCATACAACAGGCTGTTACTACCATTAGAAGTGCGAATACTTTCTCAACGTTAGCCGCCTGTAGGTCTGCATCTTCAGAACCGCTGAACTTCATACGGCCGATAAACCATTTACCCAAGAAGCCTAACGCCACGGCAATAGCAATCGCCAGCACATATCCGTTAACAGCGCTTAGCTCTAAACCAACGTGCTTAAGGCCTTTCTTGATAGTAACAAGCGACATCACAAAGCCCGCTAATGCCATATAGAACGGCACATAACGCTTAGCATTTGCAAACGGAGAGGCAGTTTGGAAGATGAGCTTGTGCGCGCTCATGAAAATAAGATAAGCAATGATGCCTGAAATAGCTGGGGTTACTACCCAACTACCAACAATACCACCCACTTTGTCCCATGCTACTGCGTCCATGCTGACGCCAGTGGCAGTAAAACCGATGATTGCACCGATAATTGAGTGAGTGGTAGATACAGGCCACCCCAACCATGACGCTACCGCAAGCCAGATTCCAGCTGCAAGTAGTGATGAGATCATGCCTAATACAAGGTATTCAGGTATGTCTATAAAATAGGTTGAGTCGATAATCCCTTTTCGAATGGTAGACGTTACTTCGCCACCTGCTAGGTAGGCGCCAGCAAACTCAAATATCATTGCAATGATAATGGCTTGTTTTATGGTTAAAGCTTTAGAACCTACTGACGTACCCATTGCGTTGGCAACGTCATTCGCTCCAATACCCCATGCCATGACGAAACCAACGCCGGCGGCAAGGATTATAAGAATTAGGCCATAACTTTCAAAAAATTCCACGGATAATCGCTCCCGATCTAAACGCGATTTAGGCTGGACGCTACTTGAGTAAGTAGCATGATCTCTTCACCACAAAGGCTAGAGAATGAAGTTAAAGACAAATTGTGTTTTATCATAAGGTTCGATTAAATTTTGCACGATCTGTTCTTGGCTGCGGCGCATGATAACGTAATCATGTTAGAAGCCATAGCGAAAATCACTGAAAAACGATAAAAGTATGCGGAATTATTTGAATGCGATGATAAATCCACCAAATATTTCAGTTTTATGACAAATAAATTTCGCATGTATCCATATTTGAATATCAATACGCAAAATCGTACTGACCATTTGGACAGGATTACGTCAAATCTTCCAATTTTTGTTGCATATTTTCCAACGGTGTATGCCTAACATCGGTACCCCGAGTAAGATAAACCACATACTCACACACATTCTTACATCTATCGCCAATACGCTCTAACGAGCGCATTGCCCACAAAACATCCAACCAATCCTGCATGTCATCGGTACTTTTCTGCATTTCGGAGGTGGTATACGACAGCAGACGCTTGTATTCACTATCAATGCGGTTGTCTTGGTCGTACACTTCTAATGCCGCAGCCTCATCCTGACGAGCAAAAGCGTCGAATGTGCCGCGCATCATGGCGGCCACGCGCTCGCCAATGAGTAACATGCTGCTCTTAATGGTATCTGAGCTCGGCAACTTATTGCGCGTTACTAGTTTGGCTATACGCTCGATTTCATCGCCCATTCGCTCTATATCGGTAATGGCTTTGGAAATGGTCATAATTAAACGTAGATCGCTGGCAGTAGGATGACGTTTTGCAATAATGCGCAAGCACTCTTCGTCAATTTGAATTTCCATGGAGTTAATTTTTAAGTCGTTCAACACCACTTTTTCAGCCAGAGCGGCATGATTGTGCTTTACCGCTTTTAACGTATCCACCAGCTGCTGTTCAACTTCGCCCCCCATGGTTAATACCGAGTTACGCAAGTTTTCCAACTCGATATTGAACGTACCCGAAATATGCGTGTTTAAGGCTACCTGTCGCATGGTGTTTTCTCCTCGCGGCGTAAGCATAACGAATAACGACAATCAATCGTGCCGCTACCTGTGGCAGAACTATCGTGACAAACCGCTACGTCTTGCCAAACTTCTGCATTGCGGTACAAACCCGTGTGAGAACACACACCTACTGCTACCTTATCCATATCGCCCCGTTATGTAGTCTTCGGTTTGCTTCTTCTCTGGCATAGTAAACAGCGTATCGCTGTCTGCATATTCTATCAGCCTGCCCTGATGGAAAAAGGCGGTGTAGTCGCTTACCCTAGCCGCTTGCTGCATGTTGTGCGTCACGATAATAATGGTGCATTGTTTCTTTAATGCATCCATCAGTTCTTCGATAAAAAGCGTGGTCAGAGGGTCAAGGGCCGAGGTGGGTTCATCAAGAAGTAGAATGTCGGGCTTCAACGCCAGTGCTCTAGCAATCACCAAACGCTGCTGCTGACCGCCAGATAAGACATGCGCAGATTCAAATAAACGATCTTTAACCTCGTCCCACAGCGCCGCCTGTTTCAGTGCGCTTTCCACCGCGTCGTCTAAGTGTCGACGAATTTTAACGCCTTGAAGCTTAAGCCCGTAGCACACGTTCTCATAAATGCTCATAGGAAAGGGGTTGGGTCGCTGAAAAACCATGCCCACGTTCGTTCTTAGGCGTGACACATTTACTTTGCGGCTATTGATGTTTTGCCCATCAATAATAATTTCACCATCGTATTTGCAACCGTCATACAAATCGTTAAGGCGATTGAAACAGCTAATGAGTGTAGATTTACCGCAACCACTTTGACCAATTAACGCTGTGATTTTGTTTTTTGGGATCCGCATGCTGATGTCATTTAACACATGCTTATTGCCAAACCACAGGTTGAGGTTTTTAACCTCTACCGCAGTTTGTTCTTCACCAATGTCGTTAACGTTTAGCGTATTGTGTTCAAACAACTTCAACATGTTACAAAACCTGTATTATCCTTTGAGATAGCGTTTGCGCAGGCGCGCTCTAAGTACAACGGCCAAAATATTTAATACGAACACCACCACAAGTAAAAGCAAGCAAGCGGCAAACATCATACTTGCACTCTTTCCATCAGTTTGGCTGTGAAACGCTCCGTCATAAATAAGCACGCCCAAATGCATAAACTGTCTATCAAGGTGGAGATAAGGAAACTCTCCATCTATGGGCAAGGTTGGCGCAAACTTGACTGCACCAACTAACATAAGGGGCGCAACTTCACCAGCTGCCCTCGCAATCGCCAGAATTACGCCAGTCATAATACCCGGAGACGCAATAGGCAATACGGTACGCACTATAGTCTCAATTTTGGTAGCCCCTAATGCGTAACTGCCCGCTTTCAATCCTTCCGGCACCCTGCGCAAGCCTTCTTCAGTCGCTACAATCACTACAGGTAAGGTCAAAATTGCCATGGTTAAGGCAGCCCAGAAAACGCCAGGGCTTCCCATTGTGGGTGCTGGCAGTGTGTCACTAAACAATAGCTCATCAATACTGCCGCCCAAGGTATAAACAAAGAAACCAAGGCCGAATACGCCGTAAACAATAGAAGGTACACCTGCCATGTTGCTTACACTGACACGAATAATGGTGGTAAGCGCCGTGTTAGGTGCATATTCGCTCAAGTAAATAGCGGCTAATACACCAAAGGGCGTTACGATGATGGTCATTAAGAATACCATGAGTACAGTGCCAAACAACGCAGGGAAGACGCCACCTGAGGTATTCGCTTGTTTAGGGGAATCGGTGAGAAAAACACCGACTTCCGAAAACGCCACCTGCCACTTTTCCCATGTACTTAGACGACTGACAAAATCTACATCTTGAATACTAGATATGGGAATAACAAACGGCGTTCCGTCAGCAAAACTTACCAATAAGGTATACTCGGCTCGTGTTGCTTCTAACGCTTCCACACGCTTTTGGTATTCGTCAAACGATGCCACTAAACGCTCTCTTGCTGGCGCGTCGGCAACAACATTACGTTTATCAAATTGAGATAGCGCTTCGTGAATAGGTGCAAGGTGTTGCGTATTTAAATCTTCAATTTGAGCGCTTATTTGAGCCACTTCCTCTAGCACAATGTCAATGTTACCAAGAGGTTGAGGCGGTTTAGATGGCACGACGATGTATTCAGGAATTGCAAACACACGCCTGCCGTCTAACAGTTTTATTTCTGCGCTTTCGCTTGCAAGTAGAGAAGTCTCTATTTCCTCTCGAGATAACTGGATTTGAAAGCCATAAGGATGCTGAGCATCTGAGAACTTAAGTGTCACATCCTCATTTGTCGATTCATCAAATAGGTTTGCAAGCACCGAAAACCTTGTGCCGTCTTGATGCGTACCGGTAACCGTATAGATGGGTTCTGGCCAAAAATATGCCGTACCTCGAAAACTAATAAGTATGAGAACGCTAACTAGCGCAATAAGCAGCAGGCTGGTGAAAAAAGCCGTTAAACTAATAACTAACGATTGACGCTGTACCGCACTTAACCCAAACGTTGTTCGATTAACCATAGTACGCCCTACTTCTTATACGCTGCCGCAATAGCTCTGCCATGGTGTTTACCAAGAAGGTAAACAGAAACAAAATACACGCGGTGAAAAATAGAATTTGATAGTGCGCCGATGATACATCTGCTTCTGGAAGTTCGATTGCCAAGTTAGCAGTAAGTGCTCGCAAACCTTCTATCAAGCCCCAGCTGGAGATTGGCGTATTCCCCGTCACCATAAGGACTATCATGGTTTCACCAAACGCGCGACCGAAACCTAGCATAATCGCGGCAACAATACCCGGTAGTGCAACGTGAAGAACAACATGAAGTAAGGTCTGTAATCGTGTGGCGCCTAAAGCAAAAGAGGCGTGTTTTAAATCATTTGGAACGCCGTTTATGGCATCTTCAGCAAGGGAATAGATACTAGGTGATATGGCCACACCTAACGCTAACGCTACCACTATAGTCGTTTTCCCGATGGGACTATCGGACTCGGCCGCAAGCATTGTAAACCCGTCTACCCCCATTATCGAGAAAATAAGCGAAGGCGCATACTCCACGCTAATAAAACCTAAAAGGAACACTCCGCTTATAGCAAATAGTAGCTCTGCTCCGTGTCTTAGCTTCTTTGGTAAGTATTCCGCAACAGGGCGCTGTACCAGAGCAACGACAATAAGCACAAAAGGGATAACGATTAGGAAAAAGGCAAAGGAAAATAAGAACTGCTCAGCTTTTGGCGATAACCAAATGGCTGCGATGAAGCCAATAAGTACACTGGGAATCGCTTCGAGCAATTCGATAGCCGGCTTAATAACGTTGCGAAGGCGGCTTTTAGCAAAAAACGCGGTGTAAATTGCGGCACCGATAGCAACCGGAATAGCAATAAGCAGCGCTAAAAGAGAGGCTTTAATACTGCCTATTAATAGCGGCGTTAAGCTAAATTTTGCCTCTTGGAAATCAGAGGCACTGGTGGTTTGCCATACGGTTTCTTCCGTTTCATACCCTTCGTAGTGCTGCGGTTCAAACAGAGAGGCCCATGTAGTAACGCCGCTTAAGTGCCTGCCTTCCCATACTGATAAGGTGCTATCTGAATAGCCATAAAGCTTATTGCCGTACCAAATGATATGCTCAGCAGAACGCTCTATCTGTTGTGATGCCACTACATCGCCCGATACACGGTTTACCAACAACACTCTTGCTTTATCGGTCAGCACAGCCACCAAGTTCATACTGGCATGTTCTGCCACATCCTTAACGTTCTCTCCTGGTAGCGCTACTTGGTAGGTTTGTTCAAAGGTAAGGCCTTTATCGCTTTTGCTCAGCACCCAGCGAGTAAGTACCTGTGTATTGCTGTTCATTAGGAAAAAGGTGCGGTCTTTAGCAAGCGGAAATACAATCTTCTCATCTAATGACGCTGTGATGTTTCCTACTATTGGCAGTAGTGACGCCCCTTCATCCGTGAGCCTATTTAGGAAAAGCGCATCATCCACTTGGAGTAACACGCTCTGACTACCAGGTAACAATACGAGTCTGTCTATATTATAAAACCGTTTATCCACCACCTGTGTAGGACGAAGCCGATTTACCCAACGGATAAACACTTTATTGTCTTGAACGATAGAAACCACTGCCCATTTTGAAGACAGTGCAATGCTCCAGTCACTGCGTCTCTCCCACTCATCTTTGGGAAGCGCGAACGTAATGCTGTTCGACAACGCCGCTTGCGGCGTACTTGTGGCAATATCCTCTGCGCTACCGTCGGTCATATTGAACGATCTAACCGGTAAAACTCTCACTTGGGCGTTGGGAGAAACGTCTACGATATAGTTCTCTCCCATCACACTGTGGGAAGACAGCCTATGCTCGCAAGGACGAATATAATCGTGATTACTTACCAGAGCATCGCCTTTAAGCAACTTTAATCCCAATCGACAGTCAGACTTCCTAACCAGCATTGGCTGACTGTTAATGATGTCGCCTGCGCTGATAATTTTTTCATTATCTGACGTTTTCAAACTCAACAGATGATTTAAGCTAGGGGTATATGCCAACGGCAGAGCTTGGCTGATTAGATGGGTAATAAGAATAACTAACGTCAACAAAACAAGGCCGCCGAAGCCGGTCACTACATAGCGTGACCACCTGTCGCTTCGCTGGCGTTTTTTGTTTGTGCTATTGCTGTCGAAAGTCATGCGGCTGTTTAGTAATTCTTATTTTCGAAATTCTTCATTTTTAAGAAGAATAACCCTAAATTGCACTGGTGAGCAGTGTAAGTTTTGTTATGCTAATAGCAAGTGAAAGTTTAAAGCATTACCTTCGCGCAACCTACTCTGCGCCTATGGTATTACCCAACAGGAAGACGATCAAAGTTTTTCTCTACACGCCCAATAAGGAGCATCGTATGCAATCATTGGTTATAAGCATTATGGGTAAAGACAAGCCGGGTTTAGTAGACGCACTGGCTAAGTGTGTATACAAACATGAGGGCAACTGGCAAGGGTCGAGCTTTGCGCATATGGCAGGAATGTTCACCGGTTTTGTAGAAGTACATGTTGCCGATGAGAACAAACAGGGCTTAATCGATGCGCTAGACGCCATTAAAGATTTGTCGGTGCAATCTGTAGCGGTAGCGAGCAGTGAAAATAACAACACCACCAAATTGACGGTTGATGTAATGGGCAATGACAAAACCGGTATTGTCCAAGAGCTTACCTCTGTTTTAAACCAGTTCAATTTGAATATTCTCACCTTTGCTTCACACTGTGAAAGCGCGCCTAACTGGGGCAGCCTGATTTTCAAAGCAAAAGCAGAAATTGCGGTGCCAGAAGATTTTGACGACGGCGCACTGCAAGACTCGCTGGAGTCGTTGGCTAACGATTTGGTGGTGGATATTACCGCGAAGCGATAAAAACAAGGGCGTATTTGTGGTGCCATACACTATCCGCGCATCACAATTACGAACTTATCATATTGAAAGTTAATGGAATAACCACAACGCAATGCGTGCGCACTTGCACCAGAATACGTGTTGTCACAGTAGTGTCACTGACTGATGGCAGTCTTTGACCATTTTTATGAACGTGAATTGAGACATTATGGATAACGACGTTTTATATTATCCCAAAGAATTAAGCTGGCTTGCGTTTAACGAACGCGTATTGCAAGAAGCCGCAGATAAAAACAATCCCGCCGTGGAGCGAATTCGTTTTCTTGGTATTTACTCAAATAACCTAGATGAGTTTTATCGCGTGCGCGCCGCTGACGTGAAACGACAAATTACCATTGCGCAAAATGACGGCAATGAAGAGGAAGCTGAACGCCAAACCGCTCTTATGGCGCTTATTCAGAAAAAGGTAGTCCAGCTTTCTGAAAAGTTCGACCAAATTCATAAGGATGTGGTTAAGTCCCTAGCTCGCTACAACATACATATTCTTCGAAAAGACGATTTAGACGATTATCAAAAGCAGTGGGTACGCAACTTCTTCGTTAACAAAGCACTGCGTCACATTGCACCTATTTTAATAGATAAGAAGACCGACCTACTTAGCCGTTTGAACGGTACGTCGGTGTATTTATATGTGGCGCTTAGAAGGAAAGACCGCAATCCTAAATTTGCGGTTATTCAGGTTCCTACCTCTGAAATGTCGCGCTTTATGCTGATCCCACCGCAAAAAAGCCGCAAGAAGAAGAGCATTATTATGCTCGATGACATGATTCAGCTGTGTATCGAAGACATTTTCCGCGGTTTCGTGAAGTTCGACGAAATTGAAGCATTCTCGTTTAAAATGACGCGTGATGCGGAATATTCTATCAACGAAGAAATTGACGAAAGCTTCGTTGAAAAGATGTCTGAAAGTATGAAGCAGCGCCTTATCGCTGAGCCTGTGCGTGTTATCTACGACACGAACATGCCAGAGGACATGAAATCTGACTTGTGCAAGCGACTTAAGATAACCAAGCTAGATACCATGCACGCTGCTGGGCACTATCGTAACTTTAAAGACTTTATTGGCTTCCCTAATGTGGGTCGGGAATATTTAGAGCATACGCCGCTGCCTGCTATCGACAGCAAGGCATTCTCTAAGTACAACACCGTTTTCGATGCCATTACTGCGCGAGACATACTACTGTACTACCCGTACCACCGCTTCCTACACTTCACCGAGTTTTTGCGTCAGGCGGCTTTCGACCCGAATGTTAAGACCATACGTATTAATATTTATCGTGTTGCCAGTAATTCACGCATTGTAAACTCGTTGATTGACGCAGTAGACAACGGCAAAAAAGTAACCGTTGTGGTAGAACTTCGCGCCCGTTTTGACGAAGAGGCAAATATCGAATGGTCTAAGCGCATGACTGATGCAGGTATACGCGTTGTACTTGGCGTGCCTACTCTTAAAATTCACTCTAAACTTTGTATTGTGACCCGTGAAGAACGGGGCAGTTTGGTGAACTATGCGCATTTCGGTACGGGTAACTTCAACGAGAAAACAGCAAAGATTTATACCGACTACAGCTTATTCACCCGTAATCAAGAACTCGCCGATGAAGGCGTGGCGGTATTCGATCTTATTCAATACCCTTACCGACGCTACAAGTTCCAGCATCTTCAAATATCGCCATTAAACGCCAGAACGAAAATTCAGTCGTTAATTCGTCAAGAAATTCAGCATTTGAACCAAGGCCAAAAGGCACAAATCACTTTCAAAATTAACAACCTTGTTGATAAAGAACTCATTGATGATTTGTACCGGGCTAGCCAGGCGGGGGTTAAGATCCGCGGTATAGTGCGCGGTATGTGCTCACTTAATCCGGGGATAAAAGGAATAAGCGAAAACATCGAAATTATCTCTATTGTTGATAGATTTCTCGAACACCCTCGCGTGATGATTTTTGAAGGTGGCGGCGATAGAAAAGTGTATATCTCTTCTGCCGACTGGATGACCCGTAACATGGACAACCGCATTGAAGTAGGTTGTCCAGTGTATGATAAAGGTCTTCAACAGCGCATTGTTGATATAATGGAGCTACAATTTAAAGATACCCTGAAGGCTCGAGTGATTGACAAGGATCAGAGCAACAAGTACGTTCGCAGGGGAAATCGTAAAAAACTTCGTTCTCAGATAGAAATTTATGACTATTTGAAGAAGCTAGAAGACACTTTGTAGGATAGAAAATTAGTACATGACCCAGCACGAATCAGTTTTTAATGACGTGGAAACCCGCGAAGTCAATAAAGTCGCAGCACTAGACATTGGCTCAAATAGTTTTCACTTAGTAGTAGCACGCATTGTTGCTGGGTCTGTGCAGATTCTGCATAGAGTTAAACAAAAAGTACGCTTGGCCGAAGGTCTCAACGACGACGATATCTTGTCTGATGAAGCGATGGAGCGTGGGCTTGCTATGCTAAAAGTAGTAGCAGAGAGCCTTAAAGGTTTTGAGCCCGACTCCGTGAGAATTGTCGCCACTCATACGTTGCGCAGAGCTCGTAACGCCCGCGATTTTATCAGCGCAGCAAAAGATATCCTTCCCTACCCTATCGAAGTCATTTCTGGTGTAGAAGAAGCGCGACTTATTTATTCAGGCGTTGCACATACTAACCACTCCGACGGCCAACAGCTGGTTATTGATATAGGCGGTGGCTCTACTGAGTTCGTTATTGGCGAAGGTTTTACGCCTTTACTTTGCCGCAGCCTTCAAATGGGCTGCGTAAGCTATACCAAACGTTTTTTCCCTGACGGTGAGCTAAAGCCAAAAGCCTTTGATCGTGCTATCACGGCTGCACAGCAAGAGCTTGAGTTAATAGATAATAAATATCGCAGACTGGGCTGGGTCCAGTGTATCGGTACGTCGGGTACCATTCGTTCGCTGTTTACACTTTGTCAGCAAGACAGACCCAATGGCCACGATATTCCGGTGACACTTAAAAGTTTGCGCAATTTAATGAAGCAATTCATAAGCGCAGGGCATATAGACAAATTAAGCTACCCAGATTTAAGTGAAGATCGTCGTGTGGTTATTGCTGGCGGCCTCGCTATTCTTATCGCCGTTTTCAAAGCGCTAGAGATTGAAGGCTTGGTGTACTCGCCTGCCGCCTTGCGCGAAGGCGTGCTTTATCAGATGGAAGATGAGCTTCATCACGCTGATATTCGCGGCAGAACCGCGAGTAGTTTGGCAACGCGCTACGATGTAGATACGTCCCAAGCCACTATGGTGCTTAATACAACCCTTTCACTTTTCAACGATGTTGAAAAAGCATGGAAACTTAAAGGGCGTGACTTTAAAAGCATGCTCGGCTGGGCAGCTTTACTTCACGAAGTCGGCATGCAAATTAACTCTCGAGGCATACAAAAACACAGCGCCTATATTCTTGGTAATGTGGACATGCCTGGGTTTACGCAGGAACAACAATTACTGCTAGCTACGCTCGTGCGATTCCATAGAAAGAAAATTCGAACCAATGAATTGCCCGCATTTAATCTTTTCGATGAGCAGTCGGTTAAGCATTTAATCGCGTTACTGCGTTTGGGTGTACTGCTTAATATTAAACGCCAAGAGGGTTTTGTACCTGACCTCGTTGTTAATGTAGAAAAGAACGAACTGACCATTACCTTCCCCGATGGCTGGTTAGATGAAAAACCTATTATCTCAGCTGACCTGCTACGAGAAAGCCACTACTGGAAAGCGCTTGATTTAAAACTCACAGTTGTTCCTGATATCGAGCAATTGCATCCCACTGTGGAATAAACAAACAGCGCCACTCACAATCGCGCTTTCGATTTTAAAAGCGAATGGCGAATATGCTCGAATACTAAAAAAATGGGGCCTTGAACCGATTGAGTCGGCGCATTAGCCCCACTTAGTCTCAGCACACTAATTATTGAGCTTCAACTTGCGTACTTTGTGACTGCACGCTGTCGTATTTTTTAAACCACGCCAAGATATTTTCAACTTTACCAATCATTCTAGATGGCTTAGAAGCAATCCCGTGCGGCGATCCAGGTACTTTTACCAGCACGCTATCAACCTTTTGAATCTTTAACGCTTGATAGAACTGCTCGGTCTCAGACATTGGCGTGCGCTTGTCCTCCACTCCCGTGATCAGCATGGTGGGGGTCGTTACATTGCCTACTAGCGATAGCGGTGAGCGCTTCCAGTAGTGCTCTACGTTATCCCAAGGCTTGCCCGGAAATTGGAAAGGGATCTGATATAGACCTGAATCGGCAGTCAGCACTTTCGATAACCAGTTGATAACGGGTTTAGCGACTACGGCTGCTTTAAATCGGTTAGTAAGGCCAATGGCATAGGCTGATGCAATGCCGCCTGCTGAACCACCAGTAATAAACAGTCGCTCTGGATCAGCGATGCCTTTTTCAATAAGCGCATCTACGCCCGACATATGGTCTGAGAAGTCATATTCCGAACTGTATTTCCCTTGAAGTAGCAATGCAAAGCGTTCTCCATAACCTGTACTACCTCTGTGATTATCATAAAACACCACGTAGCCCTCTGCAGCCATGCGCTGCAGCTCGGCCGTGAAGACTGGGCCATAAGCGAGATTAGGTCCGCCGTGAATTTCTAAGATAAGCGGATACGTTTTCGAACTGTCATAGTTTGGCGGCAGAATGTACCACCCCTGGATTTCTTCGCCATCAATAGAAGACGGATAGACAATTTCTTTTACTTCGCCAAGTTGCTTATGACCTAGGACGTCTTCGTTTAGTGCAGTGAGCTGTCGCTCGTTTCGCGTAGTGACATATAAATCAGCGGGGCGGTCGGTACGTCCTTTGGTATACGCCACTACATCATCAACAGCGTGATAAGTGCCAAACACATAAGGTCGTCCTAACGTAGTACCGCCCAGCTCCTTAGCTACGGCTTTTACGCTGCCCGATAGCGATACCACATCCACCTGCGCTAAACCGCGAACCGACTGCTGAAAATAAACGTGCTTATTATCTTTCCAGTGAAAGTTAGACACTGAATTATCAATGTCTTTTGTTAAATTTTGAGCATCTGTACCATCGCTCTTCATCACATATAAATAGCTATTTTTGTACATCACTTTTTCGTCATCGCGGCGTGCGTAAGCAATGTGCTTTCCGTCAGGCGATACGACAGGCGATGATTCAAGGCCTTTGTCGTTGGTAAGCTGTGCGATATTACCCATCATATCCACAGAAAAGATGTCCCCCTCAACAGGCTCATATTCCCAATTGTCACTGCGGTTGGCAGAGAAATAGACTTTGTCGCTATCAGGAGAGAAACTTAAGCGCCCATTGTGGTGATAGTTCCCTGAAGTAAGCTGTCGTGCTGTGCCTCCGTCAGCAGGAACAATAAAAATATGGGTGTAAGCAGGTTCAAGAATGCCTCGGCCATCGGCTTGATAGCGCGCTTTGGTAATATATTGAAAGCTAGGAGACCACTTTGCACCGTCAGGCTTTTTAGGCATTTTAATGTCTAGCGGCTTTTCCTTGGCATCAACGCTCATAGTGAAAGCAATGTGCTTACCATCTGGCGACCAAGTGATGTTACTTGGGTTTGAGGTGACATTTGTTACGAGTGCCGTTTGCCCTGTATCCATCCAACGCACATACAATTGCGGTTTACCTTCTTCATTAGAAAGGTAAGCCAATCGGCTACCGTCTGGTGACCAGCGAATAGAATAGTAACTCTTTTTCGACGACAGTAAGGGGCGGTGTGACTTTCCATCAACCGACGCTAGCCAGACGTTCGCTCGACTGCTGTCCGACATAATGTCGTTTGAACGGCGCACATACGCAACATATTTACCGTTTGGCGACACCTGAACTTCACTCACGTATTCCAAATTAAAAATATCTTCCGATTTAAAATAGCGTTCAGAGTCGGTAGTAAGAGATTCTCTCTCATTGCTTGCAAGCGCTGTGGCTGGCATAGCTAGTGTGCCTACGCTAAATAGTGCAGCCCATATAGCAAACCGTTTTTTGACTGACGGGTACCTGTGATTTCTCGTAAAAGACATATCTCACCTTAATCTATTTGTTCTTATCCGTTCTTTTTATGGGGTGATCACGTTGTAGTGATGCATTTATCGTCTCCATATTACTGAATATATTCAGCCAATAAAGATTAAACGTTGAGCGACATCGCTAGGCGATTAAGCGCAGTACACAGGGGCGTTGGCTTTAGCCGAATGGTTAGTTGCGTGATAGCGGTAAAGTGCTAACTTCTATATAAGGCTTAAAGGTAATGCCCATGAATAATCCACACGGCGAGTTTGAATGTAGCGTAAGCGGTCAGTTGCTGCTCTTCTCAGCGCGCGGACCGTGGAATGACGAAACCATGAGAAATGGCGTAGTTAAGATGTCTTCTGACATTTCAAAATTCGAAAAGGGCGCTAAATGGGCACAAGTAAGCTGTCTTTACGGTGAAAGCCTGATGCCCCCTTCCACCTTTGATATTTTTGTAAAACAAACTCGGGTAAGAAAAAACCGCGGCCTGTCGTTTCTTGCCGTGGTGATATTAGATACCGACATTATGCTGACAACTAAGCATCAGATTTCTCAGTGCTACGACGCTGCCGAAGTTCCTTATGGCTTTTACGAAACGGTAGAAGATGCTTTGGAAGCGATGACGAATAATGGCTATGATTTTGATAGTGACGAAGCTGAGCGCTTTTTTGCCCGCTTTAACTTTACGCGTTAACATTTAACACCGCATGCGTTCTGCTTTTGTCACACGTTGAGTCTGAAATTCACCGCCAGCTTTTGATAAAGGCGAAAAAAAGGAGAGCGAGCGCTCTCCTTTTTATTTTAAGACTGCCATCCGCCTCCGAGTGCCTGATACAAATCGACCAGTGCGGCCATTTGCTGCTGACGAGTTTCTATAAACTCGCTACGCGCTTCCAGTGCTTCTCGTTGCGCAAGCAGCACCTCTAAATATTCACCATGAGCTGACGAAAAAAGCCTATTGGCAATATCAATCGACTGTTCCAGTGAAGCAATTTGATGACGCCTTGCTTCAGCACTTTTCTCCAAATTATCGAGCTTCGACAAACTGTTTGTTACTTCAGCTACCGCCGTTAAAACGGTCAGTTCATATTCGTAAGCCGCTTCAATTTGTTCGGCGCTGGCATTTTGATAAACCGCCTCAATCGCCCTGCGGTTTATTAATGGCGCAAAAACATCACCAGATAAAGAATATGCCAATGACTCAGGCACATTAAACAAGTAGCGACTATCAAACGCCGATAAACCTACCCCTGCTTTTAGCTCAAAAGAAGGGTAGAAGTTGGCTTTAGCCACATCGATATTTAACTCTGCTGCTTGGAGCGTGAGTGCAGCTTGTTTTATATCAGGGCGATTGTCTAATAGCGTAGAGGGTACACCCACCTGCGGGCTTTTTAGCTCGGCGCTGAGCAACACGTTACTGTCCCTTTGAATGGGCTGTGGAGTGCGTCCTAATAACAGATTGAGCGTGTTCTCTTTCTCTAGGATTTCCTGCTCAATCAAGTAACGCTCGCTCTCGTTTTTCTTCACTTCCGCGTTAAAGCGCGCAACGGGTAGCGATGACGCCCGCCCGTATTCTTTCAACGCATTAATAGTGTGAATAACATTGCGCTGTAGCGAAATGGTCGAGTCAAGATTCTCTAGCTTGTTATCTAGCGCCAGCAGTTCATAGTAAGTACGCGCAACTTCAGATACTAACTGGGTAACGAAAAAGTTCTTACTTTCAACCGACGCCAAGTATTCAAGCGAGGCCACTTTAGACGCATCTCTCAGCTTATGCCAAACGTCAATTTCCCACGACGCATTAAGGCCTAGCTTTAAGTTTGCCAGCGGGTCGGGAAATTCTTTATCCTCCTTGATATTTAACTGTTCTTCTACTGCGCCTTCCCGGGTATATTCGCCTACCTTTTCGGTTTCAGCGGCTACCCCCGCAGAGAGTCGAGGCAAATATTCCCCTTCCCGTGCATACACTTCATTCGACGCCATATTAATGCGTTGAATTAATATAGACACCTCTTGGTTGTTCTTAACCGCCGTATCCACCAGCGCAGAAAGCGTAGGGTCGTTAAACCACTCACTCCATTGAATATTTGCTTGTGTACTCTGGTTAATCCCTTGACCAGCCTGAGTATCCATTTGCGAAACTTTCGCGTTAAACTGCTCTGGCAAATCTAGATTAGGGTTTCGCGTTTCAATGGTAGGGATGGCACATGCCTGTACTAACAACGCACTACTAAGCGCTAACCACAGCGGCTTATAAGTAAATCGCTTTTTATTTATCATCGCTTAGCACCTCATCGTTATAGTGGTAAGTTTCAGTAAGAGGGACATGATCTTCGTTTTTGATTAATGACTTACCTTCTTCAAGTTTGGCGAACAAGTAGTAAAGCCCAGGAATAACCAGCACACCAAAAATAGTGCCGAACAAAGTACCGCCTAAGGCAGAAGCACCAATGGTTCTATTACCCACTGCGCCTGCCCCCGTTGCAATAACAAGCGGAATTAGCCCTGCTACAAACGAGAACGATGTCATTAGGATTGGACGGAAGCGCTGTTTGGCCGCTTCAACAGCTGCGTCAGCAATCGATAAGCCCTGCTGATTTTTTTGCACTGCGTATTCCACAATAAGCACGGCATTTTTGCCGAGTAACCCAACCAGCATAACTAAGCCAAGCTGCGCATAAACGTCGTTGGCCAGCCCCATTCCTTTTAGAAACAGGAATGAGCCGAGAATACCGGTAGGTAGTGAAAGAATGACTGCAAAAGGTAGAAGCAGACTTTCGTATTGTGATGCCAGCACGATATATACAAACAACAATACTACGGCAAAGATAACGATGGCTTCATTGCCTCGTTTAGCCTCGTCAAATGACAGGCCTTCCCAACCTATGTCATATCCTTTTGGCAGCGTTGCAGCCGCTACTTCCTCAACTGCTTTTATCGCTTGCGCCGAGGTATACCCTGCTGCAGGCTCTGCACGAATTGCTGCCGAGGTATAAAGGTTGTAGCGTGTAATTTCATTAGGGCCTTGGGTTTTAATCAGCTTCATAAAGGCCGAGTAAGGCACCATTTCACCCTCTTCGTTTTTCACGTAGTAATCCAATAAGTCACTGGGATAACGACGATATTCCGGTGCACTTTGTGTGTACACTTTGAAGAAGTTATTAAAGCGCGTGAAGCCTTGCTCATAAGTACTACCAATAAGAATATTCAAATTCTCCATGGCCGCGCCAATAGATACCCCTTTCTGCATTGCAGCTTGGTTATCTATCTCAATTTTGTATTGAGGATAATCGGCCGCGTAAAACGTGAATAAACCTTTTAGCTCATCACGTTTACCGAGTTCTTCCATGAAGGCTTTGTTGATTTGGTCGAACTCTTGATAGTCGGTAGTGTTGGTTTTATCGAGTAAACGAAATGATAACCCCGACGACGCGCCATAACCCGGCACAACAGGCGGTTCGAAATACTCAATCACTGCACCTAAGTGGTGTGTTTTGGCTTCTAGTTCTTCAATAATGTCACGTACCGACTGTTCGCGATTAGCCCAATCTTCAAGGTTAATCAAGCAGGTACCCGCGTTTGAACCTCGACCTTCTGTAAGGATTTCATAGCCAGCAAGCGAGGACACCGAGGAGACGCCTTCAACGTCCAGCGCCAAGCTTTGCAGCTCTCGCGCTACTGTATTCGTCGCTTCAAGGGTACTACCTGGCGGTGTTTGAATAATGGCATAGATTTGCCCTTGGTCTTCACCGGGAATAAAGCCTGTAGGTAATGCCTGATTAACGCCAAAGGTACTTACCACAAAGCCCGCAAGCAGCACTACAGTAACACTGCGGCGTGTAACGATAGCTTTGATAATGCCTGTATAACGACCGGTTAACTTATTGAAATAATGGTTAAACCCATCAATAAACTTGCTTAATGGCGTTGCTTTTCTTGTGTGTGAATGAGGGTTTTTAAGCAACATTGCACACAGCACTGGCGTTAATGAAAGCGCCACAATACACGAGATGATAATTGACGATGACATGGTAATAGAGAACTGGCGATAGAAGACACCTACCGGGCCCGTCATAAAAATAAGGGGCACAAAAACCGCCGTCATCACCAGTGTAATCGCGATAATAGCTCCCCCCATTTCGCCCAGTACTTGTTGGGTCGCCATATAAGGGGTTAGGCTGCTGCTCTCTTCCATTTTCGCGTGAACGGCCTCCACGATAACAATAGCGTTATCTACCACAATCCCTATCGCTAATACGAGAGCGAACAGAGTAATAAGATTTATGTTCACCCCTGTGGCCTGCATGCAGAAAAATGTTCCCACCAGTGAAACTGGCACAGCTAGAAGCGGGATCAATGTGGAGCGCCAGTCACCCAGAAAGATGAACACCACCAAGGAAACCAAAATAAAGGCTTCAAACAGGGTATGCAGCACTTGTTCAATAGAGGCATCTAGAAACTTGGAAACATCGTAGTTAATTTCATACTTCATGCCTTCTGGAAACGTTTTTTCTAGTTCAGCCATAGTGGCTTTCACCTGAGAAATAACCTCGTTGGCACTGCTTCCGTAGTTCTGCTTAAGTACTATGGCAGCGGAAGGATATCCGTCTTTGTTTGAATAAATATCGAAAAATTCACTACTTAACTCAACATCGGCAATATCACCTAATTTAAGCAAGCGACCGTCGGAATCGGCGCGAATAATGATATTTTTATATTCTTCTGGCTCGTCATAACGTCCTTCATAAATAAGCACGTATTCTTTGGACTGAGCAGTAATGCCTGAGCTTCTGCCAAGTCGTCCAGGGCGTCCAATCAAGCTTTGCTCGTCTATCGACTCCATGATCTCATCTACAGAAACATTGTAAGCACGCATGCGATCAGGCTTTAACCAAATTCGCATGGCATACTGGCGGCTTCCCAATATTTTTGCACTGGCAATACCGTTTACTCGCTGTATCTCTGGGATAAGGTTGATATTGGAATAGTTGTACAGAAACTTTTCATCAGCCGTTTCGTCGGTGCTATAAACGTTTATGTACATCAACATGCTAGGCTGAACCCGCTCTAGTACCACCCCTTCTAACTGCACGAGCTGGGGCAGCCGGTTCATGATCTGGTCAAGCCGCGTTTTCACATTAATGAGCGCCTGATTCGGATCTACATCTAAATCGAAGATAACTTGAATGGTGGCTTCACCCGCGCTGGTCGCATCAGACACGATGTACTTCATGCCCGGCACACCGTTGATTGAACGCTCAATGGTAACCAGCGATGACTTCACCAATACATCAGCGCTCGAACCGGGATATGCCAGAGAAATAAGCACTCGCGGCGGAGCAATATCTGGAAACTGTGACGTGGGCAGGCTAAACACCGACAACACGCCCAAAAATATAATCATCAGCGATAGCATGATGGCCATCACTGGACGTTTAATAAAAACTCCAAACATAGCGCCCCCTTATTCTGCGTCCAGTGACAGTTCAGCTAATGTGTCGCTGGCTGAAATAAGTTCAGGCTCTATCTCATCGCCGTTCGAAACTCTTCGCAGTCCTTCAATCAAAATAGTGTCGTCCGGCGCTAGTCCGTCTGAAACCAGATAGATGTTAGGGAGTTCTGCAGCGATGTTAATGTGGCGGGTTGCTAACTTGTTCTCGCTATCCAGCACATACACAAAGCTTTGATCGAGAATTTCGAATGTGGCTTTCTGAGGAATAACTAAAGCATCCGGATAGGCAATATCCACCATGACATTACCGGTCTGCCCATGTCTTAGCAGTTGGTCTGGGTTAGGGAAAGACGCACGCATTTCAATGGTACCGGTATGATTATCAAAATCAGCTTCAATGGCATCTATCACGCCTTGATGCGCGTAAATACTGCCATCGGCAAGCTTTAATCGCACTGACGTTTGATCATTTGATGCGCTGTTCTGCGCGTACTTTAAATACTCTGATTCAGGCACATTGAAATACACCCACATTGTGCTGATATCAGACAATGTGGTGAGCAGTTCACCCTCATCAAGCAAACTTCCCGTTCGAGCTTCCAGTCGGTCCATTTTGCCTGTGAACGGCGCTTTGATATCTGTGAATGCTAAGTGAGTCTTTGCCAGTTCAACTTCAGCCTGAGCTTTTTGAAGCTGTGCTTCTATGACGGCAAGTTCGTTAGGAGAAACAATGTTTTGTTCAACAAGCGACTTTGTATTTTTGTACTCCATCTCGACTGCTTTAGCCTCAGCTTCAGCGCGGTGTAGTTCAGCTTCATACACGTTAGGCATTATTTTAAACATGGGCTGACTACGTTCTACCGTTTGTCCCTCATCAACAAAGGTCGATTGAAGATAGCCTTTTTCCATAGCTCTAACTTCAATATGTTGAATGGCACGTATCTGACTGACGTACTCTTTTACCAGCGCTGTGTCTTGTACGATGGGATGAGTAACGTTGAATTGAAGTTTTTCGTGATGCGCAGCATGTTCTTCATGGCCACACCCACCTAATAGTGCGGTAACAATGCTTACTGCAAGAAGTGCTTTTTTGCTCATAATGTAAATTCGTAATAAAAGGCTAATCGTGACGTGCCTCGTAAAAAGGCAGCACGCCACTAGCGCGCGTTCAGCAATAAAATTCAGTGCTGAAAATTAAGCGCGCAAAAACATCCAGCAAAAAGGGCTGGCGCTATGTAATGAATATCGAATTAAGGTGTTTCTAGGTAAGCAGCTAACTGCTAAGCCTAAGAAACTAAGCAATAGGCGGCGCTCGTGTTAACGGCGTTGCGTAGTTAAGGGATGTTTTGAAATGCCAGCGCGGACGTGGCTTTGCGGTTTCAGTGAAGGAGTCCGTAAGGTAATCCAGCACAACATATTGTGGTGGAGCGGGCTCTTCCGGCGCACTTTCCTCTGTATCAAACTCGAAGGAATATTCGGAAATAGAAGCATCGAAATGATGCTTGAACGTGATTGGCTTGTAATCCTGTTTGAGTCCAGATAAGCAAGTAAACAACAACGCTATTAATGCGTATATAGTGTACTGCTTCATGTACTGCTGATTATGCACCGGTTAATATTCCAGAAATTCAAATATATAAGGAAAATTGCGGCGCTATGCTACACAGCCAACCACGCTTTGACAAGAACCAGTATTGCCACTAAACGCAGGCAATACCGGTTGCACGTATTTTTAAGAGGCCTTTTTGAAAGTCACAGAAAAAGAGATGTGGTTGTGATCCAACTTATAAACCGACACGTCTGCCCCAATCGCACCGCACAATGCACTCACTATTGATAGCCCTAGGCCAAAGTTGTCCTCTGATGTACGTGATGCATCCTTTCGCCACAGGGGTTCAAACATATGTCTTAAGTCACGTTCATCAATTTCAGTATGCGTTGTATTTGTTACTTCTATTTGGGCCTGCCCTGTTTGCGTTTTGCCTATATACACGCTGATCGGCTCACAATGCTTTCCATGCTCAATAGCGTTGTCTAACAAGTTGCTAAATATAGACTCCACCGCAATTCGGTTAGAGTGAATAACCACGTCGCCCCTTTCTTTCGCAACCACATTAATATTATCTACCGCTTTGCTTGCGACAACTTGAGCAACGAGCTCTTTAATATTAATAATGTCGTTTAATTGAGTCTGCTTAGCACTGTGCTTTTGGATTAACATCAAACCGGAAATGATGTTTTTCATTCGCATCCCAATGCGAAGAATCTGCGGTTTAAAATCTTTTTCGAGTCGCTCCTCTCCTGGAAACTTCATGGCAACTTCCGCCAGGTTGATAAGTTCAGAAACCGGCGTTTTAAGTTCGTGAGCAATGTCAGAGGTAAGCCTTTTCTCTCTAAGGTATAGGGCGTAGTTATCGTTTATAAAATGGTTCAAGCTGCTGACGATTGGCTCTAGTTCTGAAACGTTTGTAGAGAATGCTTCGTGCTTGTCTGTGGCAGTAAACCTTAGAGTTCTTATATTGTTGTTTAATGCATCAAGTGGTGCCAACGCGTAAGACACCGTGTTGCGCACGACGAATCTTACCATTAACGGAATTACAATAAGCGCCACTAAAAATGCGATATCGATAAACCAAAGAGTAAAATTCAACAGCTCAGTGGAGGTTGCGTATGCGATAACCATGGGGTCGCGCTGCACTTCGCCTCTGACGCTATAGAATGCTTCGCGGTCTTCAGAGTCAATTTGAGGCACGTATTTGGTGTGAATAATACGCCCGGAACGACCATCTGGCAGCGTAATGTCGTTAATCACCGCCTCGTTTAAACTTAAGTTTTCAAACGGCAGCTCGTCGACAGTGTACAGTGCAAGGGATTCCGACTTTTCGAAAACCTGCCCTTTGTACCACAATTGAAAGTATTCTGGAGAAGAAGCACCCTCGAACTCAGGGAAATACTCGCCGGCAAACTCAAACTCAACGCCGTCTAAATCTTCATTGACTAAGCTTTGAAGCATGCCAACTTTGGCTTTTAAACCTTGGTTAAACTCTCTTTGGACCCAGGTATCAACTCCGATATCTGCGGCGAGTAAAACGACAATCACCAGCAAAGAAATAGTGATAGAAAGGCGTCGCGTTAAGGTTTTACGTATTGACTTCATCGCCTTCCACCACGACGTAGCCAAATCCTCGCTTACTTTTGATGGGGAGTGTAGCGCCACATGCCCTTACTTTTTTTCGCGCTGAAGAGAGGTGCGCTTCAATTGCATTTTTTGAGATATGGTCATAACTACCGGAAATAAATTCACTTAATTTTTCTGATGTGACGACCTTGCCTTTGTTTAGGAACATGCACTCTACTATGCGATATTCATTCGGCGTTAAACTAATCGCCTGCTCTCCAAATAAAAAAGACTTGGCCTGAATATCCAATATCAATCCATTAATAGTAATTTGATCGTTAATACAGTTTGTTACGCCCCGTCTCATCAAACTGAGAAGTCGCGCTGACAACTCTTCAAATGAAAAAGGCTTAGATAGATAATCATCAGCGCCTGCTAACAAGCCTTCAACTTTCTCTTCAGGTTCGGCACGTGCAGACAAAATGAGCACCTTGGTCTCTACCCGTCTTTTTCTTAGCGTTTTCAAGATAGTCATCCCGTCGAGTTCTGGCAGCATGCGGTCTAATACAATAATGTCGTAGCTACCAAGAAGCGCCATACTCAAACCATCGGGCCCTGTGGCAGCTAAATCAACTGAATGGCCAAGTTTTTCTAGACCTAAGCTCAGGCTATTTCTCAAAGACAATGAATCTTCTATAAGGAGTATTCTCATGTTTCATTGGTCGATTTTTATTCCTCGCTAAGGTTATGATCTCAATCTTAAGATAAACTGAAGGCGAGAATAATATTGAATTAATTAACGATAGAAAGTGACGGCCTAGGAAGCTTTTTGTGCAACAGCACGCCGTTTCTCTATGTATAACAAGTAGTTGCAATGGGAAACCATCTGGAATTGTTGGTTCTAGATAAAAATTCCCATTAACGCTAATCCCAAAGTTTTGCTTAAGCTTTATTTAAGTTTTGAAAGTTATCTTGTGCTGCAAGTAGTACACAAGAGAACTGACTTTGAAATTTCCACGTTCGTTAAATTTAAACCCTTCATTAGCCAATTTTGTTTTTATAGCATCAGTCTTAATAACGCTGGTTTTCAACTTCCCTTTTATTTCAAATGTCTATCACGCTGTGTCGCCAACTACAGTAGGCCAGTGGATATTTTTTCTGTCCGTTCCATTGTTGCTTACCTTTTTCAATATCATCGCCCTTAGCCTATTAGGCGCCATTCTTTTGCCAAGATTGACGGTGGCAGTGACACTGTTAGTCAGTTCACTTCTTTTATACGGTACGGTCGCTTACGGCGTGATATTTGATAAGAGTATGATTCAAAATGTGATGGAGACCAATTCTGGTGAAGCATTTGCCTATCTAAACTCAACGCTTTTACTCTTTTTCTTCTTGTTAGGATTGGTGCCCGTTGTTGCCGTCTTTAATCAGGAAATTAATGGAAAATTAGTTGCTAGAGTTAAGCACTTACTTAAGCTCAACGTATTAGCAGTGGTTGGAATAATCGTTATCGCTGCCGGCCTCTATAAAGACTATGCTGCGGTGGGTAGAAATAATAAAGATTTGGCCAAGTATATTATCCCTTATGCATTTTACGATTCTGGCTACAAATATCTCAGAGACACCTACTTTTATCCTCCACTTCCTTACAAGGTACTGGACAAGACACCTTCTCTAATAAATAGAAATAACGCTTTGCCTTCTACGACTGTACTGGTTGTTGGAGAAACAGCAAGGGCAGACAAGTTTGCCAGTAATGGCTATAGCAGAAACACCACGCCCTTTATGAACGACATAGGCGCGGTAAGTTTCAACGACGTGACCTCATGCGGGACCGCTACTGCGGTGTCAGTACCCTGTATGTTTTCTCGACTTTCAAGGCAAAGCTATGATGTTCGCATTGCGGAAAGTCAGGATAATGTGCTTGATATCATACATCGGGCTGGCGCTGATGTGACATGGATAGACAATAATAGTAGCTGCAAGGGGGTGTGCAAACGAGTTGAAACTATTGCATTTGACCCATCCCGAGACCCTAGTTTATGTGACGGTGATTTTTGCTACGATGTTTTACTCAACAAGCTTTTGAAGGACGTTTTGTCATCGCCTGCGACAACTAACAGGGTTATTGTTCTTCATATGATAGGCTCTCATGGCCCTACCTACTATCGAAGATACCCCGCTGAATTTGCCAAATTCTCTCCCGACTGTCCTAGAAGTGATATTCAAAACTGTGATTCGCAGGCGCTTATCAACACGTATGACAATACCATTGCGTACACTGACTATGTACTTGGAGAGATTGTTAATACATTAAAAAATGTGCCAAACGCTTCCATGCTATACCTGTCTGATCACGGTGAATCTTTGGGTGAAAAAGGACTCTATCTGCATGGATTCCCTTATCAAATTGCACCGCAAGAACAGACTCACATTCCTATGCTTTTTTGGGCGTCGAAGTTTGAAGATTCAGGCTACCGAAATTGTATTAAAAACCTGGCCAACCACCCTTACTCTCAAGACAACTTGTTTGACACGTTACTTGGTTTATCAAGTGTAAAGAGTATTACTTACCAACCTACTATGGATATCTTTAAACAATGCGAAGCCTAAATGAATCAAACTCTGTGGTTAGTACCACCGCGCACTTCAACCCAAGTAACAAGCCAAAAGGCCTGCTTCGAGTATTTAAGGCTCTAAAGAATTCACTTCGAGCATTTAGCTGGCTTACTAAGAACGAAGCTGCATTTAAACAAGAGCTCAGTCTAGCCGCTGTGGCATTCGTGGTTCTTGTTTTTTGGTCAATTCCTTTTCTTGAACGTGCAATTTTAATGTCTTCCATTTTTTTCATTTTATTTGCGGAAATCATCAATACGGCCATTGAGGTCACCGTCGACAGAATAGGTACAGAGTTTCATGCCCTATCAGGGTTAGCAAAAGACTTAGCATCAGCAGGCGTTTTTCTATCCATCGTTATTGCCTGTGTGTTGTGGGCGGGCGTATTTTATAGCCACATATAAAAGTATTAGTGAAGACCTTAATTCCCCAGAGGCATCCCTTTAACAAGGTTATAAAGATGAGCTTATTAAGTTGAAGGTGTCACAATACTTCAAAAGAACTCATAACGAAAAAGAGCGCCATTAGGCGCTCTTTAGAAGTGCTGACAAGAGGGAAGATTACGCCTTAGAGGCTTGGTAAATATCTTCAATCGCTTTATCTAGCGTTGCCTCGAATTCTTCTTGAGACTGCTTTGCAGAAACGCCTTCGGTCAATGCTCGAGAGAAACTCGCAATCATACCTTGGTTTTCTGCCAGTTTCGCATTTGCTTCTTCACGGCTATAGCCGCCAGATAGCGCCACTACTTTAAGTACACGAGGGTGATCGACAAGCTCTTTGTAGAAATTAGCTTCTGTTGGAAGCGTTAGCTTGAGCATAACTTCCTGGCCTTCGTTTAGAAGGTTTAGCTGCGTTAGGATCTCTAATTTAAGAAGAGCTTCAGCTTCCGCTTTTTGTGGGCTGTGGATGTCTACTTCTGGCTCGATAATCGGAACAAGGCCTGCGGCTAAGATTTGTT
>Ga0208057_1000126_pt1 | contig 25929 bp, 25 predicted proteins | sample DeeseametaMP1649_FD_184183 | JGI IMG/M metagenome (GOLD analysis project Ga0208057, IMG submission 184183) | Marine microbial communities from the Deep Pacific Ocean - MP1649 (SPAdes) | ecosystem: Environmental > Aquatic > Marine > Oceanic | place: North of Tokelau, South Pacific Ocean...
AGTCATTTATTAAATTTATGTTCAGCGTAACTATACCAAAAAATAACAAATACAGAACCAATCAACCAGGAAGTCAAAGCCATACCTCAATACCTTGAACAATAAAGTGTAGACTGGAACATGAAGGCCGATTTTTCATCATAGATACATGCACTGACTCATCGTAAATTAAGGTGTAGGATTAAGGTGAGATGAAATGAGATAAATATAATGAGACTCAATAAAAGCCAACTTAAAGAAATCGACGAACTTGGATATGTCATTCTACCAGGTTGCTTTTCAAATGAAGAAGTAAATAATCTTCGCAAAGCCATGACAACAGTCTTTAATGAGAAGACTGAGGCTAACATAATTGAAAAGTCTTCGGGTGTAGTTCGTACTGCAATGGGTCTACATCTTCGGAGCAAGATTTTTGATGATCTCACGCGGCACCCTAATTTTTTTGAACCTGCGTGCCAGATACGTGGTCATAATCTTTATATTCAGCAGACAAAAATTAACGTCAAAGCTGCCTTTACTGGTGAAGTTTGGCAATGGCATTACGATTTTGCAACCCATTTCGGAGAAGATGGAGTGCCCAAACCACTGGCTTTGAATTTACATGTCTTTCTTGATGATGTTACTGAATTCAATGGTCCACTTTTCTTCATTCCCAAATCTCATAAATATGGTTCTGCACCATCAAAACTGGATACTGTCACTACGAATTATCCATTATGGGTTGTTGATCAGCAGACTGTCAAAGCTATTGTAAAAGAAAATGGAATTATATCGGCTCGTGGGAAAGCTGGTACAGTTGTGATTTTTGTAGATAACTTGGTACATGGTTCAGCACATAATATGTCACCCTTGGACAGAGCAATTTTTTCAGCTATTCTTAATCCGTGCGATAATGCTCAAACCAAATTTGCTCGACCAGAATACAAACATGGAAGAGATTTTAAACCTATTAAGGCTTCATCTTATAAAAGCCTGTTGATTTGATTATTTCACCCATAACACTAACATTTGTATATTGGACCCTATCTTTATGTGTATTATTAAGATTAATATGAAAAAAAACTTTGAATGGACATGTCAACACACTTGGAAACGTAGTGCATATAATACCTTATGGTGTTTAATTGGATGCTCAATTGGAGATTTTGGAACAATTGTATTTTTTCAATTACAAAATATTCTTTGGCCTACTCTTTATATCATGATTTTGGCAATCATTAATGGTCTGATTACAAGCATAATATTAGAAACTTTTATTTTATTGAAACAAATGAATTTCAGTCAAGCCTTAAGGACAGCGATTGGAATGAGTTTTATCTCTATGATTAGCATGGAGATTGCTATGAATACTGTCGACTGGTGGTTAACGGGAGGGGCCAATTTAACCTGGTGGGTAATACCTATTATGCTAATAGTTGGTTTTATTACACCTTGGCCGTATAACTATTGGCGATTGAAAAAATTTGATCTCGCCTGTCACTAAAATGAAAAAACTTTTAGGGATCTTGGTTCTGGGTTTATATTATAAAAGATGGTAAAATTATTCGCTCTGAAACTGGAACTACTAATATGCCAAAATAATTAAAGGAGAATAAAATGGCTAAATTTATGAACGTGGTTAGAAGTAAAGTAAAAGAAGGTATGAAAGATGAATATATGAAAAAGTTGCAAGATTTTTTCAATAAAATGAAGGGTACTGATGGATTAATCTCAATGAAGCAAATCCAAACGGCACCTAACAATATGTGCATTGTTGGGGAATGGAAAGATCAAGAGTCAATTGCAAAAGCAAGAGATAAAATGATTGCTGGATTAGATACTGTTAGACCTTTGCTTGAAGAAATTTCACCAGAATTAGGTGTGACCGATCCTGTATCTGGTTCCGTAATTATGGAAGTATAATTAATGAGCACAATTACTTCTTATTTATTTTTAGTTTTAGCCGTAACGTTAGGTACTGCATCAAATGGTTTTGCTAAAGGTGCTCAAGGTTTTACAATATTAATACCAAGTATTATAACAGCAATAACTATTGTTGGGTGTATGTATGCCTTGTCGCTTGTTATGAAAACAATTCCTGTTGGTATTACTTACGCTTCGTTTGCAGGATTATGTATTATTGCAACTGCAGTTGTTGGAATTTATAAATTTAATCAAATGCCTAATGTTTATACGATAATAGGTCTTACTTTAATTATAGCGGGTGTTTTAGTTGTTAATTTATTAGGAAAAGCTAATTAATTATATATTGATTCAATTTTTGGCATAAGTTTTAAAAGCTCTTTTGTATATTCATGACCAGGATTTTTGAATAATTCCTCTGTCATTGAAACTTCACAAAGTTTTCCATTTTTTAAAACTGCCATCCGGTCACACATTTGCCTTACAACTGGTAAATCATGACTAATGAATAAAATTGTCAGATTTAATTGCTCTTGTAAATCTTTTAATAAATTCAATATTTGTGCTTGTATGCTTACATCTAAAGCAGAAGTTGGTTCATCACAAACAAGTAAACGTGGTTGTGTGGCAAGAGCTCTGGCTATAGATATCCTTTGTCTTTGACCACCTGAAAATTCATGCGGATAACGTTCAGCTGATTGTTGGGTTAGTTCTACAGATTCCAATAAATCATAAATATAATCATTTAAATCTTTTGAACTAATTGAAGGATTATGAAGCTTTATAGGTTCAGAAATTATATCTTTAACTTTCAATCTTCCATTTAGGGATGAGTATGGATCCTGAAATATCATCTGAATTTGTTTCCTAAACTTCATCATTTCTTTATTACTTTTAATTTTTGTTATGCAAACATTATCAAAAAAAATATCTCCAGAACTTGGTCTGTATAAATTTACAATAATTTTAGCTATTGTTGATTTTCCACTACCACTCTCACCTACTAATCCAAATGACTCTCCTTCTTTAATATTAAATGACACATCGTTAACTGCCATAACAGAATTTTTTGATGTTTCGGTAAAAAAACTATCATCAAACGTTTTATTCAAATTTTTAACTTGTACTAAATCTTGATTAATAATTTCTTTTTTTGTCCACCTGTTTAAAATCTTGATGTTTGTTTCGCCCTGGGTTTTGTTTTCTTTCTCAATAATTTTAAATCTTGAAATTTTTTTATTTGTTGGTGGAACTGAACTGATAAGGCTTTTTGTATAAACTTCTTTAGGATTTGTAAGTATTTCTTTTGTGGGTCCTATTTCCACTAAATCACCATTTTTCATCACTGCTACTCTGTTAGTAGTTTCTGCTATAACTCCCATATCATGAGTGATTAGTATTACTGCAAGATTTTTCTCTTTCGTTAATCTTTTTATCAAATCAAGTATTTGAGATTGTGTTGAAACATCCAAAGCTGTTGTTGGTTCATCTGCAATTAGTAGTTCTGGCTCACAACAAAGGGCAAGAGAAATAACTACTCTTTGCCTCATTCCTCCAGAAAATTGGTGGGGATAGTTATTAAATCTACTTTCAGCTTCTTTAATACCAACTTCTTTTAACAAATTAACTGCTTTTTCTTTTGCCTCGTTGAAGTTTAGACTTAAATGCGTTTGTATAGTTTCTATTAACTGCTCACCAATTGTTAGTATTGGATTTAAAGAAGTTTGGGGATCTTGAAAAATTAACCCAATTTTTTTTCCCCTGTATTTTATAATGTTTTCTGGATTTGCAAGGATATTTATACCATCTAAAATTATAGATCCGTTTGAAATCTTTCCAGGCTCATCAAGAAGATTTATTATAGCATTACCAACAGTACTTTTTCCTGATCCAGATTCTCCTACTAATCCTAGAATTTCTCCTCTATTAACATCTATGTTTATATTCTTAGCTGCGTGTACAGTCTCTCTTCTCATTTCATAATTAACACTCAAATTATCAATTTTTAAAAAACTCATTAGTTTAATTTTGGATTCAATGTATCTCTCATCCAATCTCCTAATAGATTAATTGAAAATGCTAAAATAACTAAAAAAATTGCTGGAAAGAAAGTTATCCACCATTCACCAGAAAATAAAAAATCATTTCCAATTCTAATTAATGTTCCTAAAGAAGGTGTTGTTGGTGAAACACCTACTCCCAAAAAGCTTAATGTTGACTCTGTTATTATTGCAAGTGCAAGTCCTATAGTACCAATTACTAGAACTGGTCTCAATATATTTGGTAAAATATGTTTAAACATAATAACTGGATTTGAAACTCCAATAATTATTGAGGCGGATACATAATCTTTATTTTTTTCTACTAAAGTTGCTGCTCTTGAGACTCTTGCAAACTGAGGCCATTCGGAAATACCTATGGCAAAAATTAAAACATAAATTGCCATTTCATTATGCAACTCTTTTGAAATTATTCCTCTTGCAATACCATCAACTAATAAAGCCATTAAAATACTTGGTACAGTTAACTGAACATCTGTTAACCTCATAACAATCATTTCATATTTTCCACCAAAATATCCTGCTGTTAAACCTAAAGTTACACCCAATATTAAGCTGAATAAAATTGCAGAAAAACCAACAATCAAAGAAATTCGTGATCCATAAAGAATTGTTGACAGCATATCTCTACCTTGACCATCAGTTCCTAAAACAAATTTAGCAACCCCATCTTCAGACCAAGAAGGTGGTGTAAATGCATCCATTAAAGATAAGCTTGATGGATCAAATGGATTAAATGGAGCAACAACTTCAACAAAAAAAGAACAAAAGAAAATTATTAATAAAATAATAGTTGATGCAATAGCTGTGGGCGACTTTATAAAGCTAAAATAAATATCACTATCCTTAATTCTATTTAACAAAGTTAATCCTTGATTATCCACTTACTGCCTCCGCTTTAACTCTAATCCTTGGATCAATAAAATAATATAAAATATCAACTATGAAATTTATCATTACAAAAACAAATGCAATGAAAACTAAGTATGCTGACATAATAGGTATATCTACAAACTTAACTGCTTGAATAAATAAAAACCCCATGCCTGGCCATTGAAATACTGTTTCTGTAATTATTGAAAAAGCTATTAATGTACCAATATTTATTCCTGCAATTGTAATAACAGGTATCAAACCATTTTTTAATGCATGCTTATAGTGAATACTTTTTTCGTTTATTCCTCTTGCTCTTGCAAACTTAATATAATCAGTTTGAAGTATTTCCATCATCTCAGCTCGAACCAGCCTTATAATGTAAGTCATTTGGAAAAGACTTAGAGTTACTGAAGGAAGAATTATAGCTTTTATTCCCGATATTGTTAAAAAACCGGTAGACCAGAACCCTAAGTCAACTACCTCGCCCCTACCAAATGAAGGTAATATTCCTAAGATTACTGCAAAAAGATATATAAATAGTATACCTATAACAAATGTGGGGAGCGATACTCCCAACAAAGAGAGAGCCAATATGGTATCACTTAAAAAACCTTTACGATTTATACCTGTATAAACTCCTAATAAAGTTCCTGAAGTTAATGCAATTAATGCTGAAATTATAACTAGTTCAAGAGTAGCTGGCAATCTTTCTGAAATTAAATCTGAAACTGGTCTTCTTAGTTGATATGATATTCCAAATTCTCCTTGAGAAGCATTAATTACAAATCTTGAAAATTGCACATATACAGGATCATTTAATCCTAAAGTTTCTCTTAGTTCAGCTCTTTCCTCGTCTGATGTTTCTTCACCAACCATATTATTTATTGGATCGCCAACGAAAGTAAAAAGAGAAAACGACACAAAGGCTACAACAAGCATAACCAAAATAGATTGAAACAATCGTTTAAAAAAATATTTTATCAATTTTTGAAAACTTTAACTTATAAGCCCTTTTAAAAATAAAAGGGCTTATAATTAATTTATTAGAATCTTTTGTTAGAAAATCTAAACAAAGGTTCGTTGTTTGGTCTTATTGGAACATCTACACTTCTCTTCGATGCCCAAGAAATTACCTGATGATGTAAAGGAAGATAAGAAATATCATCTTTTACAATTTTCCAAGCTTCTGCAATTGCAGCATTTCTTTTATCTAAATCAACTTCACCTTCCATAACTCTAATTAGCTCATCAACTCTAGCATTATTAAAGTTAACTTTATTCCAACTTCCTTTGCTGTCATATAAGTAATGAAACACATAGTGACTATCTAAAGTAGGAACACCCCATCCAAGCATATAAAAATCACCTTGGTCATTTTTAAGCTCTTTAAAATGTTTACTTTTAGTTTGCGAATTCAAAGAAACATTAATGCCGATTTTACCGAACATTCCAACTACAGCTGTACAGATAGCTTCATCATTTACATATCTGTCATTTGGACATCTTAGTTCAACATCAAAACCATTTGGATAACCAGCATCTGCTAGAAGTTGTTTTGCAGCAGCTACATCATAAGGCAATCTTTCATCAAGTGCCTTAGTATAACCTGTTACACCAGGAAATGTAATTATTCCAGCTGGTGAGCTTAAACCTCTCATTACTTTTTCCTTAATGGCTTCTATATCAATTGCTTGGTAAAGCGCTTGTCTAACTTCTTTCTTTTTAAAAGGATTATCACCTGTGTTGCCAGATCTAAGTTGATCTGCAGCTTGGTCCATACCTAAAAAAATAGTACGCATTTGTTCTACACTAATAACTTTAAGATCAGCTGAACTACCAATACGAGCTAAATCTTGCACTGGAGCATCGGTAACTATATCAAGCTCTCCAGATAATAATGCTGCAACCCTTGTTGCTGCATTAGCAATAGGAAGTAAATGAATTTCATCAAGATTATGTTCAACTTTTCCCCACCAATTTTTATTCTTTTTAAAAATAGTTTTTGTATTAGCTTCTCTCAAAGTAATTTCAAACGGACCTGTTCCCATTGCATTACTTGAAGCAAAATTTGCTTGTGATGCATCATAGTTTTGTGGAACAATTGAAAAATTATCAGTTGCCCATTTTTTTGACATAACAAATATATTTGTTAATTGGTTCAAAAGAATTGGATTTGGTTCTCTTGTTTTAATTTCAACCGTGTAATCATCAAGTGCTTTAACTGATGTAACGGTACTAATATACTCTTTAAAGTCTGAAGTTGGTTGTTGAGCTCTTAATAAACTAAACACAACATCTTCTGCTGTCATCTTGTCACCATTATGAAAAGTTACATCTTTTCTAAGATTAAAAACCCAAGTTGTTGGGTTTGTAGTTTTCCAGTCAGTTGCTAGCTGAGGTCCAATTGACATATCAATCCCTCTTGTAACAAGTGCCTCATATACTTGTCTTGCTACCATTGAAGTTGGTCCTTCATTTTGAGCATGTGGATCAAGTGTTAAGCTATCGCCTTTCATTGACCACTTAATTGTATTTGCTGCCCAAGCAGACGAAAATCCAAAAACAAATAGTAAAGTTAATATAAATTTACATAGATTTTTTATTCTCATTTTACCTCTCTTTAAAAAGGATAGTATGATAGAATAGGATGTATTCAATCCTTTTCTCAAGCTTTAATTTTAATGAATTTGATGGAATTTTACTTAATTAATCTTTTAAAATTCTCATAAAGGATTTTAGAGTAATTGTTCATGTTTCGCATATTATTTTGGGTCTCTTTATCAAATTTTTCTAAAGCTCCTTTGCCTAATTGTTTTTCTAGTGCAGATTTATATTCTGGAACACATCCCCATTCATTTACAGTTGTATCTTTAATTTCAATGTGGAACTGAATACCATATGCATGATTTTGATATTTAAATATTTGATATTTTGTTACAAGAGATGAAGCTAACAAAGTAATATCTTTGTTATTTTCTAAATTCTGCACTTCATAAGAATGCCACTGTAAAGATTTTATTTTTTCAGGAAAAGATGAAAATAAATTATCATTTTTTCTTTCATCAAAAAAATTAATATCAAGCATACCTATTTCAGATGTATTTGATTTCACTACTTCTCCACCTACAACTTCTCCAAGTAGCTGACATCCTAAACAAAAACCTAAATAAGGTTTTTTTAAATCTACAACAAATTCTTTTATTCTCTTTTTTTCATCTATCAGCCATGGGTAATCTTTTTCCATCCATACATCCATTGGTCCGCCCATACAAAACATTGCGTCAAATTTTGCAATATCATTTGGAATACGATCTCCTTCATCTAATTCAATAGTGGTAAGTTTTACACCGTCTGCAATCATTAGATCTTTAATATATCCCGGATCTTCTATTTTAATATGTTGTAAAACAATCACTTCCATTATTTAAGCGCAGGTTTTAAAAGTTTTAACATTTTACCATGAATTGTATTATTTGAAGACAATATAATATTTCCAGCTTTAACTGCATCTTCGTTTTTCCAAGTAGAAATAATCCCACCAGAAGCTTTAGCGATAGGTATAATTGGATGAATATCCCATATTTTATTTATGCATTGTAAAACAATATCTATTCTGCCTTCACACAAATGACAGTAAGTTAAAGCATCAAAGCAAGGAAATTGCATTAATTTTAGAACTTTTGGAATTTTTTTTTGTTTATTTAATGAAAGCCATCCATGAAATGCACCCGAAACTTTAGCTTGAGCAAAAGTAGTTTTTTTATTTACACTTAGTTTTTTCTTTTTTCCTTTTTCAAAAACGTAAGCTTTTTTATTAGAATAGTTTAAATAATATTTATTTAGTTTAGGAAAGTTAGCTAATCCCATTACTGGTCTTCCTTTATAGTTTAAAGATATCAAATTTCCCCAGGTTGGGTTACCTGTTATAAAAGACCTCGTTCCATCGATAGGATCTAACACCCAAGTATAATCACTTTTTGTTTTCTTATAACCAAATTCTTCACCTATTACTTGATGATTAGAGAATCTTCTTTTGATTCTTAATCTAATAAACTTTTCAAATTCTCTATCCGCTTGGGTTACCGGATCATACCCTTTTCCCTTACTCTTGTTTATTACTCTAAAAGATCTATTCAATTTTTTGTAATAAAATTTTGTTAGCTCTTTAGCTAATGCATTAAGAAAATTGTAATAAAGTCTGTAGTTTTTGAATTTTGTAGCAGACATGATCAGCTCTATTACTATTTAATTTAACTTGATTAAAGCATAAAATTAAATAATTCTTGCGAAAACGTTGTTATAATTAAAGTAGTATAATTCATGGAAAAAATTCAATCACATGCAAAGTTAGTAATAGTAGGTGGAGGAATTTTAGGTGTAAGCTTGTTGTATCATCTCACCAAAGAAGGTTGGAAAGATATAGTTTTAATTGAAAAAGGAGAACTTACTTCTGGTTCTACTTGGCATGCCGCTGGTCAGTGCCCTCACATGGTAGGAAGCTATAATTTAGCTAAAGTTCATTTACATTCTACAAATCTTTATAAACAATTAGAAAAAGAAACAGGACAAGCTACTGGTTTTCACGAATGTGGTAGTTTAAGACTGGCTTACAAACAAGAAGATATTGAATGGTTTCGTTATATTAAAGGAATTTTAGATAATGTTGGAGCACCTGCAGAAATAATTTCTCCTAATGAAATTCCAAAAATACATCCTTTTATAAATTTAGATGGAATTATTGGTGCATTTTATACCCCAGAAGATGGTCACACTGACCCAACAAGTACAACAAATGCAATGGCTAAAGGAGCTAGAAATGGTGGTGCTAAAATATACAGAAATAATAGAGTGACCGATATTGCATTACTTCCTTCAGGAGAATGGAAAGTAATGACTGAAAATGGAGATATTGTCTGTGAGCATGTTGTTAACGCAGCTGGAAGTTTTTGTCCAGAAGTTGGTGCAATGGTTGGATTAAAAAATATACCAAGCATAAATATGATACATCACTATTTAGTAACAGATGAACATATAGAAATTAAAAAATTAACAAAAGAGTTACCAGTTACGAGAGACCCAATGGCTTCTGCTTATCTAAGACAAGAAGGTAAAGGTTTGTTAATTGGTCCTTATGAGATGGATGCAAAACCTTGGGCTTTAGATGGAATGGACTGGAAGTTTAATATGGAATTGTTAGAGCCTGAACTTGATAGAATTGAAAAACATTTAGAAATAGGAATGAACAGAATTCCTCAGTTTAAAGATGTTGGAATTAAAAAAATTATTTGTGGACCAATTACACATACGCCTGATGATAACCTTTTAGCCGGACCTGCGCCTGGACTAATAAATTTTTGGATGCTTTGTGCTGCTAGCGTAGGTATTGCTCAAGGAGGTGGGGTTGGAAAATACTTGGCTCAATGGATTGTTTACGGAGATTCTGAAATTAATATGTTGGAATTTGAACCAAGAAGATACATGAGCTGGGTAACAAAAAAATATGCAATTGAAAAATCAACTGATCAATACAGAAGAATGTATGTAACACCTATGCCAAATGAAAGTATTGACGTTGGAAGACCAAATAAAACAACGCCAATATACAAAAAATTAAAAGATATGGGCGCTATGTATCTAGATAGTTATGGTTGGGAAAAACCTACATGGTTTGCAAAACCTGGAATGAAAGAAGAATATAGTTTTAAAAGATCTAATGCATTTTCTTATGTCCAAAAAGAATGTGAAAATGTTCAAAATAATGTTGGTATTTTAGACTTAAGTACCTTTGCAAAATATGAAATTCAAGGAAAAGATGGTGAGTCCTATTTAGATCATTTATGTGCAAATTCAATTCCAAAAAAAGAAGGTAATATTATACTTGCCCATACACTTAATAAAATAGGCAGAATCCAAAGCGAACTAACTATAACTCGATTACCAAATAATAAATTTTACGTTCTATCATCTACAGCTTCTGAAATAAGAGATTTAGATTGGTTTAATCACAATGTTAACAAAGACGAAAAAGTTGAAATAAGGAATGTAACTGAAGATTATGGAGTTCTCGTTTTAGTAGGACCAAAATCTAGAAATGTTTTATCACAATTAACTTCAGAAAGTTTAGATAATAAAGATTTTCCTTGGTTAACTGGAAAAGAAATAGAAATAAATAAAGTACCCGTAAGAGCTCTTAGAATTAATTACATGGGAGAATTAGGTTGGGAATTGCATCATCCCATAAAACAAATGGAATCTTTATATGATGCTATTTATGAAGTTGGTAAAAAAGACAACATCACTAATTTTGGAACTTATGCTGTTAACTCATTGCGAATGGAAAAGGCGTATCGTGGTTGGGGAGCTGAATTGACGGGAGAAATTAGTTTAGTTGAAGCTGGTATGAACCGATTTTTTAATTTGAATAAAAAAAGTAACTTTATTGGGTCTCAAGTCCTAAGAGAAAAGCTACAATCAGAAGTTAACATCAAGATAGTTTACCTCGAGGTCGATGTTGATGACGCTGATGCAAGAGGTAATGAACCTGTTTATCATAAAAATAAAATTGTTGGAGTGGTCACATCAGGAGCTTATGGTTTTAGAGTGAATAAAAGCTTAGCTTTTGCGTATGTTAATTCTCAATTATCAGAAGCAGGAACTGAATTATTTATAGAAATTCAGGGTCAAAAAAGGAAAGCAAAAATATTGGACGCTCCAGTGTATGACGCTGATAACAAAAAATTAAAGTCATAATTATTTTATTGACAGTTAAAAAAAAATAAAGCAACGTCCGATTTTTATGAAAATTTATGGCAACAAGAAGTAACACTCCTCCGAAACCTTATCTGGGCTTTGGAACTAGAATTAGAAAATCACCCTTCTTCGAATCAACTTTAAAATGGGGTTGTAAGGAATACACGACTTACAATCATATGTATTTCCCAGTTTATTATAATACTCCTGAAGAAGATTTTTGGAGTTTGGTCAAAGATGTTACACTTTGGGATGTTGCTGTTGAAAGACAAGTAGAAATTAAAGGTCCTGATGCAACAAAATTTACACAATTATTAACTCCAAGAAATTTATCTGATTGTCAAGTTGATCAATGCAAATATGTATTAAATACAAATTATGAAGGTGGCATCCTTAGTGATCCAATTTTACTAAGACTCGCTGAAGACCATTGGTGGTATTCTATTTCTGATAGTGATCTTTTACTTTGGGCTATGGGAGTAGCTGGCAAGGATAAATATGACATAGAACTTAGAGAACCAGATGTCTCTCCTTTGCAAGTACAAGGTCCAAAATCAAGAGAATTGATGAATGATTTATTTGGATCTTGGATAAATGATTTAAAATATTACTGGTGTAAACAAATTGATTTGAAAGGAATACCTGTTGTTGTATCAAGAACAGGTTGGAGTGGTGAAATTGGTTATGAAGTTTACCTTCGTGATGAAAAAAAAGGTGCTGATTTATATGAGATGGTAATGGCAGCAGGTGAAAAATATAAAATTGCACCAACTGGCCCTTCTCAAATAAGAAGAGTTGAGGCAGGAATTTTTTCTTATTTTCAAGATATGAGAGTAACTGATAATCCTTTTGAGATTGGAATGGATAGATTGGTTGATCTTGAAATGGAAGCAGATTTTGTAGGTAAAGAAGCGCTTATAAAAATTAAACAAGAAGGAATAAAAAGAAAATTAGTTGGTATTGAAATTCTTGGCGACCCTATAAGCAAGGTTGTTCCACCAGAGTACACTCCTGAATACTTTGTACCTGATCATTGGCCAATATTTGATGATAAAAATGAGATTGGTTATGTTACATCTAAATGTTTTTCACCAAGATTAGAAAAAAATATTGGTTATGCTTTTATCCCTATAGATTATGCAAAAAATGACACAAAGTTTACAATTAGATCACCATATGCAAATTTAGAATGCAAAGTAGTGCCATTACCATTTTACGATCCAAAAAAACAAATTCCTATAAAATAATTTATTCATGCTCTCAAAATATATTAAAGAGAGTAAAATTTGAGTTTTCGAGATAGTTTAGTAGCTTTGCTTGTCCCTATTTTTTTAGGTTTTGGTTTTGTAATATCGAAACCTGCTTTTGAATATTTTCCACCATTTTTATTAATGGGATTACGTTTTACCATAGCAGCGTTTATTATGGTTTGGTGGTTTCCTATTCCAAAAGGATTATTTAAAGATTTAATTATAGTTTCTTTTATCGGTAGCACCTTGCAATATGGTTTGACCTATTCTGGTTTAAATATAATTGATGCTTCATCCGCTGTGTTGTTAGTACAAGCAGAAGTGCCTTTTGGTGTGATCATTGCTTATTTTTTACTTAAAGAAAAGCCTGGAATAAAAAATATACTAGGTATATGTGTTTCTTTTTTTGGTGTTTTTATTCTAACAGGTGCACCTAATTTAGAGGGTAAATTTTTTGGAGTTTTATTAACTCTATCTGGTGCTTGTACATGGTCTCTTGGGGCAGTATTAGCAAAACCTCTGAGTGAAAAAATGAATCCTTTTGCATTGACTGCTTGGTTATGTTTGTTTTCGGGACCTCCTTTGATACTAGCTTCCGTTATTTTTGACGGCAATACAATAAATTATTTTTTATCTGCAAATCTCAATAGCTGGTTGATTGTTGGATATCTAGGTTTATTTATGCAGCCATTAGCATATGGTTCTTGGTATTATGTTTTAAAACGTAATCCAGTACATAAAGTTTTACCTGTACTAATGCTTTTGCCACTTACGGGATTACTAGCTGCTATTTTTCTTTTAGGAGAAAAACCAGGCGAATATATATTTATAGGAGGAACAGTTATCCTTGTTGGCGTGGGTATGATATTACTTGGCAAACAAAAGAAAAACTAACATTTCGCTGGAAGTGATTTTCCGTTCCTTTCTTCATGAAACTGAGTCACAGAAATAGCACGCGTACCTCTAACAACTACAAACTTATATCCATCAACACTCACTGTAACAACTCTAGAAGTTGTATGATCTCTAATCCGCAAAGAACCATCTTCAATCTCTCTTATCTCAGCAAATCCAATATTGCCAAACACCAAACTAGCAATAACCATTCCAATTATTTTTTTCATAATTCTCCTTTCTTCCGTATGGTACCATTTTTTATAATTTTTTTATTTTTTTGATTTCTTTATAATTTCACTTATAATTTCTTCTTTTCTGTGGCCCATAAGATGAATTCCTTTTACTCCTTGTATATTGCGAAAAGCTTCTATTAGCTCTATACATATTTTTTTACTTTCTTCTTTTTGATCTTCTGAACCTTCTAATCTCTTAATAATTTGATCTGGTACATCAACACCAAATAAATTTTCATTCATCCATCTTGCACTCTTTGCTGAAGCAAATGGTCCTAACCCAATTATGAAATTTGTTTTTTCCAAAATTCCTTCGTCTCCTAAAACTTTCATATATTCATTTAATAACTTTGCATCAAAAACATACTGGGTTTGAAAAAAATCTACACCGTTGTTGATTTTCTCTAAAATTTTTTTGGGATCAGGTTTTCCCATAGTTGGAACTTCTGCTCCTCCTATAAATAATTTTGGTGGAGGATCAATTACTCTTCCTGATGGAAATTTTTTTTCTTTACGCATCATATTTGCCGTAGAAACTAATGTTAAACTATCAATATCATTCACAATTTTAGCTTCAGGTTGATCACCACTTTTTGGATTATCTCCTCCTAAACAAAGGATATTGTTTACACTTAAAGCCGACGCTCCTATTAAATCTCCTTGTAAAGCTAAACGGTTACGATCTCGAACAGTTAATTGTAATATTGGATCTATACCATTCTGCGCAAGAATAATTGCAGCAGTTAATGAAGACATATGTGCTTTTGCACCAGGGCTATCTGTAACATTAACAGCGTCAGCTATTCCTTTTAATGGCATTACATTTTTTAATAACGTTTCTTTGTCAGATGCATCTGGTGGCGTTGTTTCTGCAGTATATACAAAAACTTTGTCTAATAATTTTTGTTGAAGTAAGCTTTGGTTTTCCATTTTATAAAATCATTATTATTAACCCAAATTTTGCAAGAATGGAAAGATATTAAATAAATAATAGCCCAGTGATTGCAATTTATTAGTTAGTATTAAAATTCCTGTTGCAAGTAAAATTACTCCGCCTATTTTTGAAACTCGATTAATATTCTTTTTAAAATTTTTTGAAAATACTAAAAACTTTTGAATTAAATATCCTGATAAAATAAAAGGTATTGCTAAGCCTAATGAGTAAAAACTTAAAAGTAAAATTGCCTTTGATATTGTTTCTTCAGTGGCTGCTAAAGCAAGAATTGAACCTAAAATAGGACCGATGCAAGGAGTCCATCCAAATCCGAATGCCATTCCGACAATAAATGTAAATAATGGTTTAGTTGATTTGTTTGTATAATATTTCTTTTCATAATTAAGAAATTTAATATTAATTATTCCAATTAATTGCAGAGAAAAAATTATAATTATTAAACCAGCAACAATTCTTAATTGATTTGAGTTTTGAAGTAAAAGATTGCCCAAAAAAGAAGCTGTGGCCCCAAAAATTATAAATACAAATGAAAATCCTAAAGAAAATAAAAATAATGGAACTAAATTTATTTTTTTTCTTTCAACTAATTCATTTAATGATTGTCCTGAAATAAAAGAAACATAACCAGGTATTAGTGGTAAAACACAGGGTGATAAAAAGCTTATTAATCCCGCTCCTAGAGCAATTATTAATTCAATCATATTTTAACTAGTTAATCATATATTATAATTAAATCTTTTAGCTATACTTCCATTTACATTGGTTTTTATCCTAAATAATGAACCAGAAAGCTTAAATTGTCTTAAATCTTTTTTGCTCATAGATTTTTTTGCTGACGTAACAAATAATTCTGAATGATTTGGACCTCCAAAAGTACAATTAGTTATGTTTTTAGCAGGAAAATCGATTGTATGAATTTTTTTCCCAGTTTTATTAAAAACAGAAATACGAGCTCCGCCGAAATGACATGTCCATAAATTATTTTGTTTATCCAATGTCATTCCATCGGGAGAACCTTCTTTACTTTTAAATTTTATAAAAACTTTTTTTTTTATAATTTTTAATTTTTTATCAATTTTAATTTTATAAATTTTTTTATCTCTACTATCAGTATGATAAAAATTCTCTGAATTGATAAATGCTGGTCCGTTTGTTATATAATAATTTTTATCAACTTCAGTTAAATTTAAATTATTATCCAAACAATAAAGCGAACCAGTTCTTATTTTTCTTTCAAGATTGTCCATTGATCCAAACCATAATCTCCCTTTTGGATCTGTTTTGCCGTCGTTTAATCTGTTCAAGGTTTTATTTTTTTCAACGATAATTGATTTAATTATTTTTCTTGTCTTAAGATTTACAATTCTTAATTCACCCTTTAAACCTAAGATAAATATATTATTTTTTATATGAGATAAAAAACCAATTTCCTTATTAATTTTTAATATTTTCTTTTTTTTATTTTTTGTATTTAAAATAAATATTTTTTTTCTTTTAATATCGACAAAGTAAATTGAATTGTGCGACTTAACCCAAAGAGTGCCTTCACCTAGAATTGTATTTGATTTCCATATACACTCTGGTTTTGATGTTTTTATTTTCAAATTATACTGAGATTACTTTTGAGTTTTGTTCTCCAAGATTATCTATAGATAATCTTAATGTATCTCCATTTTTTAAGAATACTTGAGGTTTCTTTCCCATACCAACACCTGGGGGTGTGCCCGTTGTAATTATATCGCCTGCTTGCAATGACATATATTTACTTAGATAAGCAACAATGTGGTAAACATTAAATATCATTTTATTTGTATTACCCGTTTGCATTCTTTTTCCATTTAAATCCAAACTTAAATTTAAATTGTTCACATCTTTGATTTCATCTGATGTAACTAAATAAGGTCCTATGGGCCCAAATGTGTCATGAGATTTTCCTTTAACCCATTGACCCATTTTTTCTATTTGCCATTCTCTTTCACTAATATCGTTAACAAGACAATATCCAAGTATATGATCACTAGAATTTTTTTCAGAAATATTTTTAGCTTCTTTTCCAATAACAATACCTAGTTCTACTTCCCAATCTAGTTTTTTAGAATAAGATGTAATTTCAATATCATCATTTGGTCCATTTACACAACTTGTGGCTTTCATAAATACAATTGGTTCTGATGGAACTTTTGCTCCTGTTTCTTCAGCATGATCTGAATAGTTTAAACCTATAGCAACAAATTTACCTGGATTGCTAATACAAGATCCAATTCTTTCACTATTTGAGAGTTCTGGAAGATTTCCTAAATCTAAACTTTTTAATTTTTCAATAGTTGAGTGAGTTAGATTATCTGGTGTTAAATCCTTTATTACTGAACTCAAATCTCTAATTTTGCTATTTGTATCTAAAGCAGCTGGTTTTTCTTTTCCTTTATTTCCTACTCTTAATAGTTTCATTTTTTCTCCTTATATTAAATACTCATCCCTCCATCAATTGGGTGAACTACCCCAGTTATAAAATCTGACTCATCACTAGCTAAATAAACAGCTAAAGCAGCGATTTCTTCGGCTGTAGCAAGTCTTCCCATTGGTTGTCTTGCTATAAAATCTTTTTTTGCTTTCGCTGGATCGGGTGCAGCTGCCACTCTTTCTTCCCATGAAGGGGTGTGAACTGTTCCTGGTGCAATAGCATTACATCTTATATTGTTTTTAATAAAATCAGCCGCTATTGATTTAGTTAAACCAACAATAGCTGCTTTTGTAGCTCCATATGCAAATCTATTTGGTAGACCTCTTAAGCTTGAAACTATTGATGACATATTAATTATATTTCCCTTATTCTGTTTAATCATCTTTGGAAGTATTTCTTTAATCATAAAATACATTGACTTAACATTTACATCGAAAGAAAAATCCCAATCTTTTTCATCACAATCAAGTATTGTTCCATGATGAACAAAGCCAACTGCATTAAATAAAACATCTACTTTATTTAATGATGCAGAAAATTTTTCAATAGCTTGTTTGTTTGTTGAATCTAAATTTTTAACTTTAATATTTGGATATTCTTTATTTAAAGTTTCTAAAGTTTTATCATTAATGTCTGTTGCTATAACGTTTGCACCTTCATTATGAAATACAATAGCTGTTGCTCTCCCAATTCCTTGTCCTGCAGCAGTAACAACTATATTTTTATTTTCTAATCTTTTGCTCATTTATTTCTTTTATTAATGTGAGTGTCTCGGCATTCCTTTTGTATTAGTTATATCTAAATACATAGATTCTGTTTCTAAACAAGCTCCAGTTTCTAATTGCCCAACTAAACTTCTTGCAATTTCTTGCCATGGAGTTTGATTTTTTAATTTTGGAATTTTAACATTTTTTCTTCTATTTGCTATTTCTTCATCTGAAATTAGTAGATCAATTCTACTATTGTTTAAGTCTACTTTAACTTTATCGCCTGTATTTACTATCAATAAAGCGCCACCAATTGCAGACTCTGGTGATACATTTAAAATTGATGGACTTTCAGAAGTACCACTTTGTCTGCCATCGCCAAGTGTTGGAAGAGTATTAATTCCTTTTTTTAACAATCTGTCTGGTGGTTGCATATTCACAACTTCAGCAGAACCTGGATAACCTACTGGTCCACATCCCCTAATCATTAAAATAGAGTTTTCATCAATTTTCAAATTTTCATCATTTATTCTTTTATGATAATCCTCTGGTCCTTCAAAGACAACTGCTTGTGCTTCGAAAATATTTGGATTTTTTGGATTTGATAAATATCTTTTTCTAAATTCTTCGCTAATTACTGAAGTTTTCATAACTGCAGAACTAAAAAAATTACTTTTCATTACTATAAATCCAGCATTTTCAACTAAAGGATTTTTAAATGATTTTATAACATTTCCATCAACATCAATTTTAATATTCAAATTCTCTTCAACAGTTTTACCAGTAACCGTCATAACGTTTTTGTGTAATTTATTATTTTTCATTAATTCTTGCATGATTGCAGGAATTCCTCCTGCTTTAAAAAAACCTTCCATTAAATGCTCTCCCGCTGGCTGACAATTAACAAGTAAGGGAATATCATGACCAAGTTTTTGCCAACTATCTATATCAAGATCAATGCCCATATGCCTTGCAATTGCAGTAAGATGTGGCGGACAATTACTTGAAGCGCCAATTGCACTTGCAACATAAATTGCATTTTCAAAAGCTTCCTTTGTCATGATTTTTGATGGCGTAAGATCTTCATGAACCATTTCGACAATTCTTTTTCCAGTTTCAAAAGAAATACTTTCTCTTTTCTTATATGGCGCAGGTATAATTGCACCTCCTGTTAAAGACATTCCTAAAGCTTCTGCAATAGAGTTCATGGATGATGCTGTTCCCATAGTATTACAATGTCCTATACTTGGAGCTGAAGCTGCAGCCATATCCATAAATTCATCATAATTAATTTCACCTTTTGCATGTAATTTTCTAGCTTCCCATATAATTGTTCCTGAACCAGCTTTTTTACCTTTATAAGAACCATCAAGCATTGGTCCACCTGATAAAACAATTGAGGGAATATTTACTGTTGCGGCTGCCATTAAAGCAGCAGGCGTAGTTTTATCACATCCAGTTGTTAATATAACTCCATCTATTGGATAACCAAAAAGAACTTCTACTAAAGATAGATAAGACAAATTTCTATCCAAAGCTGCTGTTGGTCTTTTTCCTGTTTCTTGAATTGGATGTGTTGGAAATTCCATTGGCACACCACCAGCTTCTCTTATTCCATCTTTAATAGTTTTGCTAAGAGCTTGGAAATGTCTATTACAAGGTGATAAATCACTACCAGATTGTGCTATTCCAATTATAGGTTTGCCTGATTGAAGATCCTTTTTCTTTAAACCATAGTTTAAATATCTTTCTAAATAAAGAGCGGTAAGGCCTGGATCATTTGGATTATCAAACCACTCTTTGCTTCTTAGATCTTTTTTTTTCATAAATTATTAGATTGATTATAGCCAACCATTATCAACCACATAAGATTGATTCGTGCAGCCAGACGATTGGTCTGATGAAAAAAATAAAACCGCTTTAGCTATATCAGAAGGCATCAATTTTCGTTTTAAACACTGATTCTTCATTAAATCTTTTTCAGATTCTGGTGTTAACCATTTTTGAATTTGTCTTTCAGTCATAGTCCATCCTGGAACTACAGAATTAACTCTAATATTAAATTCACCTAAATCTCTAGCAAAAGATCTTGTAAGTCCAACCACCCCAGATTTAGCTGCAGTATAAGCTGCCATTCCTCCTTGTCCAACCATCCAAGATGCTGATCCAATATTTACAATGGCACCTCCTTTGTTTTTAATCATTGCTTTTTTAACTGATTGAACAGTAAAGAAATAATGTCTAAGATTAACATTCATTCTTTCGTTCCAATATTCTTCCGTAACATCATCAATTGCATGCCTTTCATCGTTTGCTGCGTTATTAATTAATATGTTTATTGAACCTTTATCAGAAATAATTTTTGATATTGTATTTTGAAGTTGTTTAATATTTAAAAGATCGCATTCAATAAAAGTTGGAATTTTAAAATTTTTATTTTTAATATCTGAAATCAGTTTATTAGATTCTTTTACATTAATATCTACAAAACAAACCTCGGAGTTTTGTTCGCAAAAATGCTCAACAATTGATGCGCCTATTCCTGATCCTCCACCAGTAACAAAAACTCTTTTATTTTCTAGATCATGGTATTTTACAGTCATTTATATCCTGTTATTTGTTTTTTTATCAAAAATAGAAATTTGACTTAAATCAAAAAATAATTTCATCTCTTTGCCCGTTTCAATTTTTACAGTTGAGGGGAATTTGCCTAAAACCTCTTGGTTGCAATAATTAAAAGTTATAATTTGTTCGTGTCCAATATACTCGTTTAAATCAGTTCTTAAATTAACTTCAAAATCAGTATCGTTTATTTTTTTATAATGAATGTGCTCTGGTCTAATTCCAAAATAAACATCATTACTATTTTCTTCTAGCGATTTTACAAAATCATAATTTTTTATAGAAATATTATTCGATTGATTGGAACCTTCTGGAATAAATGAAGTATTATTAGCGTTTTTGACCAATTGACCACTGATTAAATTCATTGAAGGAGACCCAATAAAGTCAGCAACGAAGGTATTATTTGGCTTATTATATATATTTTCTGGAGTATCATATTGCTGGATAACACCGTGGTTCATTATAGCAATATTTGTTCCTAAACTCATTGCCTCGGTTTGATCATGTGTAACATAAACTACTGTTGTTTTTAACTTTTGATGAAGTTTTTTTATTTCTCTTCTCATTTCAACTCTTAATTTTGCATCTAAATTTGATAATGGTTCATCAAATAAAAAAATTCTAGGTTCTCTAACCAAAGCTCTTCCTATTGCAACACGCTGTCTTTGTCCGCCGGATAATTGTGAAGGTTTACGATTTAATAATTCATCAACATGCAAAAAATTAGAAACTTTTTTAAGTTGTTCTTCAATCTTTTCTTTTGATGTTTTAGCTTGTTTAAGACCAAAAACCATATTTTCTTTTACATTCATAGATGGATACAATGCATAAGACTGAAAAACCATAGCGATATTTCTATCTTTTGGTTCAACTTCGCCTACATTGTAATCATCGATAAAAACAGTTCCCTCATCAATGGTTTCTAATCCAGCTACTATATTTAACAAAGTTGATTTTCCACATCCCGATGGACCTAAGAGCACTAAAAAATTTCCTTCTTCTATTTCGAAATTTATTTTTTTTAGAACTTCGGTACTACCAAAACTTTTTGAAAGATCTTGTATTTTTAATGCTATCATTTTATCCTTTCACTGCTCCAGAAGTAAGTCCTCTTATAAAATATTTCCCAGCTAATACATAAACAATGAGAGTTGGAACGCCAGCAATAATTGCTGATGCCATATCAACATTGTATTCTTTAACGCTGGTACTCGATAAAACCATGTTGTTTAAAGCTACTTGAATAGGAGCAGCCTTACCAAAAGAAAAAGTAGCTCCAAATAAGAAGTCGTTCCATATTTGTGTAAATTGCCAAATTACTGTTACAGTTATGATAGGATATGAAATTGGAATCAGTATTTTGAAAAATATTTTAAAAAATCCAGCCCCATCAATTCTTGCTGCCTTAATTAATTCATTGGGAATAGAAACAAAATAGTTTCTAAAAAATAATGTAGTAAAAGGTATTCCATAAACAGAATGAACTACTACAAGCCCTAAAATAGAGTTTGATATACCTAATTCACCTAAAGTCCTTGCCATTGGAAGGAGTATTGCTTGATAAGGTATAAAACAACCAAATAATAAAAATAGAAAAACCCATCTATCACCTTTAAAACGCCATTTTGTTAAAACATATCCGGTCATAGCTCCAATAAAAGTTGAGAAAATTACTGCTGGTACAACCATCTTGATTGAATTCCAAAAATAAGGTCTCAAGAAAGTATCACCAGCACCATATCCTCTTCCTCCCCATGCTACTGCCCATGATTCAAAATTTAATTGACTTGGCCAGGTAAGGAGCGTGCCCTGTCTAATTTCCTCCATTGTTTTAAATGAAGTTACAACCATTACATATAATGGAAATATAAAATAAGAAGCAAAAAGTATTAAAACAAAATAAAGAAACCATCTTAATAACAAATTTTTTATTTTAGAGCGTTCCTCGAGCTGTTTATATGATGCACTAGTAATTTTAGCTGACATTTTCTCTTCTCAATTCTGAATAAAGATAAGGAATAATAACTGCTGCTACAGCCATAAACATCATTATGGCACTTGCAGCAGATAAGGCGACTTGGCTTTTATGAAAAGCTGTTTGGGTCATAAAAAGAGCTGGCATAGTTGTTGAAATACCAGGTCCGCCTTGAGTAAGCGCAACTATTAAATCATAACTTTTAATTGATATGTGTACCAAAATAACAAAACTCGTGAAAAATACCGGTCGCATCATAGGGATAAGTATTTTCCAATATAAGGTAAATAAATTTGCACCGTCAATTTTTGCTGCTTTAACAATTTCATCCTCAATAGATCTAAGGCCAGCAAGAAATAAAGCCATAACAAATCCTGACGATTGCCAGACCCCAGCTATAACAATGGTATAAATGGCCATGTCTCTGTTAACCAGCCAATCAAAAGTGAAATTTTCAAAGCCCATATCAATAAATAATTTTTGAATTCCTAAAGTTGGATTTAAAATCCATTTCCATGCAGTTCCAGTAACAATAAATGAAAGAGCCATTGGATAGAGATAGATGGTTCTAAGAACGCCTTCTGCTCTAATTTTTTGATCAAGAAATATAGCTAGAACAACTCCTATAACAGTGCAAATAACTAAAAAAAGAACTGTAAAAATTAATAAGTTATCAACAGCTATAAGCCATTTATGTGTTTTCCAAAGTTTAACATATTGGCCAACACCCCATAATTCGTATTTTGGAAGAATTTTAGAATTTGTAAATGAAATATAAAACGTCCAAAGAACAAAGCCATAAACAAACCAACTAATTAAACCCACAGATGGGGCTAATACAATTTTAGGTAAATTTTTTTCTAGCCACTTAAACATAATAAAATAAAAAAAAGGCCACTTTTTAAAGTGGCCTTTTAATATAATTAATAATTGTTTACATATTTGCTAGCACAGTGTCTGCTAAAGCATTTGCAGCATCTACTGAAGACATATCAGAATTAAAGTGCTCTGTAATAACGTCTTGAAGAGCAGCTTTTATTGTATTTCCTTGCGCCATACCGTGAGCAAAACTTGGAAGAAGTCCACCTTTTTCTCCGGCTGTTTTAATGTCAGCATTGGATTTTTTTGCACAGTCGTCAAATTCATCCATTGGTACATCTAAACGAGCAGGTATTGAACCTTTATACAAGTTAAAAACTTTTTGGAAGTTTTTACCCATCATAAGTTTAGCTAATAATTTTTGACCTGCCACTTTGTCTGGATCGGTAGTTTTATAAAAAATAAAACTATCTACGTTATACAAGTATCCATTATTTGATGGAGTTGGAGAACAGAAGTAATCCCAACCTGGTGATTTACCGGCAGCTGTAAATTCTCCTTTAGCCCAGTCTCCCATAATTTGAAAACCAGCTTTACCTTCTATAACCATACCAGTTGCAACGTTCCAGTCTCTACCTGGGCTACCTTCATCAGTATAGCTTTGCAGTTTTCTCATTTGATCAAAAACTTTAACTGTAGTTTCACTTCGTAGACAATTTTCTTGCAATTTTACATAACAGTTTTTGTAATAATTATTTCCACCCAAACCCATAGCTACCGCTTCAAATACTGTAGCATCTTGCCAAGGCTGTCCACCGTGAGCAAATGGAATTATTCCTGCTGCTTTAAGTGTATCAGCTGCAGCATTCAACTCATCCCAAGTCGTAGGCATAGAAAGACCGTTATTATCAAATACTTCTTTGTTAGCCCAGATCCAATCAATTCTATGAATGTTTACTGGAGCCGCACAATAAGGACCGCTGTTATTTTGACATTTATGAACTGCAGCAATCATCGGATCTAATAAGTTATCCCATCCTTCTGCTTGTGCTATTTCATCAATGTGGTATGGAGCAACTACTCCTTCTTGATCGTATTCTTGAATAGTTGGACCTTTGATTTGAGAAGCTGAAGGCGGATCACCAGCAACTATTCTTGCTTTTAATGTAACGTTCGCAGCATCACCACCACCACCTGTTACGGGCATATCTAGCCACTCGCCACCATTTGCAGCGAAATCATCTTTTAATACTTTAAGTGCAGCTGCTTCACCACCAGATGTCCACCAATGCAGAACTTCAATTTTTGGTCCTGCTAATGAAATACTAGGAGCTAATGCAAATACTATTAAAGTAATTAATATTTTCTTCATATTCCCCTCTTTATTTTTTTGTTAGTTAAATAATTAAAAAAAAGAATTATAGAAACATTAATTATAAATTCATAATAAAAAATCTGAATGCAACTCTTAATTGATTTTCATTTTTTTGAGAATAAGCTTTGTTTTATTTACAAAATATGTGAATTGTAGAATTGAGTATTAAACTTTCTGGGGAAGTTTTTCTAGTAACTTGTTTTTCTACCTAACCTTGCTGCGCCTCTAACACCACTAGCATCACCATATTTTGGTTTAAGAAATACCCCCTCGTATTCTTTACCAATTACATATTTTTTTACTAAAGCTTCAATTTCACTTAAAAAATCTATCTCATTACTTAAACCTCCGCCAAAAACAAAAACGTCAGGGTCAAGTATATTAATTATTACAGATAATGACATTGCAAGATTTATTTTAAATTCGCCTATCGCTTTTTCTGCATCAAGATCATGTCGTTTATAAAGTTGAAATATTTCATGAGATTTTAAATTCTTTCCATATTTTTTATTAAAATTTTTAGCTAACCCAAGTCCTGAAATAAAACTTTCAACTTCAGCTTCTCTTAAACTGTTGGTATTTAAATCTTCTTTTTTTGCTGCCATGTATGGTAACTGATTGTGTCCCCATTCTCCTGCCAAGCCATTAGGTCCAGTAACAATTTTTTTGTCTATTACTAATCCTCCACCTGCTCCTGATCCTAGAATAATGCCATATACAATTTTATAATGTTTTCCTGCACCATCTATTGCCTCAGATAAAGCAAAACAGTTTGCATCGTTTTCGCAGAAAACTTCTCTACCTAATGCATCTCTTAAATCTTTTTGGAAAGGCTTTTTTTCAATCCAATAACAATTAGGTGCATTTTTAATTAATCCAGTTTGTGGTGAATGAACTCCAGGATGACAAACACCAACAGGAAGAGATGTGTTTAATTTTTTTTCTAAACTTTTAGTAATTTCTGAAATATTTTTAATTACAGAATTATAATCTTTGGGACAATCTCTTCTTTCTCTAAAATTTTCTTCTCCAGAGTCTTCTAAA
>Ga0208057_1000133_pt1 | contig 25146 bp, 25 predicted proteins | sample DeeseametaMP1649_FD_184183 | JGI IMG/M metagenome (GOLD analysis project Ga0208057, IMG submission 184183) | Marine microbial communities from the Deep Pacific Ocean - MP1649 (SPAdes) | ecosystem: Environmental > Aquatic > Marine > Oceanic | place: North of Tokelau, South Pacific Ocean...
CACTCTGTCAGACAGAAATATTTGTGTATCAAGACTTTTTACCTATAATAATATTCACCGTTTTAGCAGCCGTACTCATTGGAGTACCACTTGGGCTGCAATACCTCCTTTCTCCAAGAAAAAATAAGGGTGGCGATAAGCTCATATCCTATGAATGTGGTGAACTCCCCGAAGGCTCAGCTTGGGTTAAATTCAACATCCGCTTTTATGTCATAGCCCTCGTCTTCCTCATATTTGATGTTGAAATTGTATTCCTTTTCCCCTGGGCAGTTGTTTTCCAGGACTTAGGTCTACTGGCCTTTATTGAAGCCTTCATCTTTGTATTAATTCTGCTTGTGGGATTTATTTATGTCTGGGCCAAAGGTGATCTTGACTGGGTAAAAATGAATGTCCGCTACGGTAAAGGGCGCTATGCTAATCTACAATCTAAAGGAGAAACAAGCTGATGGATGCTACGTTATTAGAGAAATTTGATAAGGACAATATTGTAGTTGAAAAATTAGATGACCTTATTAATTGGTCTCGCGCTAATTCACAGTGGTATTTCCAGTTTGGCCTGGCATGCTGTGCTATTGAAATGATGGCAACAGCTGCCCCTCGTCATGACCTGGAACGCTTTGGCGCCATGCCCAGAGCATCACCCCGGCAGTCCGATGTGATGATTGTAGCCGGCACAGTTACTTTAAAAATGGCAGAACGGGTAAAACGATTATTTGAACAAATGTCCGATCCTAAATATGTCATTTCCATGGGAAGCTGTTCCAATAGTGGGGGTCCTTACTGGCAGTATGGCTACCATGTACTCAAGGGTGTTGATTTAGTAGTACCCGTTGATGTGTATGTCCCTGGTTGTCCACCCCGTCCTGAAGCGCTTTTACAGGGATTGTTAGAACTCCAGAAGAAAATCAAAACTGAGACTCCCCTCAGGAAGAAGGCCTAATATGACCTTTGCTGATATTATAAAATTTGTAGAAACGAAAGCTGCTGGTAAATCCTCCATAATTGAAGGGAAAGAGGTTATTTTGGTCTCACCTAATAATTGGGTTGAAATTTCCACTTTGCTGAAAAATGAATCTAAACTTGATTTTGACTATCTCATGTGCATCTCCTCCTATGATAAAGGCGATAACAAGACTTATGGTGCAGCCTATAATTTATTTTCCACTACCATTAACCACTATTTGGAAGTGAGGGTGGAAACTGAAGACGGCACAGCAATCCCCTCTGTCACCGGCTTATGGCAGGCGGCGGACTGGCATGAGCGTGAAGCTTTTGATATGATGGGGCTTCAATTTGAGGGTCATCCCAACTTGAAGAGAATTTTACTATCTGAAGATTGGGATGGGTATCCGCTGCGGAAAGATTACAAGGAACCGGATTACTATCGTGGTATGCCTGTACCTAAAGACAAAACATATTGGGATTAATGGAAGAACAAGCCATAGCTAAATCAGTGTTGGAAACGGGCGAAATGGTGCTGAATATGGGGCCTCAGCACCCCAGTACTCATGGTGTATTGCGTTTGAAAATTCACACCGATGGAGAAATCGTATCCAAAATAGAACCAGTTATTGGTTATCTCCATAGATGTTTTGAAAAACACTGTGAATATTTATCTTATGAGCAAATTGTTCCCTTTACGGACCGTTGCGACTATCTTGCATCCATGCACATGGATCATGCCTTTTCAATCGCCGTTGAAAAATTATTGGATGTTGAACTTCCGGAGCGAGTGGAATATATCAGGGTTATCATTGCAGAATTACAGCGCATTGCCAGCCACCTGGTTGCCCTGGGTACATTTGGTTTGGATGTAGGCGCAATAACCCCCTTTACCTGGGCCATCCGTGACCGGGAAAGAATCCTGGATTTATTTGAAGCCCTCTGTGGTGCACGCCTGCTCTATAATTATATCTGGCCTGGTGGTGTATCCCACGATTTACCGCCCAAGTTTGTAGAGAGAACTCTGGATTTCCTGGATTACTTTGACCCTCAGATTGATGAATTTAATAACCTGTTGAGTACCAATAAAATATTTATTGAACGCACCGGAGATGTAGGTGTTCTTCCACCGGATGTGGGAATCAATTTCGGCGTAACCGGTCCCAGCCTCCGTGGTAGTGGAGTTAATTGGGATCTGCGGAAAAATGAGCCATATTCCATTTATGATAAATTTGATTTTGATGTGCCGCTAGGTAAGGGCACAATGGGTACAATAGGGGATACTTGGGATCGTTATTATGTCCGAGTGCTGGAGATGCGGGAGTCAGCTAAAATTATCCGCCAGGCCTGTGCCCAGCTTCCTGATGGAGATGTGCATGAGGCAATACCGAAAAAGATACGGCCTGCAGTGGGGGAAGTTTATGGCAGATACGAATCGGCTCGTGGAGATGTAGGTTTTTACATTATCAGTAATGGCAAGAATATTCCGTTGCGAGTGAAAATGCGTTCCCCGGCATTTTGTAATCTATCAGTCCTCAGTGAAATTGCTGAGGGATGGATGATATCTGATGTCATCGCTATTTTAGGCAGTCTGGATATTGTTCTGGGAGAAATTGACAGATGACATCCATTGTCGATTCATTGGTAAAATCTTTTTCATCCTTTAATCTGGATATAGCAGTTTTGCTGCCAGTTATTACCCTCATAGGCGGAACCGTAATATTTTTAATTATGGCCGTCAACGCTCTCATAGCTGTCTATTTTGAACGAAAAATATCCGCCTTCATGCAGGACAGGTTAGGTCCCATGGAAGTGGGAATATTTGGCTTTAAGGGTGGGAAGAAGTTTTGGGGTGGTATTGGCCAAACGCTTGCTGATGCCATAAAGCTATTAGTGAAAGAAGATATTCTCCCCAATAATGCAGATAAATTCTTAATGATTCTTGCCCCATTTATTATTTTTACAGGAGCATTTCTTACATTTATTGGCCTTCCTTTTGCCCAAAATATTGTTATTTCAGATTTTAATATAGGTATTTTTTATATTTTTGCCATGAGTTCCATTGGTGTTATCGGTGTCATTCTTGCTGGATGGTCTTCCAATAATAAATGGTCCTTGTATGGATCTATGCGGGCTGCAGCTCAGATTATCAGTTATGAAATTCCAATTGGTTTGTCTTTGCTTTTAGTTGTGCTTGTAGCTGGAAGTTTACATTTAGGTGATATTGTTCAATGGCAGGCTGACCATCGCTGGTTTATTTTTCACAGTCCTTTTACCTTTTTAGCCTTTTTTATTTTCTATATTTCAACAATTGCGGAGACCAACCGTACTCCTTTTGATATACCGGAAGCTGAATCAGAATTGGTGGCAGGTTGGATGACGGAATATTCCGGATTCCGATGGGCGCTTTTCTTTTTGAGTGAGTATGCCAACATGCTTATCGTCAGTATTGTAGCTTCTATTGTATTCCTTGGCGGCTGGTTATCTCCCTTGCAGATATTCAATATTTTTCCCGATTCCTGGCTTATATTAGATGGCCCGGCAATTGGGTTGTTCTGGGTACTATTTAAAGCAGTTATTCTCATTTTTATTATGATGTGGTTTCGTTGGACTTTCCCCCGTTTAAGAGTAGACCAACTCATGTATCTCTGCTGGAAGGTCTTTATTCCATTTGCATTGGCCAATCTATTTTTAGTGAGTTTATGGGAACTGATTTTTTAAATGAGTGAATATTTTAGCAATATTATATATGGAGTAAAATCATTTCTCACCGGTATGAAACTTACTCTGGATCATTTTAATAATAAGAAGGAACGGGTTGCCACTCTGCAGTATCCCCATGAAAAGTGGCCCATTCCGGAACGTAATATTGGTTTTGACCATGCGGAGTACAACCTCATCCGCTCCCGGCTGCACGTTGATATTGATGATTGTATCTCTTGTATGCAATGTGAAAAGTTCTGCCCTGTTGATTGCATCAAAATTGATTTCATAAAGCCTCCCAAGGATAGTGATGTGGATTGCGGTATCACTTCAAATGATACTCAGAAAAAAATGATTGTGAGCCGTTTTACCATTGACATGTCGGAGTGCATGTACTGCAATCTCTGTGTTTTCCCTTGCCCTGAAGAATGTATTTATATGGTGGGCGGCCCTAATGCAGAAAAACATGAAATTGATTACGAATTCAGTCAGTATAAACGGGACGGGATGATATTTGAGTTTGCCGATGCCACTGATGATATGATCCGTGATGCCGGCGGTGAAAAATGGCTAGAACAGCGGGATGCAAAATTAAAAAAGAATTCTGAAGGTGTAGAATTAATGGGCATTGTGCCCGAAGCAACTCCAGTGCAAGTTGCCGCGCCTGTGCTAGAAACAGGTACTGCAGCTGCCAAACCAGTTACTGCTGTAAAACCCCTCGGTGGTGAGTTTGATATCAAGTCCTTAAATGGCATTGCTGATAAAATGTGCCGGGGTATCGCCAAAAAAGCCTTTATGGCTGCCAAGCGTGCCGGTAAAGATACAACCGCTATTTTGGCTGATGTGGCTCAGGCTCTTAGTGATGCCGGAAAAATGACTGAAGATATCCAGTCTATTTTAGATGGATTATCAGCGCCATCACCAGAAGCAGTTACGCCAGTAGTGGAAACAGAGGGAGCTACTAAAGCGGAAAGTGTTGCTGAAGTTCCACCAACTACAGAAGTAAAAGAATTCGATATAAAAGACCTTAATGTTATTGAAGATAAAATGGCCAGAGGGACTGCTAAAAAAGCATTCCTTGCTGCTAAACGATCTGGTGAAGATAAAGTTGAGGCTGTCCGTAAAGCGCTTGGCGATGCTGGGAAATTAGATGTAGCTGCTGAAAAATTGCTAAATTCATTTACCAGTGCTGCCGCAGAACCTTCCCAGCCTACTGCTGTGGAAAAAACAGCCGAACCCACTGAAGAAGCTGCAGCAGAATCGCTAGCCGCATCAGAGCCTGCAGAAGATTTGCCACTGTTTGAGATTGCTGAACTGAATGGTATTGATGATAAGATGACTCGCGGCATGGCCAAGAAAATCTATATGGCAGGGAAGAGGGCTGACAAATCAAGAACAGAAGTCATTGCTGATCTCCGTGCTGGTTTAACAGAGGCTGGCAAGTTGGATGATGCCACAGCTGCAATTCTCAATAATCTGGAGAGTGGAAATTAATGGCTGAGAACCTCTTTTTAATCATCGCTGCTTTGGTTATTGCATCTGCTTTCTGGGTAGTATTCTCGCCAAATTTAATTCATTCTGCTGTATCATTATTATTCACCCTCTTTAGTACCGCCGGATTATATATTTTTCTCTATGCAGATTTTATCGCTGCTACCCAGGTTGTGATTTATGTTGGAGGCATTCTGGTCTTGATAATTTTTGGTGTAATGCTCACCAACCGCATTGATACCCCCAGCATGGCTGCCAGCAGCAAGAACCAGTTTATTGGCGGCATGGGGGCATTTTCAATTTTTGTCATACAGGTATCCGTTATTTTTAATACCCCTTGGCATATTGGTACTGAGCAAAGTCGGGATTCCACTGTAGCCAGTATTGGCTATCTATTATTAAACGAATACCTGCTGCCCTTTGAAATTATTTCAATTTTACTGTTGGCAGCCCTCATGGGCGCAGCCTTATTATCGAGGCGCACCTAATGGATTCCTTACAATCCTATCTCATTATTGCAGCAATATTATTTTCCATGGGAATATACGGTGTCATCACCCGGAAAAATGCAGTGGCTATCCTCATGGGGATTGAACTGATTCTTAATTCTGCTAATATCAATTTTATCGCATTTAACCGTTTTGGCGGAATGACCAATTTAGACGGTCATGTATTCAGTATATTTGTTATTGTTTTGGCTGCAGCCGAAGCGGCAGTTGCGCTGGCAATTGTCATAAATTTATTTAAAAATGTTGGCAGCGTTGATGTAGATGATGCTGATCTTCTAAAGGGATAATTATGGATAATTATTCTACAACTCTGGCTTTACTTAATTTGTTTTTACCGCTCTTATCCTTTGTGATTCTCATATTTTTTGGCAAGAAAATTGGCAATTCTGCCCATTGGGTAGCCTTAGCCTTAATTGGCGGTTCGCTGGGTATCGCCGTGAGTTTTTTCGCCAATGTATTTGTCGATACAGGCCAGCCAATTTTAGAAACATCCGTCCGCTGGTTTAGTACCGGAAGTTTCAGCGTAAACCTGGGTTTTCTTATCAATAATGAAGCAGCAATTATGCTTTTGGTAGTGGCTCTTATATCCTTTCTGGTGCATTTTTATTCGGTGGGCTACATGAAAGGCGATCCTCGTTATTCCCGCTATTTTGCCTATTTGGGAATATTTACCTTTTCTATGAACGGCATTGTACTGGCTGATAATCTCATAATGATGTACATATTTTGGGAATTGGTTGGCTTAAGCTCTTATCTTTTAATTGGTTTCTGGTTTGAAAAAAACAGCGCCGCTGATGCCTGCAAAAAAGCCTTCCTCACCAACAGGGTAGGGGATATCGGCATGTTCATCGGCATCATGATTCTTTTCTTCAGCATTGGTACTTTCCAGATTGATGGATTAATTGAGGGTGTTCGCAATGGCGCTTTTGCCGGGAATATGGGTCTCTTGACCATTGCAGGGATATTGGTATTTATGGGCGCAGTAGGTAAATCTGCCCAGTTTCCCCTGCATATTTGGCTGCCGGATGCCATGGAAGGCCCTACGCCAGTCAGCGCCCTAATCCATGCGGCAACTATGGTGGCAGCCGGGGTGTATATGGTGGTGCGGATTTTCCCAATACTGACACCAGGGGCATTGGAAATTATTGCAGTAGTAGGGGGAATTACCGCAATCATGGCGGCTATCATCGCTATCACTCAAAATGACATCAAGCGCGTATTGGCATACTCTACGGTGAGCCAGTTGGGATATATGATTATGGCTCTTGGGGTTGGCGCATATCAAGCCGGATTCTTCCATTTAACCACTCATGCCATGTTTAAAGCCTGCCTCTTTTTATGCAGTGGCTCTGTAATCCATGCCATGCACCATGCTCTCCATGAACTTAATGACCATGAAACTGATCCTCAGGATATGAACAATATGGGTGGATTGCGTGATAAAATGCCCATAACCTTCTGGACAATGCTCATTGCTACTCTGGCTATTTCGGGTGTACCCTTCTTCTCCGGCTTTTTATCTAAGGATGCAATCTTGGCCGGTACTTTATCTTATTACCATTTACACCATGGTTGGACGCTCTTTCTGCCCATTGCCGGATTTGGCGCCGCAGTCATTACGGCTTTTTATATGTTCCGCTTAATCTTCCTCACCTTTTTTGGCAAGCCTGCCAATGATAAAGTTTATGCCCATATCCATGAATCACCTTTCCAGATGACCTTTCCCCTCATTCTGCTGGCAGGATTGAGTTTCGCTATATTCTTTACGGTGCCGTTTTCCGTTAATCCTCTGGATAACCACGGCTGGTTTACTGAGGCAGTCCCAATGATAGAAAATGTGGCTGGATTGGATATGCATGCGGTTGAGGAGGGAATTCATCATGCCCATTATACAGCCATGGGAATTTCCTTGACCGTAGCAACTATTGGTATTCTGCTGGCTATTCTCTTTTATCTCTTAAGAAAAGTGGATGCGGCTAAAATAGCGGGCATGGCAAATAAATTAAAGCTCTACAATCTTTCTTTTAACAAATTCTATATTGATGAAATTTACAATATCATTATTTACAAACCCTTTTTGGCACTATCCTGGTTATGCTCAAAACTTGATTGGGATGTTTATGATCAGAAATTTATAGATGGCTGGGGCTGGCTCACTATCAAACTTTCGGATAAATCCGCCGAGGTAGATTATAACTGGCTGGATCAAAAAGTGGTGGACGGACTTGGGAAAATTACTCAATATTTTGGTAAGACTTTGAAATCAACTCAAAATGGTGTGGTGCAGAACTACCTCCTTGGCGGAATGTTGGGAGCTTTGCTGCTCATTATTTTAATTCAACAATTTTAATTAGAGGATAATATGGAATCGTCAATACTCACCCTGTTGATATTTGTACCTGTAGCCGGAGCAGTTTTAATGCTGTTTTTTGCTATGTTGTACGGAAAAGAAAACGCCCATTATTATAAATGGATTGCTGCAATTACAACCGGTATTCAGCTGGTCCTGGCAGGAATTTTATATCTTAATTTTGATCCGGCTTTAAGCATCACAGAATCACCATTTACCGTACAATTGAATTGGATTACGCATTTTAACATCCAGTACTTTTTAGGCGTAGATGGTTTAAGCATCCCCATGGTTTTATTAACTGCTCTCCTATCTTTTATCTGCATCATTTCCAGCTGGAAAATTGAAAAACAAGCCTTAGGCTACTTTTCTCTTTTCCTCCTATTGGATGCCGGAATGATGGGTGTGTTTTTATCCATGGATTTCTTCCTCTTCTACATATTCTGGGAAGTCATGCTGCTGCCCATGTATTTTCTCATCGGTATCTGGGGCGGACCACAGCGAATGTACGCTGCCATTAAATTCTTCCTCTATACATTATTTGGATCTGTATTCATGCTGCTGGCACTACTGGCATTGTATTATTACTCTGATCCACATACGTTCAGCCTTATCACGCTCATTCAAACGGTGGGCAGTATTGATGCCACCCTCTGGGGATTAAGCGTTAAATACCTCATTTGGATAGCCCTATTTATAGGTTTTGCTATAAAAGTACCCATTGTTCCCTTTCATACCTGGCTGCCCCTGGCACATGTGGAGGCGCCCACAGCCGTTTCGGTTATTCTTGCGGGTGTGCTGTTGAAAATGGGTACCTATGGATTCCTGCGAATCAGTTACCCCTTACTACCAGGTGAGGCGGTAAACTTTGCCTATATCCTGGCTGTGCTGGGAGTAATAAACATTATCTGGGGTGCTACCAATGCTATCGCCCAAATTGACTTGAAGAAGATGGTAGCCTATTCATCGGTGAGTCATATGGGTTATGTGCTATTGGGAATTGCTGCTGCCATCAGTGACAGCCCTGCCGGTGCCCAGGCTGGAATGAATGGCGCTCTCATGCAGATGTTTAACCATGGAACCATCACGGCAATGTTGTTTTTGCTAGTTGGCATGTTATATGATAGAGCTCATCATCGTTGGATAGTATTCCCCAATGATTATGAAAAGCCGGAATTAGCCGGCCAGCAGGGATTTGGCGGTTTGGGCGCCAAGGTTCCCGTTTATACTGGCTTTGTAGCCTTTGCATTTTTTGCGGGACTTGGTCTGCCAGCCCTTTCAGGCTTTATCAGTGAAGCCATGTGTTTTATCGGCGGCTTCAGTGTTTTCCGCACCTTAACCATTATTGGTACTTTAGGGATTCTGCTGAATGCCATTTACTTTTTACGAGCCTATCAGAGAATCTTCCTGGGACCACTTAATGAAACCTATAAAGATTTAACGGATATCAGCCACCGGGAGCTGTTTACCTTAATTCCATTGGCAGTACTCATTTTATTCTTAGGGGTCTATCCAGCGCCATTATTGGATATGATCAGCCCGGCAATGGATGGAATCATTAAAATCGTACAATCCGTAATTTAACGGAGACTGAAATGTCGAACCTCAGCAGTCTAACATATTATATTCCCGAACTGATTATTATTTCAGCTATTTTGCTGGTGATCGTATTGGATGTAATTCCTGCTTGTAAGAAATATACCTTCTCTCTATCCCTTGGCGCTATACTATTGGCAAGTGTTTTCCTCTGGCAGAGTTATGGTGAATCTCATGGTTTGTTTATGGGGATGATCAGTATTGACCCTTTTTCTCATTTTTTTAAAATGATATTTTTGCTTAGTACTTTTTCCATTATTCTCATATCCCGTTATGAAAAACAGTTAGACAAAAATTATTCAGCTGAATATAATGCCCTGCTGTTAATCGTTCTTCTGGGCATGTTTCTCATGTCATCCTCAATCAACCTAATAATGATTTATCTCTCGATTGAGTTGGTGAGTATTCCATCGTATATACTGGCAGGAATGCTGAAGAATGATAAAGAATCCAATGAAGCATCGCTGAAATATGTAATTTTCGGCTCCTTTGCTTCCGGCTTAATGTTGTTTGGACTGAGCATCCTCTATGGTATCACCGGCTCAACCGATATTGGAGTAATTACCGCCGCACTGCAAGCCATTGAATACCCTTTAAGCATTTACTTCCCCCTTATTTTAATACTGGTGGGATTTGGCTATAAAATATCCATGGTGCCGTTTCATTTCTGGACACCGGACGTGTATGAAGGCGCACCTACGCCCATTACCGCCTTTTTATCGGTAGCACCAAAGGCAGCCGGATTTGCCATTTTGATTCGTGTATTCTATACCATGTTCACCCTGGATGGCAGCGTAAGCGCCACCTTGCCCCTTACCAATATAAATTGGCCAGCACTCATTGCAGTAGCCTCAGCCATAACCATGACCCTGGGCAACCTGCTGGCAGTTCAGCAGGAAGATGTAAAGAGATTGCTGGCGTATTCCACTATTTCACATGTAGGCTTTATGTTGATGGCATTTGCCATAATCAGCCCTGACGCAGTACGCGCTATCATGCTGTACCTTTTTATTTACCTCTTTATGAATCTCGCCGCCTTTTACATGGCTATATTTGCCTCCAATAAACTTAATGCCCATCATATTAACGATTGGGATGGGTTAAGCAGGAAAAACCCGGTTCTATGTGCCTTCATGGCGCTGACACTCATTTCCCTTACCGGTTTGCCACCAACGGCTGGGTTTGTAGGAAAATTTTATATCTTTGCTGAGTTATTTAAACATCAACAATTCTACTGGCTGGCTGTGGTTGCCATTTTAAATTCAGTGGTCTCGCTGTACTATTATTTTAAAATTGTCAAAAGTATGTACCTAGTCGATGTAGAAGGTGAGGTAAATAAAATTGAAGCTCACCCGGTTGTAAATTGGTCTATTATATTATTTTCTGCCCAGAACATTCTCTTCTTTATTTATTGGGAACCTCTTATTGGCTTTATTGAAAAATCTATAAATCTCTGGAAAGGATAATCTCTGAATGGAAACAAAAGCTCTCAAGGATACCCAAGTCATTATGCATGAGTTGGTTCTCCCTAATGATACCAATTTATTAGGTAATGTACTGGGTGGCAGGGTTATGCATCTTATGGATATGTGTGCCGCCATGTCTGCCTACAAACATGCCCGTACCGCAGTTGTCACCGCCAGTGTAGATCAATTGGATTTTCTGGCCCCGGTAAAAATGGGTGATATCATGATATTAAAATCCTCGGTGAATTATACCGGTAAATCTTCTATGGAAGTGGGGGTGCGGATTGAATCTGAAAATCCGAAAACCGGCGCTATCTACCACACTTCTTCTGCCTACCTGACCTTTGTTTCCTTAAATGACAATGGCAAACCCCAGGGAGTTCCAATGGTAACTCCGGAAACAGATGTGGAAAAACAGCGCTTTGAGGAAGGTAGGGTACGCCATGAAGAGCGTAAACGGAGATTGAGAAAAGATAATAAATGAGTTTTAAGAGTAAAATTATAATATGATTGAAAATTATTTCCCTATACTGGTGGTGTTCATTCTAGCTTTTGGATTTGTGTTTATATCTCTGCTTGCCTCCCATTATTTTGGCCCCAGAGTGAAAAATATTGTCAAAGATATGCCCTATGAATCCGGTGTTGATTTAGTGGGAAAAACAAGAGTCCGCATATCCATTAAATATTTTCTGATTGCGCTGATATTTATAATCTTCGATATTGAGATAGTATTTCTTTTCCCCTGGGCGGTTGTTTACCGTGATTTCCTGCCATTTGGAAAATTTATTTTTATTGAAATGGTTGTATTTCTTGCTATCCTCACATTTGGCTACGTTTATGTCTGGAAAAAGGGAGCGCTTGATTGGGATTAACCTACCTAAGTTTAAGGTTATTCTTATAAGGCAGATTAAGACATTTGAATAACATGTGTATGGACACACATTAAACTGTACAGACATAAATAACGGAGACAAGATATGCAGCCGGATGATATTAAATCAAACATTTTAACCACCACACTGGAAAGCGCTGTCAATTGGGGCAGAAAACATTCCCTTTGGCCTATGCCTTTTGGTACTGCCTGCTGTGGGATAGAATTCATGGCGGTATTAGCTGCCCGTACAGATATAGCTAGGTTTGGCGCCGAAGCCATACGTTTTTCACCGCGGCAGTCCGATTTACTGATTGTTGCTGGTAGAATTTCAATAAAAATGATGCCGGTTCTGATTCGAATTTATGAACAGATACCCGAACCAAAATGGGTTATTGCTATGGGCGCTTGCGCATCAACTGGCGGTGTATTTGATACCTATAGTGTCATTCAGGGTGTAGACAAATTTATACCAGTCGATGTTTATGTCCCCGGCTGCCCTCCACGTCCCGAAGGAGTAGTGGAGGGTTTAATTAAACTGCAGAAATTAGTGGAAACAGAAAAATTTTCTGATTATTCGACTACTCGGGGGAAATAAATGCTCCTTTCAAAAATTATTACCAAGGTCCATGATAAGTTCCCGAGTGTCACCCTTGATACCACCCAGTTTGCAGGGGAAGATATCATTCATATTCAAGGGTCCTATAACTTAGATGTTCTAAAATTGTTCAGGGACAATGGATTTAACTTCCTGGCTGATATTACCGCTATAGATAATTTAACGCTGGGCGGTTTTGAGCGCTTTGCTGTTGTTTACCACCTGCTGTCACACGAAACTGCAGAAAGGGTAACCATAAAAGCATACGTGCCTGAAGATCAACCCGAATTACCATCCGCAGAATCTCTATGGAAAACTGCCGATTGGCAGGAAAGAGAAATATATGACCTTTTTGGGATATCATTTAAAGGCCATCCCAATCTGATCCGCATCATGAACCCGGACGATTATCAAGGCCATCCATTACGAAAAGATTATCCGCGTTTGGGAAGGAAAGAAAGAGATGATTTTCCGGTGGTTAAACGTGGAATAAATAAAGAGGCTGCACAATAATGGTGCAGGGAGCAGATAAGCCAATGGATACCGAGCGGATGGTTCTCAACTTTGGCCCCCAGCATCCATCTACTCACGGTACTCTGCGTATTATTATGGAACTGGAGGGGGAAACTGTTATCAAGGGCACCCCCGAAATTGGTTATCTCCATTCCGGATTTGAAAAACTGGGCGAATACCTTGATTATAACCAATACATAACTATTACAGACCGCATGAATTATCTGTCCCCGCTCTGTAACAATGTAGCTTATGCTTTGACAGCAGAAAAACTCATGGGGCTTGAAGTTTCTAAACGTACAGAATATATTCGTGTACTAATGTGCGAACTGAGCAGAATTGCTGATCATATTTTGAATGTGGGAATGCTGGCAGTGGACTTGGGAGCCCTGACTGCTTTTCTGTACGGATTTCGGCTCAGGGAAGATATTTATGACCTGTTTGAGATAGCAACAGGTACGCGGCTTACAACCAGCTATACTTTGGTTGGAGGTTTAATGCGGGATATTCCGGACAAATTTGATGAAGCCGTTATCAAAGTTCTTGATAATGTGGATGTGGTTGCCCGGGATATTGAGACCCTTTTAAATAAAAATCGTATCTGGCAGGATCGGACCAAGGATATCGGAATAATATCAAAAGAAGATGCCATATCTTACGGACTCTCGGGACCCATGGCACGGGCATCGGGTATTGATTGGGATATTCGTGTGCAAGAGCCATATTCCAGGTATGAGGAATTCGATTTTGATGTGGCCATTGCATTAAATGGAGATGTATTTGACAGATATTTGGTTAGAATGGAGGAAATGCGTCAATCTGTGAAAATCTGCCGCCAAGCTTTGGATAAAATGCCTGCAGGCGATGTTATGGTTGATCCGGATTTAGGTTTTAGTCTTCCCCCAAAAGATGAGGTTTATAATTCAATAGAAGGATTGATATATCATTTTGAGATTACTATGCGTAATAGAGGGATGACACCACCCATTGGAGAGGCCTATGTAGCTACGGAATCTCCCAATGGAGAGCTTGGTTTTTACATTGTTTCCGATGGAGGCAGGGTGCCCTACAGGGTCCGCACACGTCCGCCGTCACTGATGAATTATTCAATTTTTCCCAAACTGATTGAGGGACATATGCTATCCGATGCACCGGCAATTATCGGGAGCACGAACGTTATCGCAGGAGAATTGGATCGTTGAACACCATGGCCACTCCCCAAGAAAAGTTTATTTTTGCCAATCCGGATAAAGTGGATAGAATATTTTCCCAATATCCGGATAAGAAATCAGCCACATTATCTCTACTGCATTTAGCGCAGGCGCAGGAAGGATATATTTCTGGGAGCGTCATTGATACCATTGCTGACTTGGTAGAATGTCACCCTGCAATTGTCATGGATTGTGTTTCCTTTTATAGTATGTTCTTTACTAAACCTCAAGGCCGCCATAAAATTCAAGTTTGCCAAACACTTTCCTGCAGCGTTAATGGAGCTGATGCGTTAGTTGATCATGTAACCAATAAATTTAGTATCAAACCCGGTGAAACGACCGATGATAGACGGTTTACACTTATGAAAGTAGAATGTCTTGGCTCCTGCGGCACAGCGCCGGTAGTACAGATCAATAACGATTATCATGAGGGGTTAACCAATGAAAGATTTAATGAATTGCTGGAGTCTCTGCCATGAACGCTTTTAAACCTGTCCTGACGGAACATATTCATCAGAAAGACTGTCATACACTCCCCTTTTACAAAAGTGTCGGTGGATATAAGGCTTTAGAAAAGGTGCTTGCTATGCAACCTGACGCTGTTATTCAAGAAGTGAAGGAGTCCAACCTGCGCGGCAGGGGTGGCGCTGGATTTTCCACCGGGGTGAAATGGGGCTTTATTCCCAAAGATAGTGATCAACCAAAATACCTAATTAACAATGCCGATGAAAGTGAACCGGGTACTTTTAAGGATAGACTATTGATGAATAAAACTCCTCATCAGATGTTGGAAGGGATGATTATTGCATCCTATGCTATTAACTGCAATACAGCCTTCATTTACATACGGGGAGAATTCTATAAAGAATATCAGTTGTTGAAGAAAACATTAGCTGAAGCATATCAAGCCAACCTATTAGGCCAGGGGATTTTTGGCTCAGATTACAATCTGGAGGTTGTTATTCATCGCGGCGCTGGAGCTTATATTTGCGGTGAAGAGACGGGATTAATTGAATCCCTGGAAGGTAAACGGGGCTGGCCAAGAATAAAACCACCCTTTCCTGCCATCGAAGGTTATTTGCACTGTCCAACGGTGGTAAATAATGTTGAAACCCTTGCCTGTCTTCCCCATATCATTAATCACGGAGCTGACTGGTTTAAATCTATCGGATCCGAAAAAGGTCCCGGACCGAGACTTTTCTGTGTATCAGGCACGGTAAACAATCCCGGAGTTTTTGAAGAACCTATGGGCATCTCCCTTAAAGAATTGATTTTTGACAGAGCTGGGGGTATTCCAGAGAATAAGCAATTAAAAGCTGTTTTTCCCGGCGGATCATCATCGGCAATTCTCACTGCGGAGGAAGCATTGGACGTAAAAATGGATTTTGAGGACCTGGTAGAAAAAAAGAGCATGCTGGGTTCCGCAGGAGTCATTGTTATGGATGAAACCGTAGATATGGTGCAGGCATGCCTCAATATCGCCCGATTCTACGCCCATGAATCTTGTGGACAATGTACCCCCTGCCGGGAAGGAACTGCCTGGCTTGTAAAAATGCTTACTCGTATAGTCAATGGGCAGGGTAAGCCGGATGATATTGATATGCTGTATGAGATCACGGATAACATAGGCGGTCGCATTGATTTTTCAAAAGGCAGTTTTGGAAAGACGATTTGCCCCTTTGGAGAAGCAGTAGCCTGGCCCGTTCGCAGTTTTGTAGAAAAATTTGAAAATGAATTCCGCAGCTATATACAGCAGGTGGAGGCAGTCGCATAATGCCACTTTTGAAAATTGATGATTTAGAGATAGAGGTAAAAAATGGTACGACTGTTTTGGAGGCTGCGTTAGAGAATGGGATTGATATTCCCTATTATTGCTACCATCCAGCCCTGGAAATCGTAGGAAGCTGCCGGATGTGTCTGGTACAGGTAGAAGGGATGCCTAAACTGCAGGTATCATGCAACACGTTTGTTGGAGAAGTTCCCCCGGAGCGGAAAGTTGACGGCAATTTTGATATGGTAGTGCAGACACAGAACGACCTTGTTATACAGGAAAGAAAAAACATACTTGAATTTCTTCTTTTAAACCATCCCCTTGATTGTCCTGTATGCGACCAGGCTGGAGAATGTTATCTTCAGGACTACTCCTTCAAATTTGGAAACGCCCATAGTAGATTCGATGAGGATAAAAGAGTACGTCCCAATGAATATCTGGGGTCGCAAATTGTCATTAACCACAACCGCTGTATCTTATGCAGTCGTTGTACACGTTTCACTCGCGAAATCTCGGGAACCAGTGAATTATTTGTGGATGAACGTGGTTACAGCTCAAAAATAGCAGCACTGGAAGATCGGCCGCTTAATAATCTTTTAGCCGGTAATGTGGCGGATATTTGTCCGGTAGGTGCACTTTTAAGTACAGACTATGTTCACAAGAATCGCATCTGGAACCTGCAAAAAAAGTCTTCTGTATGCCAGGATTGCAGTGTGGGCTGTAACATTGATGCCTTCTATCAGAAGCGGAAAATATTCCGATTAAATCCCAGGGAGAACCAGGATGTAAATGGTTACTTTATGTGTGATATAGGCCGCTATGGATTCCACCGATTTGAAGATTTAGAACGGGTAACTCGACCCCTGTTCAAATCTAATGGAATATTCAGTGAAATAAGCTGGGATACAGCAATTGAAAAGATAGGTGATAAGTTTAATGGCGCTGAAGAAAAAGTTGCGGGTGTTTTATCTCCTTTTCACACCAATGAAACAAATTTTATGCTTGGGCGCTTCATAAAAGGAATTATTGGAACCTTCCCTCACATTGAAGACGAAGAAATAACGTACCCATCCGGCTTCCGAATTAGTAGCGACCGCTCCCCTAATAAGCGGGGTATGCATGATGTTTGTCCATCAATTGTGGATGATCTTGCTTCGGAAATCAATGATAAGGAAATCCGGGTGATATATATACTCGATAACGAGATCGATAAAGAAATAGATGAAACCTGGAATAAAATATTAACGAAAATGGATTTTATCGTCGTTCAGGCTTACGCTATGACGAGGTTGGCGAAATCCGCACACCTTATACTTCCTGGGCTTGCCCCTTTTGAACGGGAGGGAACGATCACTAATGATCAAGGCCGTGTTCAATGGCTGCGGTCTGTGTTACCCAATAATGGAGAATCCCGCCCTGATTGGGAAATTCTGAATTTACTATATAAAACCGGTGAGCGTTTTTCTGATATCAATGAGCTAATGAAAGGGATGGGGGAACAGTTTCCATCTTATTCTGGCATGACTTTTTTTAAATTGGGAGACCAGGGACTTCCGCTAAATGGAAACTTAAAAACTTAATGGACTTTTTGGCCTTATTAATAATTTGTGTAAAGGTTTTATTAGTGTTCGCAGCAACAATGCTTACAGTTTTGCTCATGATTTATGCCGAAAGACGAATCTCTGCTTTTATTCAGGGGAGATTAGGACCAAACAGAGTCGGTCCCCATGGACTTTTACAGCCCATAGCTGATGGAATAAAATTCCTCATGAAGGAGGATATTATACCGGCGGGTGTAGATAAACCAATTTACCTGCTTGCTCCGGCAATGCTGCTTATTCCAGCCTTAATGACCTTTGCAGTCATACCATTTGGTTCTGATATTACACTTTTTGGCAGAAATATTCCCCTGCAAGTTGCTGATGTGAATGTGGGTATCCTGTATATCCTCGCTTTGACAAGTATTGGCGTTTATGGCCTTGTATTGGCTGGCTGGGCTTCTAACAGTAAGTACCCCTTAATTGGAGGGCTCCGTTCATCCGCACAACTCATTAGTTATGAATTAACTATGGGTCTTGCTATTGTAAGTATCGTTCTTTTATCGGGCTCATTAAGGCTAAATGATATCATTAGTCAGCAGCAGGGGCATTTCCTCTCTTGGAACGTTTTTAAACAGCCGCTTGCATTTCTTATTTTTTTAATTGCCGTTTATGCAGAAACCAATCGGCTGCCCTTTGATCTTACCGAAGCTGAACAAGAATTGGTTGGGGGGTACCATACTGAATACAGCAGCATGAAATTCGCCATGTTTTACATGGCTGAGTATGCCAACATGATTACTGCAGCGGCATTAACGGTCACACTCTTTTTTGGTGGATGGGATCTGCCATTTTTAAATGAAACCTCAATGGGCATGTTAGGCGTTGTTCTTTCCGTTGCAGCATTTATTTTGAAAACTGCATTTTTTCTGTTTCTCTTCATTTGGGTTCGATGGACTTTCCCGCGCTTCCGTTATGATCAGTTAATGAATCTGGGATGGAAAGTCATGCTTCCATTGGCGCTATTCAATATATTTATCACGGCTGGTTATCTCGCCCTGACTATTTAGAAATAATGGCAACAATCATTAAGTCGTATGAACCTACTTTCTGGGATAAACTTTATATCCCAGCCTTAGTACAAGGGCTTTTAGTCACCTTCAAACATTTATTGAGAAAGAAGGTAACCATTCAATACCCTGAAGAAAAGCTTATTCCGCCAGAAGGATATCGTGGTCTTCATCGGTTGAACAAAGATGCAAATGGCCGAATTAAGTGTGTCGCATGTGATATGTGTTCGGCAGCTTGTCCTGCTGATTGTATAGATATTATCCCTGGGTCTTCTCCCTGGGATGATGGAAAGGAGCGTTATCCAGTAAGTTTTGAGATTGACCTTCTGAAATGTATATTCTGTGGTTTTTGTGAAATGGCATGCCCTGAAGAAGCGATCGAATTAACAGAAATTTATGATTTTTCAGATTATACTCGGGAAAAACTGATTATTGATAAAGATGGACTGCTTGATGTTTATGATAAAACAAAAGATAAAAATTATTATTCTAATTCACAGAATCTTACAATAAAAGAATAGAATTGATCCCAGATTAGTTACTAATTGATGACATTCCTTTTTTATTTTGTAGCCTGCCTCACTATAATTTCAGCTTTATTTGTAGTGTTAAACCGCAATCCTGTGTATAGTGCTGTGATGCTTGTCCTTTGCTTCTTTTCAATAGCCACCCTTTATCTATTATTAGAGGCGTATTTTGTAGCTGTTCTTGAAATTATAATTTATGCGGGTGCTATTATGGTTTTGTTTCTATTTGTAATCATGCTTTTAGATTTAGGCAGAGAAGCTGCCTTACCGAAATTGAAAAAACTTGATAAGGCTCTTTCCCTATTTCTGGTAGTAATTATATTCTTAGGTATTCTCACTTTAACTATATGGTCAGATGGAGACCTCCATCAAACTTTAAATCCCAGTTCAGTAGGAGATATCAAAGCCATAGGGAAAGCGCTTTTTACAGATTTTCTACTGCCCTTTGAAGTTGCTTCGCTGCTGCTCCTGGTTGCCTTAATCGGCACGGTTTATTTAGCTAAAAGGAGAGTGAAGTGATCGTACCAGTTGAACATGTTGTTATTCTTTCCCTGCTGCTTTTCTTGATTGGAATTATGGGTGTTTTGTTTAGAAGGAATGCTATTATTATTTTTATGTCCATTGAGTTGATGCTCAATGCTGTTAATCTGTGTTTAATTGGCTTTTCTCGCTATCACCAAAGTGTTGACGGACAAGTCTTTGTTTTTCTGGTCATGACCCTCGCAGCAGCAGAGGTGTCGGTTGGATTGGCTATCATTGTTGCTTTATACAGGAACCGTCAAACCATCAATATTGATGAAATCAATTTGATGCGGGGATAGAAGTGAATTATAATTTTACTTTAAAGATATTGTTGAATAGCGGTAGAAAGATTTTTAAACAGACACCTGTCATTTTTTCAGCTTGATTCAAATCACAGCGCTAAAATAAAAGAGAACTGATGGATACCATCATATCTATAAAACCATTACTGGCAGTATTAGTCTCTACGATAGGAGCCCTGCTCATCATTTCCGCCGGGAAAAAACCCAATCTCAGAGAGTTCTGGTCTATTATTGCAGGTGTATTGAAGCTGGGCATTGTCTTATCCATGGTGCCGACAGTGGTTTTCGATAAGAAGGTAATTGAATATACCCTGTTCAAGTTGCTGCCCGGTATTGATATCAGTTTCAGAGTTGATGCTTTTGGTCTGCTGTTCGCCCTGGGAGCTGCACTGCTCTGGATTGCTACATCCTTTTATTCCATTGGGTATATGCGTTCAACCAATGAGAAGTTCCAGACCCGCTATTTTGCCTGTTTTGCCGTATCCCTGTCCACTACAATTGGTGTGGCTTTTTCTGCGAACCTTTTTACAATGTTTCTGTTCTATGAGGGCTTAACCATTATCACTTATCCTCTGGTGGCCCACAAGGACACCCTGGAGGCTAAAATGGGGGGTAGGAAATACATCATTTACCTGCTGGGAGCCGCTAAAGCCTTTTTAGTTGCAGCTATCATTCTCACTTATAATCTGGCAGGGACACTGGAGTTTTCAAAGGATGGGATTTTTCCGGCAATTGTTCAGTCAGCCCAGCCGGAACTGCTGTATCTAATCTTCGTCTTGTTCCTATTTGGATTTGCCAAATGTGCTATCATGCCCTTCCATAGCTGGCTTCCTGCTGCAATGGTAGCCCCAACACCCGTGAGTGCGCTGCTGCATGCAGTTGCCGTAGTTAAGACGGGGGTTTTTTCTGTCCTGCGTATTATTTTCTTTGTTTTTGGATCCAACTTAATGATGGATATTGGTGTGGATGTTTTTGCCATCAGCTTAGCGTCATTTACCATTATTACAGCCTCACTTATTGCCTTGAGCAAGGATAATCTGAAAGCACGGCTGGCATTTTCAACCATCAGCCAGCTTTCCTACATTATCCTGGGGGCGGCACTGCTGACCCCCAGCGCAATGGTAGGTGGTATTATTCATATTACCAATCACGCCTTTTCAAAAATTACCCTGTTTTTCTGTGCTGGTTCAATATATGCTTCCTCCCATAAGACCGAGGTCAGTCAGTTAAACGGCATAGCCAAAAAAATGCCCTGGACTATGGCCGCCTTTACGATTGCCACATTAAGTATGATAGGAGTCCCTCCCGTTTGCGGCTTTATTACAAAATGGTATTTGGTTATTGGGGCAATGGAACGGCATAGTATAGCAGTCCTGGCTGTGCTCTTGGCAAGCTCGTTTCTTAATGCGGCTTACTTTGTCCCCATAGTGTATAAAGCCTATTTTGGCAGAGAAAATCCAGGAGAAGAGCATGAAGCTGAAGATACTCACGATAACCAAAACAAGGAAATTCCCTTTATAGTGGTTCCGCTTAGTTTGACAGCCATTGTCAGTGTTGTTCTGGGTTTGTATCCCGATTTTATTGTCCAATTGGCTGAGAGTATTGTGCGATGAAATTAGTGAATATGATAGAAACTCTCCGGACAAAAACAGTAAAGAAAATTGCTTATGGAATCTTGGTTTTACTGGTTATGGTGGATTTTATTATTCCCCGCCATGAAGTTCACTTTTTTGGCGATAAAATCCCTGGATTCTGGTCGCTCTTTGGTTTTAGCGCCTGTGTAGTGATTATAATTGTATCCAAATGGTTAGGCAAGAATGGCCTTATGAAGGATGAAGATTATTATGATTAATGATTTTATTCATCCAGCTGTTTTTTACCTTTTAGGAGGACTCCTTATTCCGCTGCTCCGGGGAAAAGTGAAGCAGGGCTATATGCTGCTCCTGGTTGTAGCGGCTTTTCTTGCTGTTGTAATTATGCCCCAGGGAACATATGGAGTGTATGAGTTCCTGAACTGGAAATTGACTTTTGGTAATGTAGATAAATTGAGTAAGGTCTTCGCTTACATTTTCACAATCATGGGAGTAATAGGAGTCATTTATTCGCTCCATGTTCAAAATGATGGTGAACATCTTGCTGCATTCTATTATGTGGGTGGTTCCCTGGGAGTGACTTTTGCCGGAGATTTTTTAACTTTATTCTTATTTTGGGAGATCATGGCTTTTTCTTCAGTATTTCTGGTTTGGTATCGAAAAATACCTGCTTCTGTTGCTTCGGGATTTAGGTACCTGTTATGGCACGTTGCCGGTGGACTGATATTGTTAGCAGGGATTATATTATATTATTCAATAAGCGGCGACCTGACCATCAGGCATCTGCCCTTCCATGGGTGGTGGCCGGGAGACATAGAGGGCATGGCCTTATTCCTTATTTTGTTGGGGTTTATTTTTAATGCGGGTGTTCCTCCCTTTGGCGCCTGGCTTCCGGATGCTTACCCTGCCGCTACTGTCACAGGTGCTGTATTCATGAGTGCTTATACTACCAAGACTGCAGTCTATGCCTTGATCCGTGTCTGTGCCGGCTCAGAGATTCTCATTATTCTGGGCGTAGTTATGGCAATTTATGGCGTGGTATATGCAGTATTGGAGAATGATGCCCGCAGGCTGTTAGCTTACCACATTATCAGTCAGGTGGGCTATATGGTTGCTGGCGTCGGCTTAGGCACCCAAATGGCTATTAACGGAGTTACAGCACATGCCTTTTGCCACATTCTCTATAAATCTCTGCTCTTTATGGGAATAAGTTCGGTGCTCTACGTAACGGGAACCGCAAAGCTGACTGAATTGGGTGGCCTCTATAAGACCATGCCTCGGACCATGATCTACACCATTATCGGTGGGCTGTCCATATCCGCCTTTCCTCTTTTCAGCGGTTTTGTGAGTAAATCCATGACAGTGACAGCTTTTGGTGAAGAGCATCTTATGTGGGCTTTTATCGCACTAATGCTTGCTTCAGCAGGAACCTTTCTGCATACCGGCTTGAAAGTGCCTTATTTTATCTGGTTCGGCAAAGACCGGGGAATAAAGGCTCAAGAACCACCCCGGAATATGGAGATTGCCATGATCATAGGATCAATTTTCTGTATCGGTTTGGGTATCTTTTATCAACCTCTTTATGCCCTGCTTCCTTACCCGGTTCATTTTGCTCCTTATACTGCCTATCATACCTGGGAAACCCTGCAGATCCTGCTCTTTACACAGTTAGGGTTTTTCCTGCTTTTGAAAAAACTCTGGTGTGAAAATACCATTAGTTTAGATACAGATTGGTTCCCCAGGAAAGGAGCAAAGGGCTTAATGTGGTTTAGCAATAAGCCGCTGGCAAATACAGAGACCAATTTTATCGGTGAAGTGTACGAATTTATTATTCAGAAACCAATAATGAAAGTTGCCCAGCTTATGCAAACGATAGATACAGTTATTGTTGATGGCACTGTCCATAATTTGGGCAGGTTTACCATAGCCTGGAGCAGGATGATTCTCCTGTTTCAGAGCGGCCAGATCCATCACTATGCAATGTTTATGACAGCGGGGGTAGTAGCGCTGATAGTAATGATCGTTAGGTTATTTTAGAGGGTCGGATTTTGGAAGGTATTTTGCTAAACGAACTTTCTTACCCGGTGTTGACAGTAATCACGTTCCTGCCATTGGCAGGGGCGCTGATGATTCTGCTGCTTAGAAACACCGCCCAGATCAAATGGCTGGCGCTGGCAACCACTATTGCTACATTTATTGCTTCCCTGCCTGTGTACAAATATTTTGATAAGACGACTCACCTGATGCAGTTTGTTGAAACCCACTCCTGGATTCCTGTTTGGAATATCAACTACCGGGTTGGAATCGATGGAATCAGTGTTCTATTCCTATTTTTGGCTGGATTATTAAGTATTCTGTGCGTCACTGTTTCCTGGAAGGCAATTCAGACCAAAACAAAAGAATTTTACATATCTCTTTTGGTAATGGAAACAGCCATGATGGGAATTTTTGTTTCTCTGAATGTCTTTCTTTTTTATCTATTCTGGGAACTCACCCTCATACCCATGTTTCTGCTGATTGGTGTATGGGGAGGCCCCAAACGGGTATATGCTGCTGTTAAATTTATCCTTTTTATGCTGGCTGGCAGCGTTTTTATGCTGGTAGGGATCATTGTACTTTACTATGCCGGTGGCAGGACATTTGATATAATAGAGCTTTCCAAGATTAGTTACCCTGCAGGATTACAATTTTGGCTGTTCCTCGCCTTTTTTGCCGCATTTGCGGTGAAGATGCCCATGTTCCCCATCCACACCTGGCTACCGGATGCCCATACAGAAGCTCCCACAGCAGGGAGTGTGCTCCTGGCGGGTATTCTGCTTAAGATGGGAGCATACGGTTTTCTGAGGTTTTCTTTCCCTATGTTTCCCCATGCAGTCCAGATGCTTTTTATTCCGCTGCTTATTCTGTCTGTGACTGCCATTATTTACGGGGCTTATGTCACGCTGATGCAGAATGATTTAAAAAGGTTGATCGCCTATTCCAGCGTCAGTCATATGGGCTTTATAACCCTGGGCATTTTTACATTGAACCAAGCTGGTATTGAAGGGGGTATTCTTCAGATGATCAATCATGGTGTGATTACCGGGGCTCTCTTCTTGTGTGTCGGCATGATCTATGAGAGAACCCACTCCAGGATGATAAAAGATTATGGAGGGCTTTTTAAGACTGTTCCTGTATTTACGGTATTTTTTGCAATTTTCACACTTGCTGCAATTGGGTTTCCAGGTATGAACGCCTTCGTAGGTGAGTTTCTTATTATCAGCGGCACCTTCAAAGCCAATATGGTCATTGCGGCTTTTTCCATCCTGGGAGTGATACTTGGTGCAATCTATATGGTTTGGTTGTATTACCGTGTTGCCCTGAATGAAATAAATTCCACTACCAAATCCCGTCTCTTCGATCTAGATCTAAGGGAAATTGCAACTCTTGTTCCTCTGGTTGTCCTTGTATTCCTAATAGGTCTTCAGCCAAATATCCTGTTAAGCTATATGCATGTATCAGTAGAGCATCTCCTTGAACAAGTCCACACAACTGTCGTCAGTGACACCAATCCATTGTATGACTCGGCAATTGG
>Ga0208057_1000136_pt1 | contig 24768 bp, 18 predicted proteins | sample DeeseametaMP1649_FD_184183 | JGI IMG/M metagenome (GOLD analysis project Ga0208057, IMG submission 184183) | Marine microbial communities from the Deep Pacific Ocean - MP1649 (SPAdes) | ecosystem: Environmental > Aquatic > Marine > Oceanic | place: North of Tokelau, South Pacific Ocean...
GTGATGTTGCTCTGCTTCCGAATGTTGAACCAGTGTTGGCTGCACAATTCTCTGGGAAATATCATTTCCTGTCTCTTTCTTTTGCTGCAAATCTATGGGCCTTTTCCTATGGCAGCGATTACATCATCAAGCGAAGAGCTGTATTTAATGATTATTTTTCAACATATGATCCCCAGGAAGCACTGGCTCTATCCCAGTTCAATCAAATTGCAATAACAGGCTTTGACGTGGGTAGTTATTCAGTTTCTGGAGGATTATATTATCCAATCATTGCCATTCAGGGCAACAATATATTCCGTGAACTTCTTTCTGAGGAGTCAAAACCAGTTGCCAGTATTAAATACACAACTGAAAGAACAGAAGCCCAGGTCATACTTTCTTCGATGAGACTCAAATCGAGCCATCCATCTGAAACCAATATTAAACTGATTAGAGCTGAAGAAATGGTCAACGAAGTCAGTATCACGCTGCAATCCACAGATTTGATAAACCAGTTGGAATCATTTGATTTGAATTCCCAGTACCTGAGAATAAATTATGTTCATGAATTATTCGAAGACATTCATTTTGGAGTCAGTGAAGTATATTTCGCGGGCCAGTACGACGAAAGATTATCCGGAGAAAACTATCAGTTGAAATTCGATCAACTGATTACATCCCTGAAACTCAAACAAGTCTTTGAAGATTACGTTTCTCTCAAATACAACCTTAACTATTTCATCAGAAACTACCATTCCCAAGCAGCTAACGATAATAATGAATCTTCTAATAAAAAAGCTTCATTTGCAGTCGCGATTGAATTTTTTCTCTAGCATCTGCAAAAAGTTTTTCTTACTTTCTGTTTTATTAATTACCGGACAGCAGGTTTACTGTATCAATATCTCCTCAGTCTATTTTTCTGCCTGCATGAGGGAGAATGGAGTTATCATCAGTGTTGACGAAAATAAGATTCAATTGTTGACCCTGGAAGGAGACATACGGAACATACCACGTTTCGACATCATCTACATCGCATACTATCCAATAGGAAATATCCGTATTCCTAAAAATATGGGAGCAAAAGATTCAATGGTTATTACTATCAAAACTTTGTATGAAGGGGAAGTGTTTGACCTGGTAAAAGGCTGGATGATTGATCACTCTGAAGATCAATTCTCTTTCCTTTCAACAACCGGGACGCCAACTGTAGTAGATACGGAAGATATCTGGGATATTGAGATTACTCATCTGAGCCAAAGTATTAATGCAGAACCATCACTTTCATCACCATATGAATTTGTTCATCCCTACCCTTTCATGGAGTGCAAAACAAAAACAGAGTACATTGGGGCTGACAATGAGTTGAAGCCCAGAATATATCCTCAATACCTGCTATCGGAACCTCTTCTGATCAAGAAAGAGCTGGACCGATTGAAGAAAGGCTATGACCGACTACAAAAATATGATGAAAATAAACGATTTTATCCTGTCCCAAAGCTTTTCGGTAATGACACATCTCTTGGAATGTGGGTCAACCTGGGCAGCCGTTATGGTTCATCCAGAAATAGAAACAATAGTTTTATTCCCTTCATCAGGAGTGAGCTGACAGAGGGACCCTTCGGATTTCAACGTGTACTCGTTACCGGAGTTGCCCCGATGAATTTCGGAATCCACGAAGAACCACAGTTTCAGGCTTCCTACCAAATGAAATCAAGCTATGTTCATTTTTCCATCATGGTGGATATTTCACGTTTTAATATCGGGCAGGAAAAATACAAATGGTCTCCTGATGAGATGGAATCTTATGATGATCGGGAAAACGAGATCCACTCAATTTCAGGAGGTTTTGATTACGGAGAATGGTCTGTAGATGTCTCAATTATGAATTCTGTCTATTATGCCATCAAGCATGATTCCCTATTCCATAAAGATGATATTGAAATGAGCAAGAATGGAATTTTTTACCATAACCGTTTTTTCCGGATAGAATTATTTCAGGGATTTGGCATTGATAAAAAACCAGAACCAGTTCCATTGGACGGGGCAGAAAACAAGTTTGAAGAAGCTGCGATTGAAGCTTATAACGAAAGTCTTCTTTCAATTCAGAATTTTAATACTAAATTAAATTTTTATAGATTAAATCTTGAATTATATAATTTTAAGTTTTTTTCACACACTTATTCTCTCATTCAAAAATCACTTCAATTCAAACGGGAGAATGCACCGGGAGAGAGTCAAGGAGAATTCCGTTATTCCAGTAAGTCCCTGACCAATGCGCTCTTCTTGGACTACTCCCTGGACGCAGAACTCAAGCTAAGAGGATATTTTTCACTGGAATCGAGTAATCGTAAATATTTTGAATCAGGCATCCTTGAAACTTCATCCAAAGCCTATCCTAAGGCCGGTTTGTCTGTGGCCTTTCTTTTTTGAATTAAGACGATACTAGTGGGCGCAGTGAAATAATCAACCACGCTTTTCAGCTTACATCTCCCACATTATCGGACCGCCTCTTCGATTTGGTGGAGAAGTCATGAACTCAGCCATCCCGCCCAAAATACCCTGGATCGTTTCTGTTGCAGCAACAGCACTTTCCTCACTGTCGTAACGTGCAATGATGACAGATTGACCTTCGCCCACTTCAACGACATGTACCGTTTGAAGGCCATTAACAGCCTGAATTTTTTCCCTTTGACTATCAGTAAAGTCCAAAAACTCATCGCGTCGGCTTGGATCAAAATTGATGTCTGTTATTCTGTAACTCATAATCAGCTCTTCTTGAATAAGGTTTGCCCGTAAACCTTAATTACAAAAATACTCTCATGATGTTGATTAACTCGGACTTGCTGACATCATGCGACTGGAATTATAGAAAAGCAATACTAATAGGAAATTGAAAAAAGGTCAATAAATAAAAAGTGAAGGACATTAACGAGTCGCATGAAAGATGTCCGACTATTGGGTAAACAAGAATCAGTGACCCGAATCGTTCAGGAAGAAATTAGCCCAGAATATGAATGTCTCCCGAAATCTCCAGACTGTATGTGCCAAAGGTCTGCGTAAGTTCCGTTTATTAAAATCAGTTCATCGTGATGTCCTTCTTCTGCAACCTGACCGTCACGCATCACAAGTATTCGGTCTGCATGTCTGATTGTAGAAAGCCTATGTGCAATAACCAGCGCTGTTTTTCCCTTGGTGATTCCTGCAAGATTAGCTTGAATTGCCCGCTCGGTTTCCGTATCAACAGAACTCGTCGCCTCGTCAAATATCATCACAGGTGAGTTTTTAAGCACTGCACGGGCAATACTGAGACGTTGACGCTGTCCTCCTGAAAGGAGGATCCCCCGTTCTCCGACAATAGTCTGATAGCCTTCCGGAAGTGTCTGTACAAAATCGTGGAGTTGCGCTGACCGTGAAGCAGCTTCAACTTCTTGAAGGTCCAGTTTTTCCGGACCGTAAGCGATATTTTCAGCAATAGTTCCGTGAAAAAGATAGACTTCCTGACTTACAAGTGCAATTTGTTTACGGAGTTCTGACAGTTCCAATTCCCGCAGGTCAATTCCATCAAGCAGTACCTGTCCTTCTGTGGGATCGTAAAGCCTCAAAAGCAGCTTAATTAAGGTGGATTTTCCGGCACCGGTGACTCCGGCAATGCCAATCATTTCACCTGGATTTACAGTTAAATTAAAGCCCTTTAAAACGTCACCGCCCCGCTTATAGCAAAAACCCACATTGCTGAGCTCAATTATGCCCTTAACAGGATGCGGAAGTATCTTAGGCCTTACAGGACTTACTATTTTACTGGGTGTATGGAGCAGACCGAATGTACGCCGTGCGCTGGCCTTGGCACGTTCATACTCATCAAGCGTCACTCCCATCCTGGTTAACGGCCAGAGCATTCGCTGAATCATCATAGAAAAGAAAACCAGTTCGCCAACTGTCAGCAATCCTTTGTCTTCCAACACCCAGTAACTCCCCAGTAAAAGTACACCGCCAAAACCAATTGCAATCGCCATACGAATAAGCGGTACATAAAGCGCACTGAGCTTGATCGCCTCGTAGTTTGCCTGTTTATATTGATGTGAAGCATCAGCCACACGTGCGGATTCAAATTTTTCTGCAGTGAAACTCTTGATTACAAGAATACCTGCAATATTATTCTCAAGACGGCTACTGAGCGCACCGACTGCTTCTCGAACCTTCCGGTAGCGTGGAGATATTAAGCGCTGGTAAATCAGGCTTCCACAAAGTACAAAAGGCAGAGGCAATAACCCCACCATGGCCAATTCCCATGAAACTCCTAACATTACACTGCCGGCAAAAATGAAAAGTACAAGCAATTGCAGGATTTCGTTAAAGCCGATGTTAAGGAAACGCTCAATCTGGTTCACATCATCGTTCAGCATCGCCATCGTCTCCCCCATTCGGTGGTTCTCGAAAAACTCAATCTCACGCGTCTGCAAGTGATTATAGGCGTCTGTACGCAACTGATGCTGTACACGCTGGGCAAGATTCATGAATCCGTACTGATAAGCCCACTGGAAAAGACTTTCGAAGAAAAAAATTACTACACCCAACACTGCCAGGAATACCGCCAACCTCCAGGGGTCTATAGTTCCGAGTAAATTCGCAATCCACTCCGGAGGCTCACGCCTGACGGAGTCAATCACCCAGCCCACCAGTACTGGCGGCATCAGGTCAAGAACCTTATTCAATATACTGGAAAAACAGGACCACGAAAAAAACCGCCAATGCGGACGCAGATAACGGAAAAGATTCCACATAGGAACGGCAGTTTTAACCGAAACAGGCAATGATTCTGTCATTTAAGCAAAATTATATATTTTTAATTATATTGAGAGCGCGAATTAAGCACTCTATGTGACACTTTGTGGAGAGAGCCAAAAACAAATCTGATGAAATACCTAAAAATACATACGTGAGTTATAGCTAAACTATTCCAGTAAATCAAGCAAATACACTTTAATTTATAAGATTAAATTATTATCTTCCCCCAAAACTTCAGCAATAATTTACCTTGGTATTGGCAGAATTTTGAACATTGATAATTATTAGGCGAGAGGTGCTAATCTAGTCACACCATTGGCAGGATTACAGGAAATAATTTTCGGATTCAAACTTGATTTTTTTCGGTAGCAGTCCTTAACCGAGTTATAAAATTTTATTTCAAGTTCTGTTTTAACAATTGCAACAGCACAGCCTCCAAAGCCCGCACCTGTCATTCTTGCCCCCAGACATCCTGGAGCAGAGAGAGCGCATTCCACCATTGTATTCAAAGCGAAATTGGACACTTCAAAGTTATCACGCAAACTAGCATGTGACTGCTGCATCAGTTGACCAAGTAATTTGAGATCATTGCTGCGCATTGCTCCTACAGCATGTTTGACACGCTGATTTTCGCTGATGACATGTCCAGCCCGGCGATAGAGTAAAGGACTTAGCTTTGACGATTGAGCTTGAAGTTCTGTAAGAGACACTTCTCTCAGGATAGATTTTCCCAAGATTTCGGCAGCTTGAAGGCATTGACTGTGTCGTTCGTTATAAAGTGAGTCAACCAGGCCACGTCGTGTCATAGTATCGAGAATCATGACTCGTATTCCTTCCGGCAGTTTTACCGGTTTCATTTCCAAATTACGGCAATCGATAAAAAGCGCATGTCCAGCAACACCACATGCGGAAATCAGTTGATCCATAATACCGCAGCTAATTCCAACCCACTCAGTTTCTGCCTGCTGTGCCATTTTTGCCGCAATTTGGGGCTGCCACGATTTTCCGGAAGCTTCTGCAAAAGCTCTGAGACAGGCCATCTCAAGTGCTGCGGAAGAGGAAAGTCCAGCTCCCTGTGGAATATCTCCCATCATCACTCCTTCCCAACCAGTTAGTTTCCATCCTGCCTCCTGCAGGACCTTGGTGATCCCCTTAAGGTACTCCTGCCAGCCTTTTTCTTGTTTTTGCGGTTCCGAAAGATCAAGTTCCGCGGTTTCAGCAAAATCCAGAGAATGCAGTACAACACGTTGGTCCGGGCGAGGACGAAGGGCGATCCAAACAGCATGTTCAAGTGCAACAGGCAAAACAAACCCTCCACTGTAATCAGTATGTTCACCAATCAAATTGACTCTTCCTGGTGCCCGAATCACATGCTCTGGAGCAGAACCAAAACGTTCTTCAAAAGCTAGTTGGACTTGAATGGCCATTTTACTCATAGAGGAGTACGCTTAAGATAATGCTGAGTCGAACATTCACGGAGGCGTCCGGCCGCTTGTTCTGGAGTCAAATCACGTTGTGCTTCAGCAAGCATTTCGTAACCTACCATGAATTTTCGGATACTGGCTGAACGCAATAACGGAGGAAAGATGTGCGCGTGTAGCGTCCATGACTCCTTTGAGAGCGATGAAAAAGGAGTACCGTGCCATCCCATCGAATAAGGGAAACTGGTTTTAAAAAGATTGTCGTATCGCGTCAGTAGATTCTTCAGCAATTCTGCCAGCGCAGACTGCTCAACTCCGGTAATACCTGAAAAACAAGCCACCTGTCGTTTTGGTAAAATAAGTGTTTCGAAAGGCCAAACTGCCCACCAGGGAACTACTGCCAGCCAGTGTTCATTTATTTCAACCAATCTCTCCCGGCTTCTTATTTCATGTTCAAGGTAATCAGCTAAAAGTTGAGTTCCATGAGTTTGGAAGTAATCACGTTGTTGTCTATCTTCTTTACAGATCTCGTTGGGCAGAAAATTACCAGCCCATATTTGACCGTGTGGATGGGGATTGGAGCACCCCATCATTTCTCCCTTGTTTTCAAAAATCTGTACCCATTTGAAGATTCCTCCCAATTCTTTAACCTGTTCCACCCATACCCCCACCACTCCTTCCACTGCATCCAACTCCAATTCCGGAAGCGTCAGGTCATGCCTTTCCGAAAAACAAAGCACGCGGCAAATGCCAGAAACTGATTGAACTTGTAAAAGTGGTGATTCGGATTCACTGAATTCTATATCAGGCAGCAAAGCCGGAAAATCATTGGCGAAAACAAAAATCCCTTTGTAGTCAGGATTTTGTTTTCCCTCTGCCCGTGAGTTTCCTGGACAGAGGTAACACTGCGGATCATAACTGGTGCGTTGTTTACCTTCCGGAGAATGTACGCTCCCATTCCAGGGCCTCTTGGTACGCTGCGGAGAAACCAGTACCCATTCGCCGCTGAGGATGTTCTTCCTACGATGAGGATCTTCAAGAAATGTCATGCTGTAATCTGCAGAAATCATTGGTTTTAAGGAGTGGACTCTCCTGGATGAAAAATATACTACAAAAGAATAGAACTAATTCTCGAGGAGTCTCATATTTAGCTCAGCAATCACATCGGATCATATGTGTTTCCAAAGGAATGAAAGCATTTGAGTAAGAACTTTGCAATTAATAAATTAAGACAAATTGTAGACAAGGTTAATACAGTTGAAATGAACTACTACGGCTATAATTCTTTACCAGCAGGTTTTCAAGACCCCAAGTGTGTGGTCAATTTCAGCAATGGTATTGTAATGCACCGGACCTATTCTAACAACACCTCCTGATTTTTCCAGATCCATTTGACGAATTGCTTCCAGAGCATAGTTGTGTCCGTGCCAGGTGAAAATATTTTCTTCAGCCAATTTCTGCGCAATCTCTTCCGGATTTTGATTTTTGACCGTAAATGAAACAGTTGGAACACGTCGGGAGAATTCATTTTGATTGCTGATTCCCTTTACATCTACTCCAGGCAAGTTTTGCAGACCGGAAATCAGTCTTTTGCTTAGAGTCTGTTCATAGTCTTGAACAGCTAGCATTGCGGCGTGTAAATATTTTCGGCGACCACTGAAGTCAGGGAAATTCGCCTGAAATTCTGTCGCCATCGTTTTGCCGATCCACTCCAGATATTCCAGTACGCCCAATGTGCCTGCCTGGCCTTCATGCAACTGGGTTCCAGTTTCAAATTTTCCTGGTGCAGTATTGTCTGCAGGCCTTACTTTATAGGCCTCCAGTGAAGAGAGCAGTTCTGCTTTCCCCCACAAAACCCCCTGGTGCGGACCGAAAAATTTATAGGGTGAACAGACTAGAAAATCACAACCGATATACTGAACGTCAGTAGGCCCGTGAGGTACGTACTGTACTGCATCTACAAAAACCAGAGTGTCGGACTGATGGGCCAGTTTTGTGATTGTTTTCACGTCATTAATTGTGCCCAGACAATTGCTGGCATAGTTGATTGCCGCCAGTTTTACTGCACCGTCCTTGAGTAAAGCTGCGGCTTCGTCAAGATCATATTCATATGATTTCAAATCAAAATTCAGCCACCTGACTTTTAAACCCAGATCCTCAGCCAGATGCAGCCATGGACCAACATTGCCGTCATGATCCATTCTGGTCAGCAATATAGTGTCTCCGCGTTTGAAAAGACGCCCAATAGACCTTGAAACTGCAAAGGTCAAGCTTGTCATATTCGCACCAAACACAATTTCATCCGCAAATTTTGCATTCAGCAAATCCGCCATTGCCCGATGTGCTTCTTCCAGCACCAAATCTGACTCAATCGAAGTCCGGAACGGACCTCCATGGTTCGCATTGGTGTGAATCAGATATCGTTCCATGCGCTCCAGAACTTGTCGCGGAACTTGTGTTCCTCCCGGATTATCGAGGTAAACCCTCGCTTTACCCTCATCTGTTATGGCCAGTGCCGGAAACTGTTCTCGAATTATGTTTATGTTTATTGCCATGATTTTTGCTTGGTAAATTTAATATTTTTGTGAGTTTCATGAATACTTGATTCCAGGTCTACGCATCTTTACGGCTGGAATAACAATTGTTATAAAAATAGGACTCAAGGACTTATTAAGGCTGCATCAATAACGATCCGGAGCTTCTTCGGGTAATATTCCTTTTGGCCTGAATCTCAGCACCAGCACCAGAATAAGGCCCATCAGCACCATTCTCATTTGTGGTGCAACTTCCCGCAGATGCTGTCTCAAAGGATTGGATTCATCAAGAAAAACATTTATATGACTCACCAGCCAAAGCGCTGAAGGCTCTGCTTCTATCCAGACAAACCAGGTAATGAATGCACCAATGATTGCGCCTAAATTATTCCCGCTGCCGCCGATAATCACCATAACCCAAATTAGAAAGGTGAAACGCAGGGGTATATAGCTGCCCGGAGTGAACTGTCCATCAAGTGTGGTCAGCATTGCACCGGATATTCCGATTACTGCAGAACCGATGATAAAAACCTGTCGATGCCTGCTGGTTACGTCTTTCCCCATTGCAGCAGCAGCGGTTTCATTGTCACGAATGGCACGCATCATTCGACCCCAGGGCGAATTCAGGGCACGCGTGGCCAGACCCAAAATAATCAGTACTACCGCAAGAAACAATGCTGAATAGCAAAGTTTCACAAACACTCCTGCGCTTAACTGCATTGCCTCGTGCATTACGTTTGCACTGAGAGATTTGCCGTCTTCAGCAGTTCCGTAAAACCAATGCACGAGCTTAATAAACCATTCTGCCTGCTGAAGATCCACCTCATAAGGCACAGGACGTTTCAGTCCGGTCACGTTCTTTACACCACGGGACAGCCAATCCTCGTTTTTGAGGATTGAAATCATTATTTCTGAAATGCCGAGTGTCGCAATTGCAAAATAATCAGAGCGCAGTCCAAGTGCAATTCTTCCAATGAGCCAGGCTAAACCCGCTGCAGCCAGTCCACCTGCAAACCATGAAAGAATAATCGGCAGCCCCATTCCTCCCAAAAAACCTGTTTTTGCAGGATCAACAGCTTCAATTGCTGCAGTACCCTGTTCATAGAAAAACCGCATGAAGAGATAACCTGTCAGCACCACTGCAGTCATTCTCCATGACCTTATTTTGCCTTTAGCTGTTTTTTTCCATACAAGTACCCCTGCAACTATTGTCAGCAGCAATGAAATCAGTGCCGCAAAAAGTGAAGTACCACCGACAGACCAGGCTTTTGAGACCGGTGCATACGAAATAAGCAATGCCGTCAGACCTCCGATTGCAGTAGAAGCCATAACTCCGGCATTAAACAAGCCTGCAAAACCCCACTGCATGTTGAGACCCATTGACATTACTGCTGAAATCAGGCATAGATTAACTATGGCAAGTGCAACGTTCCATGATTGTCCAAAACCCACAATTGCAATCATCAGGGCCATAATGGAAAAGCTGATTACGGCACGTCTGTTATTACTCACAGCACTCTCCCGCGTAATATTCCAGTCGGTCGTACCAGAAGCACAAGCACCAGAATGAAAAAAGATACCGCAAATTTGTATTCGGTAGTTAATAATTGTGCCAGTCCATCAGGCACAAAATCCCCTGGCGCAAGGTATTTAATAAACTTTTTAAAGGCATAGGTTGCAGTAATTTCAGAAAAAGCCACAATGTATCCGCCAAGAATTGCTCCCAGTGGCTGCCCTATTCCCCCGACTATAGCTGCCGCAAAAATGGGCAGTAGCAAATGAAAATAGACCATTGGTTTAAAACTTTTATCGAGCCCATAAAGAACTCCGGCTAACGTTGCCAGACTTGCGGCAATAATCCAGGTCACCAGTACAACCCGTTCCGGATTGATTCCGGAAAGCAATGCGAGGTCTTCGTTATCAGAAAAAGCCCGCATGGCTTTACCCGTACGTGTCCGCTGCAAAAACCAGAATAGTGCCAGTACTGCGATTACCGCCAATACAAAGGTCAAAACTTGAGTTTGCTTTAGAGCCAGACCTTCACTCAATCCAGTCATTTTTTTGAAGACACCGGCTTTGATTAAAAATTTTTGACCGTCCCGGAAGATAATTTCGTCTGTACCAATCAGGATCCGGACCAAGCCGTTCAGCATAAACATCACACCGACGGATGCCACCACAAAAGTCACCGGTCGGCTTTTATGAATACGGTAAAAACTGAAAATTGAACGGTCAATTGCAACTGCAAGCAGTGCCGTGATGAGAATGGCAAAAGGCAGGGCAAGCAGTGCAGTTGGGAAAACTCCGCTTGAAATACCCATTGATTGGAACCACCAGGTAATGAAAATGGTGGCCATGCAGCCAAAGGCCATCATCTCACCGTGAGCGAAATTCGCAAAACGCAAAATACCGAAAACAAGTGTGACCCCAACTGCTCCAAGCGCCAATTGAGAACCATAGGATATTGCAGGTATCAAAACATAATTTGAAATCAACACAAGTGCATTTAACAAGTCAGTCGAATATTCCAACTATTATCCTCCCAAAAATGATTTCCGGACCTCTTCATTGGCCAGCAAAGCCTCTCCGGTGTCAGTAAATCGATTTTCACCTGTAACCAGAACAAACCCACGATCGGCAATATTCAAAGCTTGACGGGCATTTTGCTCTACCATCAGAATCGCGATTCCGGTACGCTTGATTTCAATAATGCGGTCAAAGAGTTCATCCATCACAATTGGCGAAACTCCGGCAGTAGGCTCATCCAGCATCAAAACGGTAGGCTTTGTCATCAGAGCGCGTCCGACAGCAACCTGCTGTCGCTGCCCTCCAGAAAGTTCTCCGGCAATTTGCCTGCGTTTGGTTTTCAATACGGGAAATAATTCAAAAACCTGTTCCATAGTTTCTGTGATGTCATCCCGTCGCAGATAAGCGCCCATTTCCAGGTTTTCCTCAACAGTCATCGTAACAAATACATTTTGGTTTTGCGGCACAAATGCCATGCCTTTAGCTACTCTTTGCTGTGGAGACAGGGCAGAAATGTCCTGATCATCGAGCAATACACGTCCTTCACGCAGATCAAGCATACCCAGCAAAGCTTTCATAGCAGTTGATTTTCCGGCACCGTTAGGGCCGACTACTACCACAATCTCTCCCTGGTCAACTGAAACAGTACATTCCCTGATGATATCCGGTCCGCCATATCCACCGGTTAATTTTTCTCCAGTCAAATAACTCATCCGGCCAGTACCTCACCCTTGTTTTTGAGCCCGGTTCCCAAATAAGCTTCTATGACGTCCTCATTGGACTTAATTTCATCTGCACTACCCTGAGCCAGTATTTTACCTTCCGCCATCACCACGACAGGATCACAGAGCCTGCTGATGAAATCCATATCATGTTCAATCATACAAAAAGTATATCCACGGTCACGGTTCATACTCAGAATTGCATCTCCAATTTCTCTGAGCAGTGTCCGGTTAACACCTGCACCGACTTCATCCAGCACAACAACTTTTGGCTCAACCATCATGGTCCGCCCAAGTTCAAGCAGTTTTTTCTGACCACCGGAAAGGTTTCCAGCCAGTTCAGCAGTCATATGCTTCATATTCAGGAAGGAAATTACATCCTCAGCTTTTTTCCTGATTTCAGTTTCCTGACGTACTACCTCTTTCCTGCGAAACCAGGCCCCAAGCAAAGATTCACCTGTCTGCATTGGTGGAACAAGCATCAGATTATCTAAAACGCTGAGAGTGTGGAATTCATGGGCAATCTGAAAGGTACGAAGAAGTCCCTTGGAAAACAATTCATGAGGCTTAAGACCGGTCACATCCTCACCATCTAAAAAAATACTGCCTTTGCTAGGAGCAATATTTCCGGCAATCAAATTAAAAAGGGTAGTTTTTCCAGCACCGTTTGGGCCGATCAAGCCGGTAATGGATCCCCGCTCAATCTTCATATCAACACCGTCAACAGCAGCTACACCGCCAAAGTGCTTAACAACATTTTGTACTAAAATCATGACAAATCTAAACTAAGCTTTACTTTCACAGACCACCCAATTCTGCAAATAAAATACTATAATGTCAAATTGAATCAAAGTTTAGTTTTGTATAATTTCAAATCAATCTACGGCTAATATAATCCACAATAAACTTGTCTTATTTTTGCGTTACATGACATAATCTAGCACCACTTGATGGCAGGGTAGCTCAGTTGGTGAGAGCGCTGGATTCATAACCCAGAGGTCGGCAGTTCAAATCTGCCTCCTGCTACCAGTGTTAAGATAGTTTTATCGACCCAGCAATTGGGGGATAAACAGTAGATCCTCATAGATATCCATGGTTCCGTGTTCTGGTTATGCTTCTAGATTTTCATTATTCTTCCTTATCCAGCAACTCAATATCCAAGACCACTTCCTGATTTCCTGAAAACAATATAATCGCCGCTGACTTTTCTTAATAAGTTGATATTTTTAAATTTTACAAACATTTACTCAGATGTAATAAGAGAAACCTTTATACTTGCAAATGAAATTTTCATCTATCTTCCAGACAAACTTCCCTTTTAGTCCTTTACGTTTTCCTTTTTTTTATGGGTGGTGCATTGTTATCTTCACAACCCTGGGTATGATTGCTAGCATACCCGGACAGACAATGGGTGTTGGAGTTTACACAGATTTTCTCATACAAAACAGTCACCTAACTCGTATGCAAATCAGCATGGCCTATATGACTGGAACTATATTAAGCAGTCTGCTTCTTCCCCTTGCAGGACGCTATTATGACCTTGTTGGTGGACGGATAATGATTGTTTTTGCAGGAATTGGAATGGGAATTTCGCTGCTTTTGTTTGCTGAGTCATTAACCATCATTCACCTCGTACATTCATTGCTTCCAAACATTTCAATATTAACAAGCGAACTTCTAGTGATCACTGTGATTTTTCTTTTACTGAGACAATTTGGACAGGGAATCATGGCCATGGTTAGCCGTAATACCTTGGCTAAATGGTTTGAACGCAGACGAGGCATGGTCAGTGGTATCAGTGGCATCTTTGTAGCCTTCAGCTTTTCTGGTGCACCGCTTTTCATGAATATTATTATTGAAGATTACGGTTATTCTGGCAGTATGATACTCATGGCCATTATTTTCGGATTCGGCATGGCCTTTATAGGCTGGTTGTTTTTTCGTGACAAACCGGAAGATTGTGGACTGCTCATGGATGGGGATAAAATAACATCTCTGGACACAACAAACTTGTTTTCCGAACCAGAAATAACACTTAAAGAGGCGTTAAGAACCTACAATTTCTGGATATTCTGCCTTGGTTTATGCTCTGCGGCTGTGATAGTCACCGGTCTTACCTTTCATATCAGTTCAATAGGAGCACTTGCCGGACTGTCAAGAATGGAAGCCTATGGATTATTTCTTCCTATGTCTGTAATCAGTGTGATAAGCCACTTTATTGCAGGCTGGGCCAGTGACAGAATGCCTCTTAAGTATCTTCTTATGATTCTGCTTGCCGGGCTTGCTGTAGGCAGTCTTGGAATACTAAATTTGGAATCGTTCTGGTTCAGACTCATGTTAATTATTGGTTTTGGAGTGCAGGGAGGAATTTGGGGCTGCCTGACCATCGTTGCCTGGCCGCGATTCTATGGACGCAAGCACCTTGGGGCAATCAGTGGAGCATTTATGGGGGCTCAAGTTTTCGCCAGTGCGATTGGGCCGCCTGTATTTGGTTTGTCGGAAAGCTTAAATGGTGACTATTCTTCAGCCGCCTGGATTTCAGTAGCCTTAAATTTGCTGTTGCTGCTTGGAACTGTACGGGCTGTCAGCTACTATCGTCCATTGCCTTAACCATATTTTTATTTGCTCAAGCTGAACACCATAACAATTCGTTGGATCATACTAAATTCTATTTATAAGGTCGGTAAACATACAGTCACATTTAAATTCACAGTTCCTTAAATGTTGTTGAACAAATTATCCGGAAAGACCTTAACACTCTTCAAAGTCTGTAATTAATTTCCGCAAGTCTGATTTTCAAAACTGACTTTGTTTTTGGTCAGAATTCTTCTTTTCTCGCCTCGGGGCTGCCTTAATCAGCTTGGACAATAATATCAAATCGTTTTTCAATTCTTTAATTGATGGTCGTACTTTCGGTTTAGTTTTGTTTTCATCATCTTTATTATTAGTTGTTATATCTGAAGCATATACCCCATCATCTGTTGAAGAAACCCCGGAAAGGTACTTTTTAAAACTCTGAATAACAACAACTTGATTTTTAGCCTTTTCAGGTACAGGCATCGATTGATTACTGAAAATTTCTTCCTGCTCTTCAGCCGGTTCAGTTGACAAAAATCCAGGCAGATTTGTGCTTTCTGCCGCCTCTTCTGAAGGCTCTTCGGCCTTATTATCAACAGATTCTTCTTCTAACATTTGTTCATCAACATTTAATGTTGGAACATCTTCAAGAGCAGATATCACATTTATTTCATCTTGATTTGGCTCATTTGACATTATTTCAGACTCATCATTTACTTCTTTTGCCTCTCCATCCCGGTTGGCTGCCGAAACATCAATTAAATCCTCATTTAACTCTTCAACTTTTGGCTCTGAGGCCACATCTCCTGTAAAACCTGATACCTCTGCAGGTGTTGAAGAATTTTCCGGAACATCTTCCGGTTGAGTTTTTAATGCTTCAGTCTGTTTGAAAAATTCAGTAAAAGCGTTATATGACTGAGATGATTTTTCTTTGACAGGTGCTGAAACATGACTGTATTCCTGACTTTCTTTTTCACGAACTTTTACAATATTTTCAGTTGACTCATTCGAACCTTGAAAATAAATTTCCACTTCTTCTTCAACAATCTCTTTTGACTCTTCTTCTGCATCAATAGACTCTTCTTCTGCATCAAACTCAGTCACTTTTTCAATGTATTCTGGAGAAATGTAATCTGGAGAATAATCTTCTTCTTGCTCTGCTTCATGTGACTTTGAAAACACATTCTCGTGTAAACCAACCTCTTGCTCTGCTACTTGCACAAACTCAGTTAGCTCTTCTTCTTCAGGAATATCAGTTTCAGGATTTTCTTTTTCAAGAGGTTCTGCATAGGTTGTCTCACGGATAAAATCTTTTAACTGTTCCTCTTCTGAATGTTCTGTATCCACGTCTTCTACCGGACAATCAGTTTCCTGAACTTCTTCTGCGAGAAGTTCTGCATTTACTGTTTCACTAACATAATTTTCTTCTTCAGTTGCATTTGATAAGTTATGCTCTCCATCAGCAATTATATTTTCCGAATTTGTCCGTGATTCATCAAGCAGATGAGCATAACGCTGTGTCATTAGAGGCGATTTCTGCGTTAACAGAGACTGCAGGGTTTCAAGATCCACCTTTCCACTGGATACCAGCATGGAGGCATATACATGTCTCAGACCCTGTAAAATACGAAAATCATCCGGCAGTCCAGCTTTTTTCCTGATCCTCAGCAATGGTCGTTTGCAATCAGTGCGTTTTTTACCACCACGTCCGGGAAAGACAAACTTGCTGCCGTTTTCAGTGTGAGCGTGTTCAACCAGTACCTTTTCAGCCATCTCATTCAAAGGAATTGTCGGTTGGTCTCCTTTTTTGTCGGATTTGACGGTGATGGTTTTGTTGTAAAAGTCAATATCACCCCAGTTTAGATTAAACAGTTCACCACGCCTCATTCCGGTATAGAGCGCAAGACGTACCAGATTACTGACTTGAATATCCGATTCTTCTTCCAATACCTGCATCAATTTCTGCAATTGAGCATTAGTCAATTCCTCGGTTTTATAATTTTCAACCTTGGGCATCTGAATCTTAAAACTCAGTCCGGAGCACAAATTATTTTTGGCCGCAAAGTTTGCAAGACGCCTTAGCAGTTCAAGGACGTGACGGATAGTGGCCGGTTTTAGTTCTCTGTTTTGGAGATTGTGCTTAAATCTCTCTATATCGTCCTGAGTGACACATGAAGGGGTAATATTCGCAAATTCCTTTTCAAGGTAGTTCTTGAAGCGGTAAATGTCATTTGCACGGCCTTTGAGCTTGTTTCGTAAACGCAAATACTCAGAAAATATTTTAGAAAACGTCCAGTCCTGCTGCGAAAGCAAATCTGAATTTGACTGCAGTTCGTTTCCTGCAGCACTAGTTCCTGACATCCTTTCAGTCCTCAATTGGTAGGCTTTTTCCGCATTCCAACCCTGATTGCTGCGTCCGGCCTTTTCTTCAACACTTTTTCCATTACGTTTGTAACGGATAAAAAATGATTGATCCTGATTTGCAAGCTTAACAAAATACACTCCACTATACTCTGTACTGACCCTTATTTGTCTTGGCATAATAGTCTCCGATTATAAATATCCTCACAGTCACGAGTTTTGTCGTGTCATCCAAAACATATGAGACTGATATTGTACGATATCAGCACTTTAGCAAATCTTTCACTTCGGTCGAAATGACAAACAGCAGTACACAATATCAGTATCTTACGATAACTCATGACTAACGAGTAATAATTGCAGTTAGCAAAAATTTATCCCCCAACGTTTAAAGGTTGAAAACAGAAAAATTATAAATATTAAAAGAACTCATTTAAACTGTGTTTCTTAAACAAATTACTAAAATTAAAGATTATTTTTAAATAACTATGCATAATTCGTGTCAAACATATCCGCAATTATTTAACCCCGCAGTCTAAAAATTATTATTGGATTATATTTAGTATTATCAATGTGTTATAAAAATTTATTAAATTACTAAATTATTTTTATTTTATGCCATATTTCAACTGAAAAGATCTGATTTATTTTTCTGTCTTTATATTTACGACAGTTGAGTTTATCGTGTCTTACTGACTTTTGAATTTCACAAACTAATATTTAATCAGATGGAGGGAAAACAAATGAGTAAACCAATTTCAATTCTGGGAATTTTTGTGGCAGACCTGACGTTTCGTACTGACCGTATGCCTCTCAAAGGGGAAACCTTTATCGGAAATTCATTCAAACTAGGTCCTGGCGGAAAGGGGTCAAATCAGGCTGTAGCAACTCGTAGAGCCGGTGCTGATACAATCTTCATCACCAAGATTGGAAAAGATACATTTGGTGAAATGGCAATGAAACTCTATGCCGATGAAGGTATCAATGCAGAATATGTCTGGGAAATTCCAGACATGGCGACAGGCGCCGCTTCAATTGTGGTCAATGAAGAAACCAGTGATAATGTGATTATAGTCGTTCCCGGAGCCGCTGATGCCATGGTTCCGGATGATTTGGATGCCGCTGAAGCTGGAATTGCAAAGTGTTCTTTTTTCCTGGCCTCGCTTGAAGTACCGATTCCTGTCATGCAGCGCGGTTTGGAAGTAGCAAAAAGAAACGGAGTGCCCACAATCTTAAATCCTGCACCAGCAGCAATACTACCGGATGACGTCTATGGACTCACTGATTATTTTACTCCAAACGAAACTGAAGCAGCCATGCTGGCCGGAATACCTGTTGAATCAGTAGATGATGCTCAAAAAGCTGCAAAAATATTTATGGAACGAGGAGTTAAAACCGCAGTAATCACACTGGGTGAACTTGGAGTTTATGTACGTAATTCTGAAATCAGTCAGCACGTACCTGCTTTTGACATGGGAGAAAATGTAATTGAAACGACTGGAGCAGGAGATGCCTTTAACGGCGGCTTTGCCCATGCCCTGGCAGAAGGAATGCCACTGTTAGAAGCAGTACGCTTTGGTTCTGCAACTGCTGCCATTTCCGTGACACGCCTTGGAACTGCTCCGTCTATGCCTTTTAACAATGAAATCCTGGACTTACTCAATAAATAAAAGGAGAAATTATGCGTTATCAAGTCAAACTTACAAAATCAGAGGAAGGTGTTGCTGTTTCATGTCCTGGATTACCAGGATGTTGGTCACAGGGTGCAACAGAAGAAGAAGATTTGGAAAACATTCAGGATGCTATTGTGGACTATTTATCAGTAGTTGATGAACTTACTCAAGAAAGTGAAACACGTTACGTGGAAGTTGCGAGAGATGCCAAAACTTTCGGGAGTATCTCACAAAAGAGCGATTAAAGCCGTGGAAAAAGCAGGGTTTTCGTGTAGTGAGACAATGAAAACATGTAACGATGACAAATGGAGAACGAATTTTGATCATTCCGCGGGCAAATCCTACCAACGCCTTTACTATGGCTGGAATTGTGAAGGATGCAGGCTTAACCATTGAAGAGTTTAAAAAACAAATTTAAGGATTATTTTGACCGATTACAAACACACGAGAAATCCCGGTATAGCGTTTAATTCAGACTGGCTGGACAGTATTCAGATGAACAGAAGTGCAATCGAACGCCGTTGTGCAACCTTGACGAAACGTCGCAGCATCAAAAAAGAATGGCAGGCCGCGTGGCTGCTGAAAAGTTTACGCTGCATGGACCTCACCACTCTTTCCAGTGATGACACACCTGATCGTGTAAACCGTCTTTGCGCCAAAGCGCGTCAACCGCTGCGTCCGGAACTGATTGAAAATTTATGTCTAAACGGACTTAAACCGCGTGTAGGAGCAGTCTGTGTTTATCATGCTTATGTGGAAACTGCAGTAAATGCCCTGAAAAATTCCGGTATACCGGTTGCCGCAGTTTCGACAGGATTTCCACATGGACTTAATTCCATGCCCCGACGCATTGAAGAAATCAAAGATTCTGTAGCTGCCGGGGCTGAAGAAATTGACATTGTAATTACCCGATCACATGTGTTTGCAGGAGATTGGCAAGCTCTTTACAATGAAATTTCTGCATTCCGCAAGGCATGCGGGGAATCACATTTGAAAACTATTTTGGGAACCGGTGAACTCGGAAACTTCCGTAATGTAGCCAAAGCAAGTTTAGTTTGCATGATGGCTGGAGCTGACTTCATCAAGACCTCCACTGGGAAAGAAAGTATCAATGCTACTCTTCCAGTGAGTTTGGTGATGATTCGTATGATTCGCGAATATCTGGAAATCACCGGATCATACGTTGGATTCAAGCCTGCGGGGGGTATCCGCAATGCCAAACAATCATTGGAGTGGCTAATTTTAATGAAGGAAGAACTTGGGAATAAATGGCTGGAACCGGATCTATTTCGTTTTGGTGCCAGCGGTTTACTGACTGATATTGAACGGCAGCTTGAGCATTTCGTTACCGGACGTTATTCTGCGGCACATAGACAGCCCACAGCTTGAACTGACAATGTAGTGCAAAATATTTTTGAAGGATTAGCATGATAAGCAGGTTTGTTTTGATAATTTACTCGTTACAAGGTGGAACCCCGGAACGATGAATTAAAAATATTATAAAATTCAGTGTTTTATAAAAAACCAAGCAACCCAATGAAGGTATGTCATGACTGGTGAATTAAAACAAGAAGATTTGGAGCAAGTCCAAAAACTGTGCAAGGAAGCGGGAATTGTTCCCGTTATCAATCCCGCAAATGAGGATTTGCGAATGAAGGAATTGAAGCGTCTGGGGATGCTGGAAAAGGATTTGGAGAAAGACCGACGCTACTCCTCGCTAACCGAAGTGGTAACCTACCTGACCGGATGTACACACTGTTTCATTAACATTTTGGGTTCGACGGTTCAACGCTGTAAAGTCGCCTACGGGTTCAGCAAGGAAGAAGCAGAAAGTGCGCCGCGGGACATGCCCAGAGATTTTTCAATTTGCCAGTTCAGCTTGAACAACCCCCATCAACCCCTGATCATTGAAGATCTCTTGGAAGACGAGCGTACTAAGCCGATAGTTAGCCTCCCGGATTACCCGCCGATACGCTTTTACGCCGGGTCACCACTGATCAGTTCACGGGGGTTTTCAATGGGAACGCTGTGCGTGGTGGATGGAGTTTCAAAATCCTTGAAACACAATCAAATTGAAGGCTTACGCCTCCTCGCTGATCAGATCGTGTCGTTGATTGAAAGCGAACATGATGCGAAGCAGCCTAAGGAGTCCGAAACGAAAACTGATGGAGAACCTGCTGAAACCTCCGGACGTTACTACTCTTCAGCCACGATCCTGTTTGCAGATATTGTGGGATTCACCTCAAAAGTAGAGCGCTTGGAGCCGGGAGAGTTGCTGGCGACCTTGGATACGTTTTTCCGGGGCTTTGACAAGATTGTTGAAAAGCACAAGATTCGCAAGGTCAAAACCATAGGGGACGCCTACATGTGTGTAGGGGGGATTTCGGAACAGCGAAACTCCCATGCTAAAAACGTCTGTATGGCAGCGTTGGACATGCTGCGGTTTGTGGAGGGCGTGAATCTACAGCAAGAAGTCCTTGGCAATGAACGCTGGGAACTGCGCATCGGTATCCATTCCGGACCGTTGATTGCGGGTACCTCTGGCAACGCCTTCGACATTTGGGGTGATGCGGTCAACATTGCCTCCCGCATGGAAAGCAGCAGCGAACCGGGGAAAGTTCACATTTCCGAGAAAACCAGGGATTATCTGGAAGGGGTCGGTCAACTGACTTCTCGGGGAGAAATCAAGCTCAAGGGCAAGGGGGTCTGGAGTACCTTTTTTCTGGAATCACTCAATTCATAAAAGATGCTCTCGCAAGGATCAAATCGGTGCTGATTTTCTCGTTCCATTGCAGAGCCTCTGAACGAATATTTGACTGAATTCTGTAGCAGAATTGTGCAACATATTTTTTATAATAACACAGAAAATAAATGAAAATAATTGAAATATTCGAAACAATGGAATACAGTCCTGCACCTGAAAATCCAGCTTTGGCACTTGATTGGCTCAAAGAGCATAAATCTAAATTTGGGCTTTTTATCAATGGGAAATGGTGCAAAGCAAAGTCCGGCAAAGTTTTCAGCACAGACAATCCGGCAAGTGGCAAAAAACTGGCCTCGATTTCTGAAGCAGGAAAAAGCGACGTAGATTCAGCCGTGAGAGCGGCAAAACTAGCATTTCCAAAGTGGAAAGCCCTTTCCGGACATGAGCGTGCCCGCTATTTATATGCTCTCGCCAGACAGTTGCAAAAACACTCACGGCTATTTGCTGTCCTTGAAACTATGGATAACGGAAAAACGATTCGCGAAACCCGTGACATCGACATTCCGCTCGTAATCCGCCACTTTTATCATCACTCAGGCTGGGCACAACTGCTGGAAAGCGAGTTTCCGGAACACATGGCTATAGGACCAATAGGCCAAATAATTCCCTGGAATTTCCCTTTGCTGATGCTTTCATGGAAAGTAGCGCCAGCTTTGGCTGCCGGCAATACTGTAGTTTTAAAGCCCGCAGAATACACTTCGCTGACCGCACTCCTTTTTGCAGAAATTTGCTCGCAAGTAGGCTTACCGCCTGGAGTTTTTAATCTCGTGACTGGTCCCGGCCAAACCGGATCCTTAATGGTAAATCATTCTGATTTGAAAAAAATCGCTTTCACCGGATCGACTGATGTTGGAAGGTTAATTCGTGAAGCTACTGCTGATACTGATAAAAAACTGACACTTGAACTAGGTGGTAAATCTCCGTTCATTATTTTTGAAGATGCTGATCTGGACAGCGCAATTGAAGGTCTGGTGGACGCAATTTGGTTTAATCAGGGACAGGTCTGCTGTGCGGGATCGCGTTTGCTGGTGCAGGAAAGCGTTGCTGAAAAAGTGATTGATCGCTTGAAGAGACGTATGGCAAAACTGAGGGTCGGAGATCCGCTGGACAAAAGCATGGACATGGGAGCAATCATCGCTCCAATTCAAAAGGAACGCATCCAGAACCTGGTCGATCAAGGCAAAAAAGAAGGTGCTGCAATCTGGCAATGGGATGGTAAATTACCTCAAAATGAAGAAAAAAAAGGTGACGGTTGCTATTTTCCACCTACGCTTTTCACAAATGTTTCACCAGCATCGATTATTGCCCAAACTGAAATTTTCGGTCCGGTGCTGGTTTCAATGACATTCCGTACCCCGGATGAAGCAGTGATGCTGGCCAATAACAGTGCTTACGGATTAGCCGCCAGTGTCTGGAGCGAAAATATTAATCAGGCTTTGCACGTAGCTCCGAAACTAAAAGCCGGGGTGGTCTGGATTAACTGTACAAATCAGTTCGACGCATCTGTTGGATTCGGCGGTTACCGCGAAAGCGGATACGGCCGCGAAGGGGGACATGAGGGTATGTTTGAGTACCTCAAGCCAAAAGAATCCGGAATTTCGAAAAATCAATTTCGAATTTCGGTAGCAAAAGTTAAAGCATCTGCAACTACTGCTTTATCACTGGATCGTACTGCCAAGCTTTACATCGGAGGGAAACAGGCTCGTCCGGATTCCGGTTATTCGCTAAACGTTGTCAATGCTGACGGTTCACTAGCAGGAGAAATCGGCGACGGCAACCGCAAAGACATCCGGAATGCCGTAGAAGCTGCCCACAAAGCGTCCGGATGGCAAAGCAGCACTCCTCACTTGCGGGCACAAATTCTATATTTTCTGGCAGAAAACCTTGAAACACGGGCTGTAGAATTTAAAAACAGAATTACTCAGCTAACGGGCGTCACCGAAAAACAGGCCGCGCTTGAAGTAAAAACTGCCGTGAGCAGGATTTTTACTTATGCGGCTTTAGCTGATAAGCACGAGGGACTGATTCATCAACCGCCGATGCGAGGACTCGCTTTAGCCCTGAATGAACCGATCGGTGTGCTGGGACTTGTCTGTCCGGATGAAGCTCCGCTTTTGAGTATGCTGTCAATGCTTTTACCGGCAATCGCAATGGGGAATTCTGTTGTGCTTGTGCCGTCGCGTCCATTTGCTTTGGTTGCCACAGATTTTTATCAGGTTCTGGAAACCTCAGATGTCCCTTCCGGAGTAGTCAATATTGTAACCGGAGATTCTGCAAAGCTCGGTACCGTTCTGGCTAAACATGATGATGTAGCAGGATTATGGGTGGCAGGAACTAAAACTGAGTGTACGGAGGCTTGTAAACTAAGTACTGGCAACATGAAGATCATCTGGACCAATAACGGAAAACAACTTGACTGGTTTGATAATCAGCAGTCAGAAGGACGCGAATGGATGCGGCGCGCATCTCAAGTTAAGAATGTCTGGATTCCGTATGGAGAGTGAAAGTTATGCGAGGATATTTCGGTGTAGGAATTGAACAATCAAGCAAACCGATGAATGCAGGGAACCTGTTTCGCACGGCTCATGCTTTTGGAGCGAGCTTTCTGTTTACTGTCAATACCGAATATTCCGTCACCAAGGCAAAATCCGATACTTCTGCAGCACCACGGAACATTCCCTGGTATGATTTCAATTCTGCAGAAGATTTAAAACTTCCCGGAGGCTGTGTTCTGGTAGGTATTGAGTTCCTTGAAGATGCTGTAGAATTGCCAGTTTTTCGGCACCCACCAAATGCCGCATACATTTTGGGCCCCGAAATGGGAAATTTAAGTCCGGAAATATTACAGCGCTGCCGGCATGTCATAAAAATCCCCACCAGTTTCAGTCTTAACGTAGCCACAACCGGTGCGATTATCCTCTATGACCGCATCCGTACTCTGGGAAATTATGGGGAGCGTCCGGTAAGCCCCTCAGGAGACCCCTTGCCGCCACTGGAACATGTTCATGGTGGACCAATCCGGCGCATGGCTAAAAACAAAGCTTAGAAGGCGTCTGACGCACAATTCCATTTTTATGATTTTTTCTTAATCAGACAGTCCCCATTATTTTTTTATAACATAAACTACTGCGAAAATAAATGTATTGACAGAATGCGGGTTTAGCATCTAGAATGATTGATAAGATGAGGCGAGAGTAGCTCAGTTGGTAGAGCATCAGCCTTCCAAGCTGAGGGTCGCCGGTTCGAACCCGGTCTCTCGCTCCAGAAATCGATTTCTTTCATTATTCCTCTTGTAGCGGGGTGGAGCAGTCAGGTAGCTCGTCGGGCTCATAACCCGAAGGTCGAAGGTTCAAATCCTTCCCCCGCCACCATTTTTATACTGCAATATCAGTATTAAAGCGGTGGTACTACAATCGATTATAATTG